>PVBE010227051.1_pt1 | contig 145089 bp, 110 predicted proteins | sample 1631181 | NCBI WGS metagenome assembly PVBE01 (sample SAMN08397723, study PRJNA350692) | Marine metagenome, whole genome shotgun sequencing project. | isolation source: water | place: Pacific Ocean | collected 2012-04
CCGAACATCGTCACGGTCACACTCTTGCACCCAAGACGAAGTCTCACACTCACCCTCAACGTCAAAACAACAACACCAACGCCCATACCACCGACTCGATCAAGCATTACTGAGACGGGCTCCTAGCCCCGTACACCCGACTCACGCAGCAGCAGCTCACCGAACACGCTGGCCGGGATCACGAGCAACTCGCACCGCCGCAGCGCGACGACCCGGAACCTCCCTGGAGGCGCCTCCATCCCCGAGAATTCACCGAAGAAGTCCCCCGGCTCGAGCAGCGCCAGGATCACCTCGCGATTCTGCCTTTGCGGCGAGCAGACTTTCATCGCGCCCTGCCGCAGGATGCACAGACCAGGCCCCCTCTCGCCAGACCCTGACAGCACCGAACGGCCGCGCACCTGCAGCATCCGGGCATGGGCCGCCAGGTCTTCGATCACGGTCTCTGCCAATGTTTCGAACAGCGGGCAGTCGCGCAGCACCCGGAGCGTTCCGCTCTTGCGCAGGAAACCGTTGTGGTGGTCCCGGCCGTTGGCCTGTGCCGGGGCCGCCACAGTGGCCTCCTGAGCGCGGAGTGCGCCGGTCACCGCGAACCGCCTGAGTCATCGCCGTCGTCGCGCAGGGCGACGGCGCTGATCAGCAGCATCAGGACCAGTGGTCCCGCCAGTAGAATAGCGTCCATCCTTCATCCTTCCGTTTTGGGTATGCCAGGAAGGACGATGGACCGGGGGCAGGGTTACAGGAGTTATTCGACCGAATCTTCGCTGCGCAGAACCCGCTCGAGGCGTTGGTCGGCGGCGATCAGCTTCTTCCGCACCAGGACCATGGCGTTGCGGTAGAGACGTATGGCCAAACCCGAGTCGTCCTGCATCAGCTGCTGCAGCGGCCGCTTGTGGATGACGAGGGCCGACGCCGCGGCCCGAACCCGCACGGTGGCGGCACGGGTCTCGCCGCTGAGAAGCCCTGTCTCACCGATGGTCGTCACCGCTGTCTCGTGCGCCAGTTGCGTGTCAGAACTGCTGAGAATATCGACACTGCCGGAGACGATGATGAACATGCGGTCGCTGTCTCTGCCGGCGTGGCACAATACCGCACCTGCCTCGAAGGACTCCTGTCTGCAGGCACTGAACATGCGCTTGATCTGCGTTGGCGAGAGGTCGACGAACAACTGCAGCTTCTGCAGGCTCGCAAGAAGTGCGGGGGTCAGGTCCATGGCGGCGTCTCAGATGCTTCGGTGGCGATGCCGACCGCGTTGCCGGAGAAGTGACACGGCAGGCCGGTTGTGGTGTTGTATTTTCGAGAGTGTACGCCCCAAGCTGTTTGGCAACCCTCCGCCTGTCAAACCCCCTGAAGACCCCTGAAGAGTGAGAGACCGATGGTTCGAGCCGCGACCTGCCTGCCCATCTTCACTGTTCTGCTGCTGCTCGGCGCCGGTTCCGCTGGCGCCTGCGGCGGTTTCTTCTGCAGCTTCTCGCCGATGAACCAGGTCAGCGAGCGCATTCTTTTCGTCGACCGGGGCGACTCGGTCACGGCCCATGTGCAGATCGCTTACGTGGGCGAAGCCGCCGATTTTGCCTGGATTCTGCCCGTGCCGTCACGCCCCTCCCTCGCGGTCAGCCACAACGAGGTCTTCCGCCAGCTGCAGTCGGCGACGCAGCCGACGTTTCTGCTCGAATGGGAGGAGGACGGGGACGAGTGTGGACTCCTGTTCCCGCCATTCGCCCGCCTTGAAGAGGCTGTGCCGACATCGGCCCAGGATGACGGGGTCACCGTCGTCGCCGAGGAGCGGGTGGGACCCTATGAGACGGTGGTGCTCACCAGCGAAACGCCGGAGGCCGTGGTCAATTGGCTGACAGACAACGGCTACCAGCTCGGAGCTCTGGGGCCCGGTCTGCTGGCCCCTTATGTTGAGATGGGCATGCACTTTCTCGCCCTGCGCCTGTCCCCGAACCGTGAGCTCGGTGACCTGCAGCCCATCGCCATGACCTACGCCGCTCACACACCCATGATTCCCATCCAGCTCACGGCCATCGCCACCGAGCCCGACCTCGGGGTCACCGCCTGGATCCTGGGCGAGGATCGCGCCGTGCCGATCAACTACCGGCACGTGCAGATCAACGAGGCCCTGGTGGACTGGTTCAACGGCGGCTTCAACTACGACGACGTGGTGACCGCCGCCGTGAACGAGGCCGAGGGCGGTCTTGCCTTCGTCACCGACTATGCCGGTCCGAGCGCCATTATGAAGGACCGCTTCTTCCGGCCTGACCGCTGGGACCTGGATGCGCTGCGTCGGATCGACGACGCCGGCAGATTCATCAGCGCCATGTTGCGTCAGGGCTTTCCGCGCGATGCGCAGATGCAGACACTGCTTCGACGCCATGTGCCGATGCCGGCTGCGGTCCTCGACGAGGGGGTCCTGCGTGTCGTGTTTGGCGGTGATGTCGAAGCGTACCGCCAAGCGGAGAAGGAGGGTCGATTGCAGGCCATCGCCGAACGGGCGTTCTACAACGACATCGATGCCTTTGCCGAATGGACACAGGAGCTCGTCTTCGACGCCGACGCCTTTGCCGGCGCTCTCGACGCGGCTGTCGTAACCCCGCTGCGCGAGACGCAGGAGCTGTTCGGTCGGCACGAGACACTCACGCGCCTGTATACGACTCTCTCCGCCGAAGAGATGACCCGCGATCCGGCCTTCGATTTCAATCCGGATCTGTCCGACGTCAGCAATCTGCGTACGGCGGCAGCCCGCTGGGAGTGTGAGGTCGATGACCCGGATTCGCTGAACTTCGAGGAACTCACCCTCGTCGTCACCCTGCGGGATGGTCGAGAGGTCCGCTCGCAGCCCTTCGAGAACATCGGTGAAGTGCCACGACCTCTGCCGGTCGACGTGCCGGCAGCGGCGATCATCGAACAGATGGATACCGCCGGAGATCCGGTGCCGATCCGACGGCTCACAGCGGTCACAGAGACCACCGGCGAAGCGCTGCCCGTCGCCTTCGATCTGGATGCGGCCTATCCGAACCCTTTCAACGCGGCCGTCATCGTGCCCTACCGCGTGCCTGAGTTGGGCATCGACCACCCGGTCACCTTGCGGGTCTATGATCTGCTCGGTCAGCCGGTGCGCACCCTCGTGCAGGACTCACGCCCTCCGGGGCGGCATCTGGCCCGTTGGGACGGCCGTGATGCCTCGGGAACGCCGGTGTCGAGTGGGGTCTACTTCGTCCGTCTGCAGACGTCGGCGGCCCTGTTGTCGCGGAAACTGCTCTACTTGAGGTAGTCGCTGACGCGCAGGGCCTCGAGCAACCCGGTGCGGATCGTCTCGAGAGCGTCGTAGTTGACGATCTTGCGACCCTCGGCGTCGACTACGTAGAACGCGTCGTTGGCCTGGTCGACAACGGTGCTGACAATGGCCATGTGGATATCGAGGCCACTCTCACCGAGGCCGTGTGTCAGCGTGTAAAGCAGACCCACGCCATCGCGGGCGTTGACGTCCACCACGGTGTAGCGATCCGACACCTGGTTCTCGAACAAGACCTCCGGCTCCCGCACCGGCCGCTCGGCCCGTCGTCCCCAGTTGGCGCTGTACTTGTCGAACAGGTCCGCCACCTCGACCTGACCGCCGATGACGTCACGCAGAGCGCCCAGGACCCGGTCCTTCTTCCAGGGCGGCAGAACCGGCGTTCCGTCGACGTCGGTGACCTGAAACGTGTCGATGACGACATCGTCGTCGCGGGTCTGTACGTCGGCGTGCAGAATGTCGATGTCGTTCACCGCCAGCACGCCGCAGATCTTAGCCAGCAGGTGACTCTGGTCGCGCGCACCCACCACGAGCTCGGTGCGCTCGCTGTGCTCGACGAACTCCAGCTCGATGGCGCCGTCGGCGGCAGCCAGCCGGGAGACAAACGCCAGGTGGCGTTCGATCTGGGTCAGATCGTACGTCACCAGATACCGCGGCGGCAGCTGCTGCACGTGCCGCTCGAAGACCTCGACCTGCTGCGGCGGCCATATCCCCTTCATCGTCGTCAGATGAGTGTCGGCGATCTGGCGGGCATGCTGACGGTCCTCCAGCGCCTTGAGACCGGACTCCAGCTGCTCCTTCGTCTTGTGGTACAGCTCCCACAGCAGGGCTCCCTGCCAGTCCGACCAGGCATCAGCCGCCACCGAGGACAGGTCGCCGTAGGATAGCAGGTAGAGCGCTCTCAGCCATTCGGTGTTGGCAAACCGGCCGGCGAAGTCGGCGATCATCTTATAGTCGTCGAGATCGCGTCGCAGGGAGATGATGACCATCTCCTGGTGATTCTCGATGAGAAACAGGACGAATCGCGTATCGGCGTCGTTCAGACCGATACGCTCGCACAGAGCACGTCCCATCTCCATGCCCTCGCTGATGTGCTCGGTTCGGCGCGACTTGCCTACATCGTGCAGCAACATGCCGAGAAACAGCAGATCCTTGCGCGCCAGAGACCCGTAGAGCTCTCTCATCGTGCCACGCGCGTCGGCGCGGTGCAGTCCCTCGAGTTTCTCCAGCCCCACGAGGGTGTGCTCGTCGACCGTGTAAACGTGATAGATATCGTACTGGACCAGACAAGTGGTTTCGCCGAACTCCGGCAGATAGGCGCCGAGCACTCCCAGTTCGTGCATCCCCCGCAGTGTCTCGGCAGATCGATGCTTGCGTTTGAGCAGGCCCAGAAACAGGTCGCGTGCTTCGGGGCTGCGGCGCACGTCGTCATCGATGAGGTGCACATTCTGCCGCACCAGCCGCGACGCTGGCTCGCTGAACGCCAGTCGCTTGGTCTGACACAGGTCGAACAACCGCAGCAGCCGCAGGGGATCCTCGGCCAGCCAGGGGGCCCCGGCAGGCAGCTCGATCTGGTTGTCGATAGCCACCACACCGGGTTCGAGCAGCAGACGACGGCCCTTCTTGGGTCGTGCCCGCAACCGCTCGAAGCCGAGGCGGACGGCATGGAAGGTGGACTTGGCGTGCAGATAGTAATCGCGCAGGAAGGCCTCCACGGCCAGCTCGCGACCCCGGTCTGCACCGGTGCGATCCGTCGTGCCCATGCGGCGCACATGCCCCCCGGAAGCGAGAACCTCTGCTGCCCCGTCCACGCTGCGATCGGAATAACCCAGCGTCTGCGCTACCAGCGGCTTGCTCTCGTTCTCGAGCACGTCATGCTTGCGCCCGGTAGTGAAATGCAGCTCGTGGCGTACGCGCCAGAGAAAGGCACGGGCTTCTTTCAGGGATTCGAGGTCGACCTCGTCGAGGTAGTCGGCCAGGGCGTCGTCGATACCGGCCTGCCGCAACTCGCACTTGAGCCCCCACTCCAGCAGGTGGATCTCGCGCAGTCCGCCGGGAGACTCCTTCACATTCGGCTCGAGGAGTTGCACCGAGCCGGCGTGAGCTCCGCGTGCCAGATGCAGCTTGTGCAGACGCCCCGCCGCACTCTTTGGCAGCTGCTTGAGCAGACGGGCCTGGAAATCGGCGAACAGATCCGTGTCCCCTGCCAGCAGCCGGGCGTCGAGCATAGCCGTGCACGACTCGAGATCCTCACGCGCCATCTTCGTCGACTCGGACAGCGTCCGACTGCTGTGCCCGATGTCGAAACCGACGTCCCACAGCGGGTGCAGGACACCGCTGATGAACTCCGGCTTCTTGTGACGCTCGCGGGCGAAGAGAAAGAGCAGGTCCACATCGGAGCTCGGACCCATCCGCTGGCGCCCGTACCCGCCCAGCGCCAGCAGAGCGTGCTGGCCGTCGCTCCTGTCCAGGGCGGCGGTGTACGCATCCAGCACGATCGTGTCCGTCGTATCGGCGATGGCCGTCGCCGTTTCGAGCCCTCCGGCACCGTCCCGGTGGGCGGCGGCGAGCTGTTCCATACGCTGCTCGCGGAACCGGAGACGGGCCTCCGTCGAACCCGCCGTGCCACTGGCCTGTAGTGCCTCCTGGAGCTGGTCGGCGGTCAACGGCTCCGCCTTCTGGCCTTCTTTGCCTTGCTCCCGGCACGTTTCCGGCGAGGACTGGCCAGGGCGGCTGCCAGGGCCCCGTCGAAGTCGTCGACCAGGGTGAAGGCCATCGACTTCCGGATCTCGTCCGGCACGTCCTCCAGGTCCTTCTCGTTGCGCCTCGGCAACAACACGGTACGGATGCCGGCGCGCTGGGCGGCCAGCACCTTGTCGCGGATCCCCCCCACGGGAAGGACCCGTCCGCGCAGGGTGATCTCTCCCGTCATGGCCACGTCCCGCCGTACCGGTTTGCCGAGGAACATCGACGTCAGGGCCACTGCCAGGGCCACTCCCGCGGACGGCCCCTCTTTCGGCGTCGCTCCCGCGGGGACATGCAGGTGGATGTCGGACTCGTCCACATCGACCGCATCGATGCCGAGCTCATCAGCCCGAGCCTTCAGGTAGCTCAGGGCGGTCTGGGCCGATTCCTGCATGACGTCGCCCAGTTGTCCGGTGAGGATCAGATTCTTGCGGCCCTTCATGCGGCTGGCTTCGATGAACAGGATCTCCCCGCCTACCGCCGTTGCCGCCAGTCCCGTGGCCACGCCGATCTCGTCGCCCCCCTCGGCCACTTCCGAGTAGAACTGCGCCGGCCCGAGAAACTCGGCGAGCCGCGCCTTGGTCACCGTGATCGAGCCCTTGCGTCCCTCGACGAACTGGACCGCTGATTTGCGGCACAGCGCCCCGAGCTCCCGTTCCAGGTTACGGACGCCCGCCTCGCGGGTGTACTCCTCGATCAGTTGCGCAAGGATCTTGTCCGACACCTTCATCTTGCTCACCGACAGGCCGTGTTCGGTCAGCTGTCGTGGCAGCAGGTGGCGGCGAGCGATCTGCACCTTCTCGTGGGGTGTGTATCCGGGGATGGCGATCTCTTCCATGCGGTCTCGCAGGGCCGCGGGCACCGTGTTCAGCACATTGGCGGTGGTGATGAACATCGCCTGCGACAGGTCGAAGGGCAGATCGAGGTAGTGATCCTCGAAGGTCGAGTTCTGCTCCGGATCCAGGACTTCGAGCAGCGCCGCTGCCGGATCACCGCGAAAGTCGGCGCCCACCTTGTCGATCTCATCCAGCATGAACACGGGGTTGTTCGATCCGGCTTTCTTCAACCCCTGGATGATCCTCCCCGGGAGGGCCCCCACGTAGGTGCGACGATGGCCGCGGATCTCGGCTTCATCGTGGACACCGCCGAGAGATATGCGCGTGAATTCCCGCCCCATGGCGCGGGCGATGGAACGGCCCAGTGACGTCTTGCCCACACCCGGCGGTCCGACAAAGCAGAGAATCGGACCCTTCGACTCCTTCTTCAGACGGCGCACCGCCAGATACTCGAGGATTCGTTCCTTCACCTTGTCGAGGCCGAAATGGTCCGCCGCGAGGATGTCGCTGGCCTGCTTCAGATCGAGATGATCCTCGGTGGAGTTCTTCCACGGCAGCTCCAGCAGCCAGTCGACATAGGTGCGCGCCACCGAGTACTCCGGAGAGGATGACATCATCTGCTCGAGGCGGCCCAGCTCCCGGTCCACCGCGGCGGCCGCCTCCTTCGACAACCCGGCCTCCTCGGCCCGGCCGCGCAGATCATCGAGCTCGGCACTGGACGGATCGGAGCCGGACAATTCCTTCTGGATCTGCCTCAACTGTTCCCGCAGGTAGTGCTCCCGCTGCGTCTTGCCGAGCCGTTCCTGCACTTGATTCTGGATGTTGGCGCCGATCTCGAGGATCTCCTGCTCCCGGGCCAGAACGCCGGAGATGTACTGTAGGCGTTTGGCGATGTCGACCTCGGCCAGCACGCCCTGCTTTTCTTCCAGCGGCAGGTCCAGATAGAAGGCCACGAGGTCGGCCAGACGACCCGGGTGCTCGATATTGACGGCCACGACCTTCAGTTCCTCCGGCAGCTGCGGCGACAGGTCGACGACGGCCTGGAACTGACTGTTGACGCTGCGCATAAGGCCCTGAACCTCGGTGGAACTCTCGTCACCCACGTCGGCGAGCCGGCGCACCCGTCCCAGCAGAAAGGGATCACTCGTTTCGAGGGCTTCCAGTCGGCCTCGCTCCAGCCCCTGGATGATGAACCGGATCGAGCCGTCGGGCAGTCGCCAGATCCGATGGATCTTGGCGATCGTGCCGATGGGGTAGATGTCATCCACGGCCGGCTCCTCCACATCGGCCAGACGCTGGGTGAAGATGCCGATGGGGGCCCCCTCTTCGGCCGCCTTTTCCAGGGCTCGCAGCGAACGCTCGCGTCCGGCGGTGAGCTGGTTCGGCATGTGGGGATAGACAACCGTGTTGCGCAGAGGCAAAACGGCCATGGCCGGTACGGCGTCGCTGACCACGACGATGTCGGCTTCAGCGGTGTCGGTTGGTTCGCTCACGGGGATTCCTTTCCTCTTCCGAGGCTACACTTCCCCTTCGACAGGTGTCAAGCGGCTTGACATCATTGGATACTGCCCGGGATATTGCCGCCATGACCCATACGACCGAAGTCCCCCAGGAATCCGCCCTTCTCGTTGGCGTCGCTCTGCCCGGTGTACCCACGTGGGAAGCCGAAGAATCTCTCGACGAACTCGCCCGCCTCGCCGACACGGCCACGCTGGCCATCGTCGGCAAGGTTCTGCAGAACCGCAAACGCATCGATCCCACTTTCTACATTGGCAAAGGCAAGGCGAACGAGCTGCAGGATCTCGCCGGCAGGTCTGACGCCGACATGATCATCTTCGACAACGATCTGTCGCCGGCTCAGATGCGTAATCTCGAGAAACTCACCGACAAGCGCATCCTCGACCGCAGCGCCATCATCCTCGATATCTTCGCCCTTCATGCCCGTTCGCGCACGGCCCAGGTACAGGTCGAGTTGGCCCAGCTCAACTACCTCATGCCCCGCCTGACCCGGCAGTGGAGTCACCTGTCTCGCCAGGCCGGTGGCGGCGCCATCCGCGGTATGGGCGCCGCCGGCGTGCGTGGCCCGGGTGAAACACAGCTCGAAATCGACCGGCGACTGATCCGCGGGCGCATCAGCCAACTGCAGCGCGAGCTCAAGCGCATCGGCAGCCAGATGGCCACCAGCCGCAAGAGCCGTGGCGACTCTTTCCGTGTGGCCCTTGTAGGCTACACCAATGCCGGCAAGTCCACCTTGATGCGGGCCCTGTCCGGCTCGGACGTGCTCGTGCAGGACCAGCTCTTCGCCACCCTCGACTCCACGACCCGCGCTGTCGACATCGATCAACGACACAAGATTCTGCTCACCGACACGGTGGGATTCATCCGTCGCCTCCCCCACCACCTGGTCGCGTCTTTCAGAGCCACTCTGGAGGAGACGATCGAGGCGGATCTGTTGCTGCACGTCGTCGATCTGAGCCACCCGCACTACGATCACCAGATGGAGACCGTGCAGAGCGTGCTCAATGACCTTGGCGTCGAAGATCGCCCGACACTGACCGTGTTCAACAAGATCGATCAGATCGGGGAAGGCGATGAGGTGGAGGTCCACATCCGCGCCGCGGCCGACCAGGCCGATCGCGTCGCCATCTCGGCTCACACCGGCGACGGCCTTGAGGTCCTGCGGGACAAGATCCTCGCTCGCTGTCAGGAGCACGAAGTAACCCTCGACCTCAGGATCCCCCAGGCCGAAGGCCGCCTGTTGTCACAGCTGCACGAACAGGGCGAGATCCTCGAACAGAGCTACGATGCCGAGGACGCCCATCTGCGCGTCCGCCTCGGCCGTGCCTGGGCGCAACGGTGGGAGCTGGAGCGCTACCAGCTGAACTGAGCTGGGAGTTTGCCCGGAGAGCTTGCTCTCAAGGGGCTTGTTCCCCCTATTCCTTCAGCGCCCCCGCTGTCAGGCCCCGGATGAAGTACCGCTGCAGCGACAGGAACACGACGATCACCGGCAGCAGACTCAGCAGGGCTCCCGCCATCTGCGCCCCGTAGTCCGTGTTGAACTGGCTGCTCAACGAGGCCAGTCCCACGGGCAGGGTCTTCATCGAATCGTCCGTGGCCACCAGCAGGGGCCACAGGAACTCACGCCAGTGAGCGGTGAAGGTGATGATGGCCAGCGTACCCAGCGCCGGCAGTGACAAAGGCAGCACGATCCGCCAGTACACGGCAAATTCCCGACAGCCATCGATCCGCGCCGCGTCCAGCAGCGACTGCGGGATTCCGAGCATGTACTGGCGCAGCAGGAACACGCCCAGTGGCCCTGCCAGGGTCGGCAGGATGAGGCCGGCGTAGCTGTTGAGCAGGCCGAATTCCCCCACGATCAGAAACTGCGGAATCAGCGTCATCGATCCCGGTACCATCAGTCCCGCCAGTACCAGATAGAACAGCGCCTCCCGCCCGACGAAGCGCTTGCGGGCAAAGGCGTAGGCCGCCATCGACTGGATCCACAGCACGGCCAGGGTGGCGACGACGGCCACGATCGTGCTGTTGAGCAGCCAGTGAGGGAAGCCGGACAGTCTGAGCACGTCGCCATAGGTGCTCAAGGTGGGCTCGGTGGGAATCCAGTGCAGCGGGTTGCCGGTGACGACCCGGTGATGCTCGAAGGAGATCAGCAGCATGAACACGAAGGGCACCAGCGACGCCACGGCAAGCCCGCCAGAGAGCAGGTATCGCAGTTTTCTCATGCAGCGTCCTCATCACGACGACCGTAGCGCATCTGCGCCAACGTCAATCCCATGACCAGCAGGAAGAGCAGCACGCTCATGGTCGCCGAGTGGCCGAGCTGATCGAAGTGGAAGGCGCCACGGTAGATGTAGTAGACGACGGAGACACTGGCGTTGGCCGGCCCGCCCTGGGTGAGGATGAAGACAGCGTCGAAGAGCTGCAGATTCCAGATGACGCCCATGACGCTGAGAAACAACAGGGTCGGACGCAGCATCGGCAGCGTGATACGTGAGAACAGCTGCCAGCGGCCGGCCCCGTCTACCCGGGCCGCCTCGTAGAGCTGGGATGGTACCGCGTCGAGGCCGGCCAGCAGGACGATGACCCAGAAGCCGTACCCACTCCACACCTGGAAGGCGGCGATAGCGGGGATCACCCAGTCGGGGTGACCCAGCCAGTTCTGTGGCGGCAGACCGAAGGCGCCGAGAAACCAGTTCAGCGGCCCCGCCTGTCCCGGGGTCAGCAGGGCCCGCCAGATGATGGCCAGAGCGATGGCCGAACTGATCAGCGGTAAGAACAGACACACACGAATCAGACTCTTCCACCATCTCGCCAGAGGATGCACCAGCAGCGCCGTAGCCAGCGACAGTCCCATCGCCGCCGGCACCGCCAGGGCCGCGTACACGGCCGTGTTGCGCAGGGCTGTCTTGAAGAACGGATTCGACCAGACTTCGCCGTAGTTGGCCAGCCCCACATACCGGGTGCCCTCGAGCAGGCCCCCGCTCTGCAGCGACAGGCCGAAGGCCCAGACCACGGGGGCCAGCAGGAACACGGTGAACAGGGCCAGATAGGGGGCCAGGAAGGCGTAGGCGCTGCGATCGGACCGTATCATCAGCGCAGGGCCACGAGGGCGTCCACGGCCGCTGCAGCGGCGGCTACGGCCTCTTCCGGTGTGCGTCGGTCGAGGAGCATGGCCTGCACCTCTGCCTGGATGATCGTATGCACCAGCCGCAGTCGGGGATGCAGTGGATACGGCACGAGGTAGCGCTGCCCCCGGATGAAGGTCTCCAGGCGAGGATCGTCCTGTGGTGCCTGCCAGTCCTTGCGGGCGCCGAAGAGCTGCACCACCTCCATCATCGCCGCCGACGGTGTTGACGAAGTGAGCTCGCAAAGAAGCTCGAAGGCCTCGCGCGGGCGCGGCGAATCTTGGGACAGCACCCAGAAGCCGCTGTTGCCGAAGGCGCCCCGTCCTTCGTAGAAGTCGGTCGCCGGCCCACGGGGAACGATGGCCGCCCCGAAGGGCAGGTCGGGGAAATCGCGCTTGAGGATGTGGATCGTCGACTCCGGCGCGATCAGCATGCCGGCACGGCCATCGTAGAACAACTCGGACGGGCCGGGGTGCAGCCCGTCTTCAGGCACGATGCCGTCGCGCGCGAGCTGTCGCATGAAGCCGAAACCCACGGCCCCGCGCTCGGCAAAGCCGTTGTGCCTGCGATCGGCGTCCAGCAGGTCGGCCCCGCCCTGCCAGAGAAACGGGTAGATGGCGTTCGGATTCACATCGAGGGTCGACCAGGCCAGGCCCCATTGGTCCTGAGCGCCGTCCCCGTCGAGATCCTGGCTGAGGGCGAGACCCACCTCACGGAATCGCTCCCATGTCCAGCCATCGAAGTCGGCGGCATCGGGTGTTGCCGGCGGGTAGGCGAGACCGGCGCGATCGAACAGCTCGGGGTTGTAGTAGAGGTGCCAGGACACATAGACGAAAGGTATCCCGTACTGGTGGCCGCCCAGCGAGCCGAGCTGCCACAGATTGTCCGGGTACTCCCGCGACATCGCCTCGATCTGGTCGGGGAACATCTCATCGAGGGCGGTCAGCTTGCCGGCGGCAGCGAAGCGAGGCCAGAACTCGTCCGGCATGTAGGCGACGTCGGGCGGCATGCCTCCCGTATAGGCGGTGGCGTAGCGCTCGTCCCAGCCCTGCCAGGGATGGACCACCGCTTCCAGCCGGAGGTCGGGGTGCTGAGCAAAGAACGGGGCGAGGACGCGCTCGAAGTCCTGGGCGGTCTCACCGTGGGACGCCTTCCACAGACGCAGTACCGGCTCGCCCGGTTCGTCAGCGGCGGAGTGGCACCCCACGCAGACCGTCAGGAGCACACCGAACCCTGTCTTCACCCGGCCAGCTTCCCCTCTGTCAGGGCGTCGTCGATCATGGCGTGGGCGAACTCCCACAGTGCCGGCGCCCCTTCGGCGATGTGCGCGTTGCGCTTCACGACCTGGGTGTGTGTGATGCCGTTTTTCACCCAGGCGGCACCGTCCGTGTGGTAGTTGAGCAACAGGGGTTGCAGGCGGTCGAGGGCCGCAGCATATCGCGACTCAGTCGTCTGCCGCGCCTCGAATTCGTCCCAGAGATCTCGCATCTGCCCTTCCTGATCGGCTGGCAGCAGGGCGAAGATCCGGTCAGCGGCGGCCTGTTCGCGCTCTTCCTTGTCCTCGTGACCGGCTTCGTCATAGGCGAAGGTGTCCCCCGCATCGATCTCTACGAGATCGTGAATCAGATGCATGCTGAGAACCCGGGCGATGTCGACCTCTGCGGCGGCGTGTTCGCACAGGACGACGGCCATCAACGCCAGATGCCAGGAGTGCTCGGCATCGTTCTCCGGGCGCCGGTCGGCGATAAGGACATTCTGGCGAAAGACGTGCTTCAGCGCGTCCATCTGGACGAGGAAATCGAGCTGCTGGGTCAGGCGCTCTGTCGGGGGCAACGTCGCGTTCTCCCTGTGGCGAGTGGACGGGATGGGCTGCGCTCAATATAGGGCAGCCTCAGCGACGATTGGAACCGTTCTATTCTACGAGGAGCATCTTGCCGGTGGCGGTCCGCTCGGCGGCGGTGAGGCGGAAGAAGTACAGACCGCTGCTGATGGCGTGGCCGCTGTCGTCACGGCCGTCCCAGTGGGCCCGGTAGTATCCCGCCGACCTCGGGCCATCGATCAGCGACCGAACCCGCTGTCCCAGCGAATTGAAGATGTCGAGACGTACCGGAAAGTCCTGACGACCAAAGGCGGCGGGGATCCGGAAGGGGATCGTCGTGCTCGGATTGAACGGGTTCGGGTAGTTCGGCCCGAGGACGAACTCCGTGGGCAGGGCCACATCGGTGGCGTCCTGCGCCAGGTCCAGGTCACGGGTAGCGTACTCGGTGCTGAGCAGGCGCACCGTGGTACCGGTCAGGACCTGCGGAAAACCGTCCTGGAACAGCCGCAGACGCACTCGCGCCAGGGCTGCCGGTCCGGTCAGCGACCACACCTGGCCTCGTCGTGCCGAGGCGAGCTCCAGACGGTCCCCCTGTCGTGACACGCGGCTGAATGCACCCAGTGGGTTGGATCGAAAGGCGTCACCCACGCCGAGGTCGTTGTCGTCACTCACCGGTTCGGCCTGCATCGGATCGAAGGGAACCACCAGCTCGTACGCTGCCAGGTCTTCCACCTCCGGAACCCAGAAGGTGAGATCCACCGTGCGGCCTGCCAGCCACTCCTGCTCGGGCGGGGTGTGGATCCAGACCCGATCCGGGGTCTGGCCAGCCTGCTGCGGCAGGACCAGCGACTTGTACACGGGGGGCGCACCCAGTCCGGTGGCGTTGCTGATATTCGAGATCGCCGCCGCCAGGTCTTCCACGCCGACACGATTGTCATTGTTGAGATCGGCGTAGGCGAAACGTGTCTTGGAATTGTCCGTACCCCAGGCGGCGTCGATGACGTTGACGTCATCCTCGTCGATCTCGTTGTCGCCTGAGGCGTCGCCCCCTTTCAGCATGCGGCCGTTCTGATCCAGCAGGAACGAGGCGTCGCCACGTACGTCCGAAGAGAACAGACCGTCCGCCGACGTCAGGAAGATCGACTCGCCGTCGCGGATCGTCAGTGTGTCTGTACGGCCGCTGATGTGGCTGCTGTCCTTCACGGTCAGTACATACCTCCCCGCGGGGATACTGACCAGGGTCAGCGCGCCGCTCTCCGTCGTCAGTACTTCCACGGTATCCGAGGAGGCGCTGCGGTCGTCGTTGGCGGCGATGAAGTAGGTATCGGTGATGTCCATCGTGCTGCCCGGGATTCTCAGATGTATATCCAGCAGACTTTCGTGATCGCCGTTGCCGAGGGGTGGCGCCCGGCCCTCGAGCATCACTGTCGCCGTCAGGCGCCCGCGGGCGACGCGCTGAATCCGCGCCGACTTCGTCGACATACCCGTCGTGCCCCGCAACGGTACCGACCGTCCGGAAATACTGATCGCCGCCTCCGTGTCGTCCACCCCGATCACCACCGTCCCGGTAGCCCCCGCATCGACGACGACCTGAAAACTTGCCAGACCCACCGGTGTTGCGGTACTGCCAATGGTCTGGGCGGTGCCCGTCTTCGAGAAGCGCACCTGCGTGCCGATGGTCGTGTCTTCGAGCACGGTGCCGCCGATACTGTAGATCAGACCCAGATCGGTGAAGGGGCTCGTGGAGTTCACCACCGACACACCGTCGGGGAGATTCAGGGCGGCCGTCACGGCTGTCGCCGTTTCGCCGTCTGTCTGCACGAGCACCTCGAAGGTCAGCGTGTCGCCGGCGCTGGCGCGCATGCGGTTCGGGCCCATCAGCATGTGCGGCGTGGTTCCGGTGGCCGACTTCACCGTCAACGTGTTAGGCCCTTCGCTGACCTCGCCGGCGGTGTTGTCGACGAACGTGGCGTCGGCGCCAATGGCGGCGTAGATGGAGTATGTCCCCTCCGGCATGGAGAAGAACGTAGTGCTCGTATCCCACGAGAAGGCATTGCTGCTGTCCTCACGGATCGAGGTGATCGTCCCCGTCGCCGTGCCGTCGTCACTGTTGATGACGTAGGTATTCTCCAGTCCCCCGGCACCGATCAGATCGGCTTCCAGGCTCGCCACCGTCGTTCGACCTGCGGTGGCTGAGGCGTAGAGACGGATATAGGCGTCGTCGGTACCGGACGCGTCATCCACCATGTAGTCATCCCACTGGAGGCGCAGAATGTCGCCCTGGTTGATTTCCGGTGCTCCGGTTTCCAGAAGGATGTGCGGCGAGTGAGTGATCAGCAGCGAGCCGCCCAACTCGACGGCGACGTTGTCCGAGGCATCGGACAGTACCGCGTACGTCCATATCCGCGTGCCGGTGACCGGGGCATTTGTCGAAGTGCGCAGATCCCACACGTACATGTCGCTGGCGCCATCGCTGTTCTCACTGATGCCGCCGGCAATGAGTTGCGCGTTCCCGTCGCCGGCGTTCGTCAGGGCCGTGGAATCTGAACCGCTGTAGTTCGTCGTCGCCGGATCGACCTCGGTGAAGTAGAGCGTAATGTTGGCGTCGTCGTCGAGGTCGTTGTCGCCGCTGCCCTTCTGCCACTGGAACGTATAGACTGGCTGTGAGCCACTGTCGATCGTTCTCTGTGTGTTGCGTGCCGGCTCGGAGAGTGTATTACGTCCAGCACTAGTGCGCTGTTGCCCACATCCACCGTTTCGCCATCGGATGCAACTGCGTACAGATAATAGGCGCCCTGTGTGATGATGGGTGACGTCACGTCCCACGAATACTCGCGGTCTGTGGCGGAGAGGCTCGTCGACGAGGTGATCGCCGTGCCGCGGGTGCCGGAAACGCTCTTGCCGAGTACAAAGGTTTCGGCCGGATATGTGCCGGAGGCCGACACCGACGTCAGTCCGCTGACGGCGGAGTAGAACAGCTGTACACGGGCCTCGCTGTCGTAGTCGATGACGGCGAAGTCCAGGTCGTACGGATTCGCTTTGGCGCCCGTGCGTTCCCCCGTGTCCACCGTATCGGCGACGATGGGGTCCACCTGCTGGACGACGGGGCCATGGATCAGGGTGATCGCGCCGGGGCTGACGGCAAAGACCGGTGGGTTGTCACCATCGTCGGCGACGAGATAGATGTAGTACTTGTCAGATCGGACTTTCAGGATCGATGCAAACAGGGCTGAACTCTGCAGGACCGAGGGAGGGTCGTCCCAGGTGTAGGTCTGGTTGGTCCCCTCTGTCAGGTCATCGGTGCCGTTGGCGTTGCGTGAACTCACATCGTTCTGGTCGGCGATCAACGTCCCGAAAATGAGAATGTCCTGCACCGTGGCCAGGCCGGCTGCGGGATAGGCGTAGAAGGCGGCGTTCAGCGTGCCGCTCAGATCGTCGTCTGCGTCGGCCAGATCGTAGCGGATCGTATAGGCTGTGTTTGCCGTATCACCGCTGCCATCGGGATCGGTGATGGCTACCGTGGGGGCCGTGTTGGCGGCGACGATGTCGATGTCCGCACCCAGTGCGAAGAAGGCACCCGCCGTCAGGCTGACGGGAGGCGTGCTGCCGACGGCCACCGACCGCTCCGCTGCTGAGCTGTTGGTCACCAGTTGCAGATTCGTCGCCGAGTCGGAGCCGAGCACGTTGAGCTTGACCAGCAGACCGATCTTGTCGTCTTCGTCCCCCCATTCGCGACTGTCGCCGGAACTCTCGTCCACGAGACCTTCAAAGCGTTTCTGCGTGTCCTGCAGACTCGTACCGACTCGTTCCCACGTGCCGCTCAGGAAGCCGTCCGTCGTCGCTCCCGTCGATCCCAGGCCGCTGCCATCGGACGGGTCAGCGGCGTGCACGTAGACCGCCCGGTCAGCCAACTGCGTTCCCGGCACCTGGGGATTGATGGGTGAGTAGGTCAGCGTGTATTCGTAGGCGCCAACGGGAACCGACTTGTCCTCCCACGTTGAAGCGCGTCCGAGGACCTTGAAGTAGGGGTGCTGGTCGACATCGCTGACGCCCTTCACGCCGAAACCCTCACCGGCACCACCGGCAAAAGCCAGGTAGAGACTTTCGAAATCGTGGTGTGTTGCCAGAGCGGGACTCGACAGGTACGTATCGGTGGTGGCGATGCCATCTTCGGTACCGGTGCCATCCGAGTCGTCGTCCCCGACTTTCTCCGGCAACGTCCAGCTCTTGCCGTTGAACGTGGCAAAGTGGATGTCGTGCTCGGCGCCGCCGCTGTAGCCGGCGGAGAAAGCGATGTGCAGATCGCCGCCGACGCCGATGCTGTCATCTACCACCGCCGCCACACGTTCGGTGATCTGCCAGTCGAGTTCGACTTCGTAGGCCCCACCGCCATCGCTGAACAGGGGAGTCGTGCCTGTACTCCAGACGGTCTGAGCCGTCCCCCACGTGGCGGCCACTCCCTTACTCCCATCGTCATCATACTGGTTGTAGCCGATGGACTCGATGGGCGTGTTGTCCGCCCATTTGTAGACGGAGTAGATGCGGTCCGGCAGCCGGCTCCGGTCGATGGCGAGTGTGGGGAAGTAGAAGGTTGCGTCTCGATTGAGGGCCGCATTGCTGGCGGCCTCGTCGACGAAAGCGGCCACCGTAGCTCCGTCGGTGTCCTGGTCCCAACCGAAATTGGTGACGTTCACCCAGGTTGTGTCCGTGGATAGCCGCTTGTGCTCGATGCGATCATCGGCATCACTGAAGTAGACCACGTGCAGATTGTCACCGTCGCCGATGGCCAGATCAGGCCCGGTGTGCCGCTTGGCGTCGGCTGTCAGACGAACACCGCCGCTTGACCCGGGCGTACCCAGTGAGCCCACGGGTACCTGTACAAAGGGACTGACATGATGGTTGATCTTGGCGAGCAGTACATCGTCGGTACCGCCGCCCTGCGTGGCACCCCGTACGTAGCTGATGAAGATGCGATCGCGATCGTCGATGACCATCCGCGGGAAGGCCGTGCTGTGTCCTTCGGTGTTGCCGGCTGTGGTCACATCATTGATCGTCAGCGGTGATTCCCACGTCTGTCCGCCGTCGAGGGAGTATCCGAAGTAGATGTTGTCGTCATGAGATCGATCTGCCGTTGTCGTGAAGGCATAGACAATCCTCGGATCGCCACTGCTGTCGACCTCCAGATCCAGTGTCGAAAAGGCGGTACCGCCACCATCGGTGGACAGCAGATAGTAGCTCAGACCACCCGACACACTGACGGGCGTGCTGAAGGTGGCGCCGCCGTCGGTAGAGTTGGCATAGAACACTTCGTACGCCGCCGTCGATCCTCCGGTGAACACGGGTCCCGTGGTCGATGTGGACGCCTCGATCCAGGCCAGGTGGAGTGCCGGAACGTCCGATGCCGCCTGCGTGACGCCTTCGAGGGGGATATTGTCGCTCGTTCCGAAGGGAGCTACGTCGACGATGGCGACATCGATCTGCAGGCCGTCTGTGTTGGTGGTACTCTGCTGCTCGCTGCGTTCCACGGCGTGGAAGTGGCCGATGACTGGATAGTCAGGTGTGGCCGCCTGGTTCAGGTCGACGCGGATGGACACGTCGCTGCCCGAGACGAAGTCCTGGACGGTGGTGCTGTCGGCGGGGTTGAAGCCGACTGGAGTACGATTCTCAAATAGAGGAGCGGCCGCTTCTGCGACCTGAATCGACGTGAACAGCACCGCAGCTGCCCATGTGGTGAGACGACGCACGTCAGTCCAGCCTTACTTGACGAGGGTCATCTTGCGCGTCTGGCGGAATTCCGCCGTGCGCAGTTCGGAGATGTACATGCCTGCCGCCACCTGCCGACCGGCATCATCACGGCCATTCCAGACGATCGTGTGGAACCCCGGAGACATGGGGCCCGACAACAGGGTCCGGACGCGCTGACCGAGCAGATTGTAGATCTGCAGCCGCACGTCGTCGGTCGCCCCCTGCAGAGCAAAGGGAATCGCCGTCGTCGGGTTGAAGGGATTGGGGTAGTTCACGTCCAGTACCGGTTGCTGCGGCAACAGCATCTCGAAGAGAGAGTTGCTCCAGGCCACCTGGTCCGGCTGGTACCCCGTGTTCAACAGCACGCCGTCACCCAGGGTCAAGCTCTCTTCGGCCCCGGTATCGATCACCTCGAACCACAGCTTCGCCAGCGAGCCAGTTCCGGCGGCCGACCACTGCTTGCCGATACGTGAGCTGAGCACGCGTAGTGATCCGTCCTCCACACGGACGTCGAAGACAGACCCGTACGGATTGGCGGCAAAGACATCCCCCTTTTCGGCACGGTCCGGCAGCGGTCGCAGCCTCGTTTCGTCCAGATCAATACGGAATTCGTACCCTGCCAGGTCTTCGATACCAAGGCCATACACCTCGATTCCCAGCACCTCCCCAGGCGCCACGGCCCGGTCGGGCCGCACGCTGATCGGCCGCAGCTCCAGCGCCGCCCGATCGTTCCTCGCCCCGGGGTTGCCGGCAGTGACGGTGGCCACCTTGTAGACTGGCGGCGCACCGAAACCCTGGCTGTTGCCGAAATTCGATGTCGTCACCGTCAGATCGGAGGCGCCGACGATATCGTCGTTGTTGATGTCGGCCTGCTCGAAGTTGTCCACCGCGTCATCGGTGCCCCAGGCAGCAATAATCAGGTTGACATCATCCTCGTTGATCTCGTTGTCCTCGCTCACGTCCCCGGCGATCAGCTCGCGCCCACTGGAGGGTAGCAGAACCGTCGGGTCGCCGCGCAGATCGGAGCCGAAGAAGCCGTTGTTGTTGCCGGAGCTGATCGTCACCGTCTCGCCGTTGCGTACGGTGATCGTATCGGTCCGTCCACTCACGTGGCTGGTGTCCTTCACCGTCAGCACGTAACGCCCTGCAGGAACGCTCACCAGGCTGAGGGCACCGGCGGCGGCCACCGACACTTCCACCGTGTCTGTCGTGGCCGTGTCGTCGTCGTTGGCGCTGATGAAATTCGTGTCGTCCACATCGATCGTACTGCCCGGCAGACGCAGATGGATGTCCAGCAGCGTCGTGAAATCGCTCGTCGCCGGCGGGATCGTACGTCCTTCCAGCTCGACGGTGGCGGAGATCTGGCCACGAGCCTGTCGTGTCAGCTCCGCGGGTGACACCGACAGACCGCCGCCGGTGTCGAGGGGATCGCTGTTGCCCACGAGACCGAACACGGTTCCAGTGGAACCGGTGGCGAACACCAGAGAGGGCGTGGCCTGCAGATCGTCACGCGCCACCAGCTGAAAGCGTGCCAGCGCCTCCGGCTCAGTCGTGGTGCCAACGACCTGCCCGCTGAAGGTTGACTTGGCGAAACGAAGCTGATTGCCACTGGAGCGGAACTGGTTCTCGATCGCCGAAGTGGCGGGGAAGACGTTGTTGAGGTCGATGAAGGGCTGAGTGCCGCTCGTCGACGAATCCTGGTCACGCACGGCGAAATCCGTGCTGTTGATCGACATCACGACCTGGACCAGGTTGATGGGCGTCGAGTTCTGCACCATCACATCGAAGGTAAGTGTGTCGCCGATGGAGATCGCCTGATCCGTCGGGCTGAGGCTGACATTCGGCGTCGAGCCGGCCACACCGATCGACAGCGGCGTCGATGTTGTGCTCAACTGGATCCCCCCTGCCGCGTTGTCGGCGAAGGTCGAGTCGGCGCTGATGGCCACGTAGATGTCGTAGTCCGTCGAAGCGGCGCCGAAGAGCTTTGTATTCCAGTCGAAGAAGTCGCTGCCACTCTCCCGCAAGGTGTCGACAGCCGTTGCCAGAGTACCGCTTGTGCTGTTGATCAGAAACGTCGTGGCGCCATCGACGGCGGCATCAAGCGTGGAGATCGTTGTGAAAGCTGACGGATTTTGCGATGCATAGACCCGGATGTAGGCGTCCTCCGTGCCCGAACCGTCATCCACCATATAGTCCTGCCAGGTCACGCGGAGCACGTCGTTCTGATCGAAGCTGGTCAGGTTGTCCAGGTCGCTCGTCGTCAGGTTGATGTACGGCGTGTGTGTTACGGTCACCGAGCCGCCGAGGACGACACTCTCATTGCCATCATCGTCGCCGATGATGGCGTACAGCCATACCCGTGTGCTGTCCACCGGGACCTCTTCGGCCGGGGTCCGAAAATCCCACACGTACATATCCGTCGTGTCGTCCTCGCTCCCATCGCCTACCAGAGGCCGGGTGTCGGCGTCCTTCAGCAGCGAGTCAGGGTCGTCCTCGTAGTTGATATTCACCGGGTTGTCGGTGGTGAAATACAGATCGATCTTGGCGTCATCGTCGAAGTCCGAGTCCCCCGGCCCCTTCTGCCACTGGATCGTGTACACCGGTTGGCTGCCTGAGTCGATCCGCCTGTGGGTGTCCTTGGCCGGTTCGTAAAACACGAAATAGGGTGAGTGGCGCACGATGATCTGTCCCTTACTCTCGCCGACGACAAAGTCGGTGGAGTCGCTGACGACGACGTAGAGCGTGTAGTTGCCCGCCTCGACGGCGGCCGAGTCGCCGGAGACATAGACGGAGTCGGTAATATCCCAGCTGAACTCGGTGTCGGCGCTGGTGAGCGTGTCGGACTTCTCGATGTAGATTGCCCGTGTGCCGGAAACACTCTTGCCTAGGGCGAAGGACTGGTTCGGGTAGGTCCCGCTGGCTGACACCGACGCCAGACCACTGACGGCGGAGTAGAACAGGGCAACCTGACTCGTTCCCTGGCTGTCGTAGTCCCGCACTGCGAAGTCCAGATCGTACGGGTTGGCCGACGTTCCGGAGCGCACACCGGTATCCACCGTGTCTCGGACAGCGGGATCCACGTGCAGCACGATGGGCTTATGGCGCACAGTGAGAGTGCCCGAACTGCGCACGAACACCGGCGGGTTCTTGCCATCCTCGGCGACCAGATAGATGTAGTAGTCAGCGCTCGGTGCCTGTGGCACACTGGCGAAGAGCAGGTTCTTCAGCGCCGTCGACGGGTCGTCCCAGGAGTAGGTCTGGTTGCTGCCCTCGATGAAGTCATCCGTTCCCGAACTGTTCACCGCTGTATTGTCGTTCTCGTCGGCGATCAGGGTGCCGAAGATGCGGATGTCCTGGACGCTGCTCAGGCCACCACTCTCGGCGAAGTAGAACGCTGCCAGCAGGCCGGTGCCGAAGTCATCGTCCGGGTCTGACAGGCTGTAGCGGATCGGGAAGGACGTGTTCGCCGTGTCGGCGACGCCATCGGGCTGGGACAGGGAGATGGTGGGGGTCGTATTGGCGTCAACGATATCGATCTCGGCCCCGAGGAGGAAGAAGTCGCCTATGGCGACCGATACGGGAGGCGAGGACGCAACGCGAACGGTACGGGCACCGGCGCCACCATCAGCGGCCGTGCTCGACGTGATCAGCTGCAGGTTCGTCGATGAATCGGAGCCCAGCACGTTGAGCTTGACGAGCAGTCCCACCTTGTCATCATCGTCGCCCCACTCGTGATCACTCGACGTATCCTCGTTGATGTTGCCCTCGAAGTACTTGTCTTCGTCCTGCAGGCTTGTGCCCACATTCTCCCAGTCGCCGGCGAGGAAGCCGTCGCTCGCTTTGCCCGTGGCGCCAAGGCCTTCGCCGGTCAGGTTGTCGGAGACGTGTACGTAGACGGCGTTGTCCTCGATGGTCGTGGTGGCGTCCAGAGGGTTCACCGGCGTGTAGTTCAGGTCGTACTGATAGCCGCCGACGGGCTGTGACTGGTCCTCGGAGGTCACATCTCGCCCCAGGACCTTGAAGTACGGGTGATCGTCGACATCACTGATGCCCTGCACCCCGTGGCCCTCGGCCTTACCTCCTGTGAATGCCAGGTAGACGTTCGTCTCCCCTGCGCGCCGGGCGAGGGCGGGTTTGCTCAGGAAGACGTCCGTGGCGGCCACACCGTAGTCGGTGCCCGCGTCGTCGTCAGCGACCTTTTCCGGGAGTGTCCAGGACTGACCGTTGAAGAAGCCGTAGTAGATGTCCTGCTCACCGGCGACGCCAGCAGCGGTGTTGCTGTAGCCGCCGGAAAAGGCGATGTGCAGCTCGCCAACGTCGGCTCTGCGGTCGTCGACGACGGCGCTCACGCGGTCCACGACGGTCCAGTCCTGCTCGATGTTGTAGCTCAGGTCGCCGCTGACGAACAGCGGGCTGGCCGCCGTACTCCACACCGCCTGGGCGGAGCCGACACTCCACCCGGCGCCGTCGCCGATGGCGTGGTCGTAGGTATAGCGGTTGTAGAACACCGTCTCGTAGGTGGCGTCGCCGAACTTGTAGAGTGCGTAGATCTTGTCAGGCGAACTCACCGTGTCGACGACGACGGTAGGAAAGACGAAGGTCGCTTCCGTGTTGAGCGAGGCGTTGCCTGCAGGTGCGGGATCGAAATCGTCCACATCGGCGCCGTCCAACGAAGCGTCCCAGCCGCTGGGGTTGACGTCGTCCCAGTCGTCGGCCAGAAGTGTCTTGTGTTCGATGTCCGAGTTGGCCGACACCGCCTCCTCGTGGAAGTAGAGCACGTGCAGCACGTCTCCCCGTCCCACGGCCAGGTCAGGTCCGGTCTGTCGATCAGCATCAGGCGATATGCGTACGCCACCGGAGCTGCCTACGGTGCCGGAGGCGCCCACAGCCTTCATTGAAAAGGGGCTCGTTTCGCGGTCGACCCGTGCCAGCATGACATCGTCGGTGCCGGCGCCGCCGCCGCGGCTCGCCCCCCGCGCGTAGGTGATGAAGATGTTGTCCCGCTCGTCGATCACCATCCTGGGGAAGGCCGTCGTGCGGCCCTCTACGTTGCCGACAGTGAGGGTATCGTTGACGATGATCGTACGGTCCGCCGGCAGCCACGAGGCCCCGCCGTTCTGTGAATAATTGAAGTAGACATTGTCCGGGTTCCCGGTAAACGCCGCCGTCTTACCGTCTGGCGATTCGTTCATGGCGTAGACGACGCGGGGATTGCCCTGACTGTCGACTTCGAGATCGATCGTCGAGAAGGAGGTGCCGTTGCCGTCGGCCGTCACCAGGTCGAACCGCAGGCTGCCGGACACGCTCACGGGCGTCGAAAAGGTGGCACCGTCATCATTGCTGCGGGCATAGCGGACGTAGTAGATCGGCGTCGACATCGTCGACATCAGTTCGTGCTCGATCCAGGCCATGTGGACGATCCCCCCCGGCGTCAGGGCCACGTCGACCTGGCCACCGTCAACGGACGTCGTGTCCAGACTCTCGGCGCGCTCCACATTGTGAAAGTGGCCGATCACTGGATAGGTGGGGGTCACCGCCTGATTGACGTCGACGCGCACGGTGATCTGGCTGCCCTCGACGAAATCCTGGCGTGCCGTGCTGTCCTCGGGCGAGAAGCCGGCGGGTGTCTTGTTTTCGAATACCGGGAGTGAGCCAAAGGCGGAGGTGGCTGACAGCAGGCACAGGGCGAACCAGCCGTAACGGCCCAGCAAGCATTGCGGGCGTCCAGTGGAAGACGTGGACACACGTCCCCGCTGACGCCTAGGGCGCCGGGAGATCATGGGGGGCGTCGAGTGCTTCTCAGCCTCGGACGCTGGGGAGTGCAGGCTCTTTGTGTCCACCGCGCTCATCCTTGCGGGCTTGTCTGACGGTACGTCATGCGCCGTCGCTCTGAAGGTGACCAGGAGGGCTGTGAGCAACATCAATGCCAGTCGCCTGCAGAGGAGATGAAACCCGTGCGCGCCAGATACCGATGCGGGCTCCGGCCGTCGATGGGAACATATTTCCGGCAAGCATTTCCCAACGGGAAGGAACCTCTGTTCCTGTGACAGCCCGAACCTGTCGTTCCGCTCTCTTCAGGAGGTGGTACGGATCTTGCCCCGGCGTGAGTGAAGATCCGTCTCTGCCGTGATTGCTGTATTCACCGGGTACCGGGTACCATGCAACGATTCAGAGCTCCACTGTCGGCCCTCTTGCCGGCGGTTCTCCTGTGTATCATGAGCCTCCCCGATCCGCTGCTGGCAGCACGTCTGGAACTGCGTGTGCAAGGCACGGAATCATCGGCGGCGACGGCGCTGGTGGGCGACATCATCGACATCGACCTGTGGGTGGACTCCGAAAACGTCACCCTGTCGGGCGCCGCCGTATTCCTCAGCTTCGACGGAGAGGTCTTCGAACTGGTCGACCAGGACCAGAACCCTCGCCAGGAGGGTTTCCAGCCCTTTGCTCCCGGCGGCTTTCTGAGCGACGGCGAGACCTTTCGTAATGCCCTTCTGGACGCCGATGATCCAGCTGCTTCCCCGATTGGCGAACAGCTTGATTACAGCGTCGTCCGGGCAGCCGATTCCGGCTCCGGCCCGGCAGCCACCTTCCACCTGCGGGCCCTCGCTCCCGCCGCTGGTTCGACGATCCGTATCGACGAGAGCAGCATACGTGAAACCCGCTACTTCATGCCCGACGGGACGCACGAGTTCTTCCGCTTCATCACCCCTCTCAGCGTCGATGTGCGCGGCATTACGATCGAGGGGCTGCCCGAAGAGCTCGTCCTCTCCCGTGGTCAGGTGGACAGCACCACTTTCGTCCTCGACGAACTGCTCTTCGATCCGCTCTTCGGACCACGGGACATCGCCTGGCACGTGGATGCCACCTCGGCGGTGGACGTGCACATCGACACGGCGACCCGCGTTCTCGTCGTACGCGCTCCCAGCGACCGCTCTCTGTGGGAACAGCTGACATTGCGGGCCGTGAACCCTGATGGGCAGACGACCTCGGCCGTCATCGATCTCTTCGTCAACGCCGGCCCCGTTCTCCAATCCGGCCTCGACCGGATCGACCTGCCCGAGGATGGCGATCACCGCCTTTCCCTGGATGCGCTGGCGGAAGACCCGGATGCGCCGGACGCACAGTTGACCTGGACAGTGGCCGGTTCGCCGGAGCTCGGTGCCCGCCTCGAGGGGCCGCCTCACGAACTGATTCTCGAGCCCCGGCCCGACTGGAATGGCAGCGGTAGTGTGATGTTGACGGCGACGGACCGCTTCGGCTTTGCCGATTCCACTCACCTTGACGTGCGCGTGCAGGCTGTCAACGACGCGCCCCGTTCTCTGTTTTCACCCAACGTCCGCATCACGCGCGGTAAGGCCGATTCCTCTCTGGTCGTGGCCGACCTCTTCGCCGATGCCGATGACACGGTACCCTCTCTCGGCATGTCGTGGACGGGGGCTGACCACATCACCATCGCCCGCCGGAATGGCCGTCTCGTGGTCACCGCCCCAGACGACTGGGAGGGCAGCGAGGTGATCGAAATCGCCGTAACGGACGCCGCGGGAGCCGGGGTGTTTGCCCCGCTGACGGTGACCGTCGCGGCCTCCCTGGCGCCGGCCGTCACCGGTGCACCGCAACGACTGGGGGTTGCCGCGGGTGAGGCCAGCGTGCTGGACCTGAAGGACTACATCACGGATCCGGACGACGCGCAGACAGACCTGATCTGGTCGGTCAGCGGCCAGAGGGAGTTGCTGGTCCAGGTAAGTACCTCGGGCGCCGTCCGGGTAGAGGCCCCCACTGGCTTTTCGGGTACCGAGAACGTCCGTTTCCTGGCCTACGATCCGAGCGGCGAATCGGCCTACTTCGACCTTCTGGTGTTTGCCGCCCCCTCAGGCGGCGAGCCCCTCATCGCCCCCTTCCCCGCGATCTCCCTGCCCCCTGGTGGAGTGGATGCCTCCATCGACCTGGACGACTACGTCTTCGATCTGGATCACGCCCCAGGGCAGATATCCTGGACCGTGAGTGGTCCGGAAGGCCTGGAATTGCGCGTGGACGGCGATTCCCATGTGCTCACCGTCATCGCTGCCGACTCGCTGGCAGGTGATTTCAATATCGATCTGGGCGCCGCCGACCCTGACGGCCACGAGACGCTGTCGCCTCTGCGGGTCCGCGTTACATCGAGCTTCCTCGACCCTGTGGACCCGGTGGACCCCGTCGATCCGGTGGATCCGGTAGCCGTCACCGACCTGACCCTGGCCCCACTGCCGACGTTGCGCATGAGTTCGGGGGGCTTCGACCAGTCTCTCATCCTCGATGGCTACGTCGAATCTGGTGATCCGGCGAGTGTGATCTGGGAAGCGGAATCAGCCGAGCATGTGCAGGTTATTGTCGACAACACCGATCGTCGCGTGACGGTCCTGGCCGAGGACGGGTGGACGGGGCCTGCCCTCATCGCCATCCGTGCCCTCGACGGCGCCGGCAACATCATCGCCGAGGCATTCATGGGCGTACAGGTGGATGCCGTCGTGGCGGCTCTCGCCCTGCGCGAGACCGTCGAAATCCCCGTCCTGCAGGGCGACTCGGTGATGACCATCGACCCCGCTTCCCTGCTGGCCACCGGCCCGGATCCCGAAGCACTCACCTGGGAGGCGACCGGAGCGCAGTCCTACGAGCTGACCTTGGAGAACGGCCGACTCGTGCTTCGTGGCGACGGGTTCACCAGTGCCGGTGACGAGACGGTCACCGTCGTCGCCCGCGACGAAGCCGGCAACCAGGCATCGGGCAGCCTGCTGGTGCGGGTGCTGGCCGCGGATGGATCGGCCGGTGAGGAACGGGAAGGCTTCCGCGTGACGGTGATTCCGAACCCGATTCACCCGGAGTTTCTCGACCTCTTTGTGCTGAACGACGTGGGCGCTCGACCACGATTGCGCTCCCACCTGAACGACTGGACCGAGTTGCCCCTCACGTCGGTAACCGACGGCATCTGGCACGCGTCCCATGCCCTCGGCCGAGGTGTGGAGGGAGCCGTGTCCTTCCTCGCACTAAGCCTGGAAGAGGGGCAACTGACCCGCTTCGAGAGACGGATCCACGTGGGCACCGTACCCGTGGCTGCGGGCAAGACGATCGCTGCCGGCGACTTCTCGCTGGAACTGGAGGCGGACGCCTTCGCCCCCACCGGCGGTGAGGCCGTCGTGGCCGTGATCCCCGAATTCAGCCTGGCGACGGCCGGGCTGACACCTGTGGGATCATCCTATCGCCTGCATGCCACCGGCACACTGCAGTCCACGCCGCAGCTGACGCTGCGCACGGCCAACCCGCGGGCCCTCGCCTATCGCTGGGATGGGACTGAGGAGCGCTGGCAGTTCCTCGGTGGCAGTGTCACTCCCGGGGCCGTCAGCATCGAGCTGGATCGCCTCGGACGCTACGCCCTGTTCACCGACACCACCGCGCCTGTGGTCACCGATATCGGCTCTGGCCGGATCCGCGTGGCCGATGCCGGTAGTGGTGTTGCCGATGTCGAGATCCTCGTGGACGGACTCCCCTTGCCGGGTGCTGTCGTGCCCGGAGTCGACGGGGAGTTTCAACTCACGGATCTGATTCCGGCGTCTGCCACCGTGGAGGTGAGGGCCGCCGACCAGGCTGGCAACGTCGCCACCCAGCGCCTCGCTCTGGCGACATCCAGCCTGCTGCCGGTGTCCTTCGAGCTGGGACAGAACTACCCGAATCCCTTCAACCCCGAAACGACCATCCCCTTGCGCGTCGGTGCCGCCGGCGGCCCGCTGCGCCTGGAGATCTTCAACGCCGCCGGCCAGCGCATCCGCACCCTGATGGATGACGTGCTACCGGCCGGCGAACGCTCTGTCTCGTGGGATGGTCGTGACGGCGAGGGCAGGCCCGTGTCCTCCGGCACCTACATCTACCGCGCCATCACCGATGATGGGTTGCACACGCGCAGGATGACGCTGCTGCGCTGACTCGGTGTGTCGAGAACTCGAGAAAGAAACAGGGCCGCCCCGGCGACGGGACGGCCCTGTTGTCGTTGGTGCGAACCGCCGGGACGTCAGCCGTCGAAGGTCTGGTACTCGTCGATCAACTCGGCGATGCGTGAATTGCCCGAGATACCTCGTCCGGGGTGGATGATCAGCCGGAACTTGCTCGTCGCCGTCTCCCCGCCCGGGACCGTCCAGCTGCCGTCGGCGCTGTCGTCCTGCAGAAAGTCGTGCAGGCCGAAGGGATTGGCCGTGAACAGTCCGTAGCCGCGCACGTGCCACGAGGTGGGATGCCAGGGGTTGCTGACGTGATCGACGACGGTGTGCCCCCACTGCTGACCGTCGGCCAGCGGACCGGAGTAGTCGACCCAGGCAGCACGCTTGCCCCATGTGGTTTCCTCGCCCTCGCCACTGTCGTACACATCCCCCTCCGAGTTCTCGATCCGGCCCTTGTCCTTGGCGTCCATCGATGTTGGTACACGGATCGAAAACATGCCGCCCTCCTTCGTGTCACCGAAGGTCACGTCGCCGTGCTTTGCCTCCAGCCGGCTGCTCTGGTCGATCACGCGCAGAGCGCCATCCGCCCGGATCGTCAGGCTGCGATGCTCCTCGAGCAGATGCTGGCCGCCGGGACCGAACCAGTCCACCACTCCGTCGATCCGCGCGGCATCGTCAGCCACACTCACCGTCGGCTCTCCCCGCTGCAGCATGGATCCGTGTCCCAAGCCGCTCACACCCTCGTCCCAGAGATTGAAGCCGTTCACCAGCCCGTGCGCCGTGTAGATACTCCGATGGTGGTAGTGATCCTGGTTCTCCCCATCCACATCCTCGAAGGGATAGGCTCGTGTCAGGCGTTGACCGTCCGGCGTCAGTACGGGATACAGGGAAGGCCGGCAGATGTAGTGGCCGTAGATGTAATCTGTGAACGGCTGGCCGTCGATGGTGACAACAGCTTTGCCGGCGTCGGTGTCCAGCTGGATATCGATCACGATCTGCTTCTTCCTCTCCTGGATTTACGCCGCAGTGACAGAATTGCCACAGCAACGCTTGAACTTGCGTCCACTGCCGCAGGGACAGGGATCGTTGCGGCCGGGTGCTGCTGGCGGCTCCGCTGCCCTGGCTTCGTCTCGCTGGCGGACCCAGTCCATGACCCCAGCCGCCGGTTGCTGCTGACGCAGCAGGTTCGCCATCATCTCCATGTAGGGCGCGATGTGCCCGAAGTACATCTTGTACCCCTTGCACAGATAATTCAAGCCTGATTCTCCGTGCGGCGTGGGCTCGAAGCGATGTTTCGGGCACCCTCCGTTGCAGGCAGCCTTGTACTCACACCCGTGACAGTGACGGGGCAGTGCGTCGGCTTTGTCCTGGCCGAACTTGCGCTGCTCGGGGCTGGCCACCATGTCACGGATCGACAGGTCTCGAACGTTGCCGAGATTGTGCTCGCGGTAGACGAAGTGATCACAGGAGTAGAGATCGCCGTTGTGCTCGATGATGAGCGCCGTGCCGCAGGTTTCGGCGAAGATGCACAGACTGGCATCCCGACCGAGCCAACTGCCCAGGGAGACGTCGAAGATCTGCACGAAGGACGTGCCCACGTCCTGCCGCACCCACTCGTCGAACACGGTACACAGAAAACGTCCGTACTGCGAGGGGGTCACCGACCACCGTGTGACTCTCGCCTTGCCTTCGTATTCGGGGTGAACCAGGAGCAATCCGTCGTCGGGCACGTCTGCTGAAAGGCGTTCGACGATGGGAATAAACTGCATGTACTCGGAGCCGATCTCCTTGAGAAAGCGGTAGACCTCCTGCGGGTGATCGGCGTTGTTGTTCTGCACCACGGTCAGGGTGTTGAACTCGACCTTGTGCTTCTTCAGCATGTCGAGACCGGCGACGACCCGATCGAAAGTGGGCTTCTGGCCCTTGTCGAGGCGGTAGCGGTCGTGCAGCTCGCGCGGGCCGTCGATGGACAGACCGACGAGGAAGTCGTTCTCGGCGAGAAACTCCCCCCACTCGTCGTCGAGCAGAATCCCGTTTGTCTGGAAGGCGTTCGTGATCTCTTTGCCGTTGGCGTATTTCTTCTGCAGTTCGACGGCACGGCGGAAGAAGTCGACACCCATCAGTGTCGGCTCCCCTCCCTGCCAGGCGAAGCTTGCCGCCGGCACGTCCTGCGCTTCGATGTACTGCTGCACGTAGCGCTCGAGGACGTCGTCGCTCATACGCCAGTCACGCCGGGCGTCAGGGTAGAGCTTTTCCTTCTCGAGATAGAAGCAGTACTCGCAGTCGATGTTGCACACCGAGCCCGACGGCTTGGCCATCACGTGGCAGGCGGAGGGAGGCGCGAGGACGGAGTTTCTGCTGGTGTCAGTCATATTCTGGCAGTGTCAATAACCGGTCGCTATGATACATGGTCACCAAAACAGGAGCAACGCTTGCCCCACGAGCGAACCATCTTTATCGGCGACATCCATGGCTGCGCCGCCGAATTCGAGGCCCTTCTCGATGCTGTCGTCTTCCGCAGTGGACGCGATCGACTGCTGCTGACAGGTGACGCCTTCACCCGCGGCCCTGATCCGTTGCGGGTCTGGGAGCTGATTGACGAGACCGGGGCGGACATGGTCCTGGGCAACCACGATGATCGGCAGCTGCGTCAGTTTCGGGCACACGCTTCAGGCGGGGAGCCGCGCTTCAAATACGAGAATCAGCGGCGCACTTTCGACAAGCTGGAACACGTGTCGAGGCAGCTGCTGGCCTGGCTCGAGGCACGACCGCTGTACATCGAAGAGGAGGACTTTCTCCTGGTCCATGCCGGGATTCATCCCGACAATGGCATGGCCGGTACGGCGCGGGACGAGTTTCTGAGAATCCGCACCTGGCCAGCAGCCACCGGCAGCATCGACGGACCCCGCTGGCACGATGTCATCACCCCCCTGGAGGAGCGCACCCTCGTCTTCGGCCACGACGCCCCGGGCGGCCTCGTCGTACATCGCGCCCGCGAGGGTGATCGACCGTGGTTGGTGGGGCTGGATTCGGCGTGTATCTACGGCGGCTCCCTGAGCGCCTGGATACAGGAGGAGGATCGGATCGTCCAGATCGACAGCCGGCAGGGAGATGGCAGTCGCTGGTGGGAGTAGCCGCCGTCAGGGGCCGGCACGACCGACCAGGTTCTCGAAGAGGGGAGCCCACGTTCCACCCATCAACTCCGGGTGAAACTGCACACCTATCAGGTGACCGTCCGGCGTCTCGATGCCCTCGATGAGCCCGTCCGGGCTGCGGGCGCTTACCTCGAGTCCCTCCCCCACCTGGTCCACCGCCTGCAGATGCTGACTGTTCACGCGGCGATCGCCCACAGCCAGGCGGCCCAGCAGCGACCCCGCCGCCACATCGATCTCGTGTATCACTTCCTCGCCGCCGTTTCGTGATCGGGCATGCGGCCCGGTACCGAGTTGTTTCTGGGCATCGGCATAGATACTGCCGCCGAGCCGGGCGTTGATGAACTGCATGCCATAGCAGATCCCGAGGATGGGACGGTGCCTCCGGTGCATCGCCTCCCACGCCCACAGGTCGGCTCTGGCGCGGCGTGGCAGGGTCGGTGGCAGATCTTCAGGAAGGTCGCCGACGAGTCGCTCCGTGATCCCCCGTCCACCGGTGATGACGAGCCCGTCGAGACCGTCCAGCAGCGGTTGCATGGCCTGGTTGGAATCCACCATCGGCACAATGACGGGACTCCCGCCCGCCTCCTCCACGGCCCTCACGTACTCGCCGTCCAGGCTCTGCCGCCACGAGCCATCCTCCCCTTCAGAGAGGGACGTCGTGATCCCGATGAGGGGGGGCCTGTCCCTCACACGCGGGTCCGCAGGCGGGCGAGGAATACATCGTCATCGACCTGGGTCAGGGCCATGAAGGTGTCGATATCGCTCCGTGCCGGGTCGGCCCCCTTGACCCCTGCGATCAGATAACCGCGGACCTCGTCGCTTCCAGGCGTCAGCGCGACGAGAGTCTGGTTGAGAGCTGCCACCTCTGTGTCACGGCCCTGCAGCCGGTCTCCGAGCCACGAGAGCACACCCTCATCGGTGTCATGCTGCGCCAGGGCGGAGGCAAAATCCGCCGAGGACAGATTGAGGAGTTCGAGTATGCGCCGATCGAAACCCGAATCCTCGCCAAACCAGTAGGCGCCGAGATGGGCGGCGTTGTGGGCGCGTCCCTTGTCGATCATGCGCGCCAGGCCATTGACGCCACCCAGACTGGTGTCAAAGGCGCTGCGGGGCGGTCGCCGGTTCAGATCGACGATGCCGAAGGACTGTTCATCGTCGATATCCATCAGCTCGAAGTAGGTGGTCACATCCGGGCGGTCGGGGCAGACTTCGTCGCGGCGCTTGCGAAAGGTCTCCGCCACGTCGGCAGTCGCCAGACCTCGGGGCGTAAGATGAGCATTCAGCACACTGACTCCGGCGGCGGTGAAGCTCGACTGCTCGCGGATCCATTCTCCCAGCTCCGCGTCGTTGGGGTTACGCCAGGCCGCTTCCTCGAAGTCTTGTGGGGACAGACCGAGAAGCTCGAGAATCGTGCGGTCCACGTAAGAGTCATCGCCATACCTGTAGGCGCCGAGCTTTCCGCTTCGCTTGCCGCGCGCCTTGTCGGCCATACGCGCCGCCCCGACGATGCCGGCGACGGTGCGCAGAAAGGCCGTCCGCGGCGGCCGGGCTGTAAGATCCTCGTCGCGGAAGGCCCCCCAGTCGTCGAGCTCAATGGAGGCGTAGACGGTGGTGATGTCGGTGCTGCCCGGCGCGTACGCGTCGATCCGCTCGCGCAGCAGCCGTCGATGCAACTCGTCCAGGGGCTCACGAGCCAGCTGCTCTTGATTGAAAGCGTCGATCTGTTCCTGGCTACAGGTCATGCTCTGCCGCACCCAGGCCTCCAGTTCCACATCCCACAGTCGGTCCACGGCGTCGGCGAAGTCGTCGAAGCCGATGCCGAGAAGTTCCAGCACTTCGCAGTCCAGGCCCGATGTCTCGCCGTACTTGAACTCACCGATCATTTCGGCATTGTGTCCGCGCGCCTTATCCGTCATACGTGCCAGTCCGACGATGCCGGCGATGCCGGCATTCGAGGGACGTCGGGGCGGCTGTCTGGTCAGGTCCATCCGAGGGGTCTCCTTGATGATCTATCTGCTTGAGTCAGAGCGCGAATGTAACGGCGCTCCCCGTCCATCTCAAGGTGGTATGCAACGGCGTTTGCCCCGCCCGGCGGGGGCTTCTACAATTGGCGGACGGACGAGACGAAAGGGACGGGCACGATGGCCCAACGCAGCGAGTACACAGCAGGCACCTTCTGCTGGATCGACCTGGCCACGACGGACCAGGAGGCGGCCAAGTTGTTCTACCAGGACCTGATGGGTTGGAGTTATCTCGATGTTCCCACCGACGTAGGCAATACCTACAGTCTGGCCACGCTCAAGGCCAAACAGGTGGCTGCCATCTATCCCCTGCCTCCCGAGCCGGCAGGGATGCCGCCCCATTGGGTGAGTTACGTATCTGTCGCCAGTGCCGATGATGCCGCAAAGAAAGCTGTCGGCCTCGGCGCCACGCTGCTGATGGAACCTTTCGATGTCATGACGGGGGGACGCATGGCTGTGATCCAGGATCCTGCGGGTGCCGCCTTCGCGGTCTGGGAGGCGAAGGAGCATTTTGGCGCCGAGCTGGTCAACCAGCACGCCACCCTGTGTTGGAACGAGCTGATGACGAAGGATCCGGCCGCTGCCGCCACCTTCTACACGGGAATGTTCGGCTGGTCCGCCGAACCCTTCGGCGACACCTACACGATCTTCATGAATGGCGAACGGCCGGCGGGGGGAATGATCCAGATCGAGGAACAGATGGGTCCGGTACCGCCAAACTGGTCTGTGTATTTCTGTGTCGACGACTGTGACGCCATTCACGACCGGGCCGTGAGCCTCGGCGGTGCCGTTCACATGCCACCCACCGATTTTCCCGAAGTGGGTCGGGGCTGTGTACTGGCAGATCCGCAGGGCGGCGCCTTCGGCGTCATCAAGCTCACCAAAACGCCGGACTGACGCCGACCCACACCCCTTGCCCGAATTACCTGAAGTCGAAACCGTACGCCGGGCCATGGCGACCCACCTGGTGGGTCGTCGGGTCACTGACGCCTGGACGGACGGGCTGCGGCTGCGCGAGCCGTTGTCGCGGGCGGCGGTGCGGTCTCTGGTTGACGAGGGCTTCGAAGATGCCGTACGACGGGCGAAGTTCCTCCTGTTCCCGCTGACCTCCGGGCGCACGTTGCTCGTCCATCTGGGCATGACGGGCAATCTCGTGTTCCGCGCCGGCGACAACGCCGATGCCAGGGCCCATGACCACGTCGTACTCGACCTCGATGAGGGTCCGCCACTGGTCTACACCGATCCACGCCGCTTCGGGCTGTTCCGGGTGCTGACGCCGGCCGGTCTGAAGCGCAATCGGTGGCTGCGAAACCTGGGCGTGGAGCCCCTCTCCTCAGACTTCGACGCCGACTTCCTGCTGGCTGCCTGTCGCGGCCGGACGCGGCCCATCAAAAGTCTGCTGCTGGACGGTCACCTCGTCGTCGGCGTGGGCAACATCTACGCCAGCGAGGCCCTCTTCGCTGCCCGCATCCGCCCCACCACAGCCGCCGGACGCATCTCCCGCCCCCGGATGGAACGCCTGGTAACCGAGATCAAGACCGTCCTGCAACGCTCCATCGACCGCGGCGGCACGACGATCAGCGACTATCTGGGTTCCGGAAAAGGTGGCTTGTTCCAGCAGGAGCTGAGCGTCTACGGCCGCGCCGGCGAAGGCTGCATCGTCTGCGACAAGCCGATCACGAACAAGGTCCTGTCCGGCCGCAGCACCTTCTACTGCACCACCTGCCAGCACTGATCAGAACGAAAAAGCGCCGCTCCCCTGTCGAGGAAGCGGCGAAGTTACCTTGACCTGCCAAGGCGTCTCTCAGGACTCAGGTCCCCGTCTACAGGCGGGACAGCCGTCCTCGAGTATGGAAAAGGGTCACGCTGTTCAGTGACGCTTTTTCATACTCGCAAGGCAGTCACGATAGTCGGTCACGCAGTTTGTGGCCGATTATCGTGACTGCCCGTTGGCAGCCGGCAACGCCGTCGTCGTCAGCACATCGTCGATCAGGCCATACTCCTTGGCCTCCTCGGGAGACATGTAGTAGTCCCGGTCCGTATCCTTGGCGATCTTGTCGATGTCCTGGCCGGTGTGTACCGACAGCAGTCGGTTGATCTCTTCACGGGTGCGCAGCATCTCGCGGGCGTGAATATCGAGATCGGTGGCCCGGCCGGTGATCGTGCCCATGATGAGAGGCTGGTGGATCATGATTCGGGCGTGAGACCAGGTGAAGCGTCGGCCCGCATTGCCACCGGCCAGCAGCACAGCTCCCATGCTGGCCGCCAGGCCCGTGCACACCGTGGACACCGGGGCGCTGATGGCCTGCATGGCGTCATAGATAGCCAGACCGTCACTGACCGAACCGCCGGGACTGTTGATGTAAAGGACGATTTCGGTCTTCTCGTCCTGGGCGTCGAGCGACAACAGTCGCGTGACAACGGCCTTTGCCGAGTCATCATCGACGGGAGACCAGAGGAAGATCTTCCTGGCCTTGAGCAGCGAATGCTCGATATTGCGCTCGGTGAACTCCTTGAGCAGCCCCTCGTCCTTATCCTTGTCCTCATCTGCCATGCTTTGCTCTCTCTGACGTGTTTCGCGTAGTGGATGGGAATGTAACAGGGCCCTCTGAGAGCGTCAATCGACGCACACTCCTGTTGTGTCTTCTCGTCTGGGCCCTGCTCCGCGCCCTGCTCGTGGCCGGCGTCGACTTGAGCAAAGACGAGACGGCCTACTGGTACTGGAGCCGTCAACTCGACGCTTCGTATGCCTGGCTGCCCTTCGCTGCCATCGCCCTGGCCGATGCGCTGCGTCCCGGTGCCGATCTCCTGCTGAGACTGCCCTTCGTCGCCATGGGCACGATCTCCGCTCTGCTGCTCCATCACCTCTGTCGATTGCGCAGCCTGTCACCGACGCGCAGTGTCGTGGCGGTGGCGGCCTTCGCCACGTCCCATTGGATCTGGCACACCTCCTCCTTCCTGCATCCCGACGGGTTCCTCGTACCCGCATGGCTGGCGGTTCTGGTGTGCAGCGAACGCGCCTCTCGGGGCGACGGAGATGGCTGGTGGTGGGCGGTCGGCGCGGCGGCCGGCCTGGCGGCCCTGAGCAAGTACAGCGGATTGGTTCTGAGCGCCGGGTTGTTTGGCTGGTTTCTATTCCTGGCCGTCCGGGGTCAGCGCCGGCCCCTGCTGAGGGCCGGCATCCCCTTCGCCTGTCTCAGTTTGCCGATCCTCTACGATCTTCTGGCCACCGGGTTTGCCCTGCCCGCTTCGCTGAGCACGCTGTCCGCCGTCGCCCCCGAATCGCTGCCTCTGCGACTGGCCCTGTTCGTCGTCGCCCCTCTTCTCTACATCTCTCCCTTTCTGCTCTTTGCCCTGTACCGAGGGGCCTGGACGGTGCGCGAGCAATGGCGACGGGCCCCGCATCTGTGGGCACCCGGGATGGCCCTCGCGATCTGTTTCTGCTTCTTCGCCCTGACCCGTGGACAGGTGAAGGGCAACTGGATTCTCCCCGGATTCCTGGGCTTGTGGCCGCTGGCATTCTCCGCCCGGTGTCTGCACAGCCGGCGATTTGCCGTCCTCCTGCTCGCCACCGGCGTTGTCGGCGCGGCAATCCCGGCGGTGACACTGCGATGGCCCGCCGTCGCCGACGGTCTCTCCCGTACCGTGCTGCGTCCGCTGAATGACAGCTATACCGCCATCGTCTCGCGTCCGGATCTACCGCGGGAGCCGACCTACTCGTGGACCGAGAGGGTCTGCGAGTATCACGGGTGGCCGGGGTTTGGCAGGCGCCTGGACGACGTGATCCGGGATCAGGGGCTAGAGGGTCCCGTCACGATTGCGAGCCCGGAGTACGGACTGGCTTTCGGCGCGGCCCGGTATGCTCGACGGGTGCAGTCGGTGGCGCTCCCGGGGGATCCGCGGTTCGCCCGCCTGACGATGGCGCCGGCACAGGCCGCCCTGCACCTGAAGCGGGAGGGGTTGCACCGGCCGCCAGCCGGACCGCTCGTGGCCGTCATCGAACGCTACAGTCCGGGATGTCAGCCCCTGCGCTATGAGGTCTACGAACCCCCGCCGGCCTCACCGGGCGCGGGTGCTTCTGCCTCCGCAGGACGGGAGAGGGCCGACGCCAGCAGGCGCTGAAACAGGACTCGTACATCGTCGAAGAACGTGTAGAACAGGGGCACGATGACAAGAGTCAGCACCGTCGAGGCCAGCAGGCCACCCATCATCGTGCGCCCCAGCGGCGCATAGGGCATGCCGATCATCTTGGCGTTGCCCACCGCCATGGGCAGCAGACCGACCACCGTCGTGAAGGTGGTCATGAGAATCGGTCGAAAGCGATGTATGCCGGCATCGACAAGGGCGTCAAAGCGTCCCATGCCGTCGGCGCGCAGCCGGTTCGCCATGTCGATGAGGACGATGGCGTTGTTGACGACGACCCCTACCAGGATGATGGTGCCGATGCCGCACAGGATATCGAAGGGCGTGTCCATCAGGTAGAGAGTCCAGTAGACCCCGAGGAACGAAAACGGGATGGCGATGATCACCGACAGGGGCAACACGAAGGATTCGAAGAGCACGCCCATCAGCAGAAAGACGAAGGTCACCGACAACACCAGGGCGAACATCTGCGTCTCGTCCTGACGTTCGATGCGCACGTATCGTGCGCCCTTGTCCCACCGGTACCCACGGGGCATTTCAAAACCGGCCATGGCCAGATCAATCTGTTCGAACAGCTCCTTGGCATCGTCCTTTGTCGCCGTCGCCGTGACGGTGAGGATGGTCTGTCGGTTCTCGCGCCGGATGCCGCCGAGGGCCCGTTCGACGTTGAGCGTCGCCAGTGATTCCAGTGGGATCTCCTCGCCGGTTGCGGTGGGGAACGTGAGGTTGCGCAGTTGCAGGACGCTTTGCCGGTCCACCTCCCGCAGCTGGAAGAAGACGCCCACTTCGCGCCCGTCATTGGTACGGAACTTCGTCAGCTCCTGGCCGCGCAGCGCGTAGGCGATGTTGCCTGAAATCGCCCGCGGATCGACGCCGTAACGCCGCACCTGGTCGCGGTTGAGCTCGATCTGGAGCTCGGTGCTGCCCTTGTCCATGTCGGTTTGTACCGACAGCAGTCCGGGGATCGTTTCCAGGCGTCGTTCCACCTCCCCTGACAGATTGATCAGGGTCCGCGTGTCCTCGCCGTAGAGGTTGATCGACACGGCCGCGTCGTCGCCTCCGCTGCGCCAGTTGACTCGAAGGCTGATCCCCGGGGGTGTCAGGATCCGCTCCTTGATGTCCTCCAGGGTTTCCTTGTAGGTCAAGTGCGGGCTCTGACGCAGGTCGAGTGACGTGAGCAGGTCGTCCCAGGCGACCTCATACCACTCGGCATTCTCCTCCTGGTTGAGGATGATGTGGATGCGGCCCCAGGAATTACGCGACCACGTCTCGAGGACTTTGATGTTGTACGGCTCTTTGTGGTTCATCAAGGTGTCTTCCACACTCGAGATGAACTTGTCCGCCGCCTCCAGCGTCTGGCCGGCGGGCATCTCGAAGGCGAGCCAGATATCCTTGTTGTTGTTGTTCCCTTCGTCGGTCCGCTTCATGGCGTTCATCGGGATCTGGATACTCGCCATGGCCGCCAGCACCATGAGTGTTGTGTCGAGACGATGGGACAGCACCCATCTCAGCATTCGCGTGTACCCGCCGCGCAACTTGCGGATCACCCAGGGTTCAGTGCCCTTGCGCGGTGTTCCCAGGTGCATCGCCGCCAGGGGGATCACGGCCAGAGCGATCACCAGTGATGCCAGCAACCCGACGATGACCGGCCCCCCGAGACGGATCATGATGAAGGAGAACTCCTCCTCGTCGCTCATCAGCATCAGTGGCAGGAACACGACCACCGTCGTCAGCGTCGCCATGGTCACGGCCAACCCCACCTCGCCGGCACCCTGGATCGATGCGTCCCGGGGACTGGCGCCCTCCTCGCGACGGCGATAGATGTTCTCGACAATGACGATGGCGTTGTCGACGACGAGTCCCAGACTGAGCATCAGCCCCATCATCGTGATCAGGTTCAGGGTCCAGCCCATGAAATAGATCGTGGCGATCGTCACCAGCAGCGACAGTGGGATGGCCAGGGTGATGATCATCGTCATGCGCACGGCGCGCAGGAAGAAGAACAGGACCATGGCGGCGAACATCCCGCCCCACAGGCCGGTGGATTTCAGGTTGTCCACCGATTCCACCACGTGTGTTCCCTGATCCCAGAACACCTCGAAATCGATGCCCTCCAGGTGGGGTCGCTCCTTCAGCTCCTCCAGCTTGGCGCGGACACCTCGGGAGATCTGCACGAGATTGCCCGTGGACGCCTTCTTGACCTCGATGCCCAGGGACGGACGCCCGTCGATGCGATTGAACCAGTCCTTCTTCGGCGGTCTCAGGTCGACGTCGGCGATGTCGCGCAGGCGCAGATTGTGCTCGGGATCGACGATGAGATCGCGGATCTCGTCGATCGACTCGAAGCGTCCCATGGAGCGCACGTAGATCTTGCGGCCACCTTCCATCACGTAGCCACCGGAGATCGTGAAATTCTGACTCGCCAGCTGGCTGCCGATCTGGAATGGCTGGATGCCATGACCCTTCAGCCGCGCCTGGTCGAGTTCGATGCGGACCTGTTTGCCCACCTCGCCCCACACCTCGACGGTGCCCACACCCTCGATGCGCTGCAGCTCCGGCCGCACATGAACGTCGAGGACTTGGAAGGGATCGACAAAATCTCCTACCAGGTATGCCCCCATCCACATCACCGGCCAGTCATCCTGGTCCCATTTGCGCAACCGGATGCGCTCCACGTCATCCGGCATTTCCGGCATGAGGCGGTCCATACGATCCCGCAGGGCGGCGTACGCCTCATGCATGTCGGTGTGAGGTTGAAACTCGACCCGCGCCCAGGCTCCACCGCGATACGCGCCGGACTGCACCTTGGCGATGCGCGGCACGGTGGCGATGGCCTCTTCCAGAGGGCGGGTGATCTTCTCTTCCACCTCTTCGGGGCTGGCGTCGGCGTAACTCACGCGGATGTGCAGGCGGTCGCCATCCATGCCGCTGGGAAACAACGCCAGCGGAATCCGCGAGTAGGCAACGTAGCCGACGACGAGCGTGGCGATGACGACCATGATGACCGACACGGGTCGATCGACGCTGAGACGGGGCAGCCAGCTGCCGCGATCTGCCATCCTAGGCCTCCTTCTCCCGCACTGCGAGAGAGTAGACGGTGGGAATCACCACGAGAGTGAGAAAGGTGGAACTGATCAGTCCGGCGATCACGGTAAGGGCCATGGGCGTGCGGATCTCGGCCCCGTCCCCCAGGCCCAGGGCCATCGGCAACAGGCCGAGGACCGTGGTCAACGTCGTCATCAGGATCGGCCTCAGGCGCACGGAACCGGCTTGCACGATGGCTTCCGTGGCTGCCATGCCGGTCTGACGCAGCGTATTGATGTAGTCGACGAGTACGATCGCATTATTGACGACGATCCCCGCGAGCATGATGAAGCCGATGAAGACGACGATACTCAGCGGAATATGTGCCACGTAGAGCACCGCCACGGCGCCGATCGCCGCCAGGGGTACGGTGAACATGATGACGAAGGGATGGATGAGCGACTCGAACTGGCTTGCCATGACGATGTAGACGAGGAAAATCGCCAGCGCGAGGGCAAAGACCATACTGTCCAGAGAGCGTTCCATCTCTTCATTCTGACCACTGATCAGGAAGCTGAACCCGGATGGAAATGCCATCCCTGCCAGGGCCGACTCGATGCCCTGCGACGCCGATCCCAGATCGATGCCCTCGGTATTTGCTGTCACCAGGGCGGCGCGTTGCTGATCGATGCGGCGGATCTCTGAGGGACCCTCGGCGATACGGATGCTGGCCACCGACGCCAGCGTGATCGGCACATCCCCGTCGGGGTTGACGACCAGGCGTTCGAGTTCGTCGACGCCGACGCGATCGTCCTGCCGCAGTCGCACCAGAACGTCAATGTTGCGTTCCTCGCGACGGAAGTCGGTGGCCACACGACCTTGAACCTTGTTGCGCACCAGTTCGGCAACGGTCCTCAGATCGAGCTCATAGTCCGACAGGCGGTCGCGGTTGTAGACGACCTGCAGTTCGGGGTTGCCCACCTGCAGCGTCGAGCGGACGTCGGCCAGGCCCGGCAATGCGGCCACAACCCCGACAGCATCGGCACTGACCCGTCGCAGTGCGTAGAGGTCATCACCGCGAATCTCCAGCTCGATGGGTGTCTTGAAGCTGAACAGTGCCGGAAATGACACTTCGGTGGAAACTTCCGGCAGTGTCGCCAGTCGCTGACGCAGCCCTTCGATGATGCGGTCTTCATCCACCGGCGACGTGTTGTCCTCCAGGTAGATGGTGATACGAGCCGTATGCTCGCCTTCATCGGAGGAGGATGTAGCCGCGCCGTCGGAACCGACCGTGGTGGCCACCCTCTCGACGGTGGCCAGGTCGAGAGCGACACGCTCCGCCGACGCCGCCACGGTGGCGGTTCGGGGCAGGGGCGTACCGACGGGCATGGCCAACTCGAGGTTGAATTCGCCCTGGTGCACGGGGGGAATCAGCTCGGTACCGAGAGCCGGGACGAGATAAGTCCAGCACAGCCAGAAGCTGACCCCAGCGCCGCCCACTACGACCAGTCGCTGCCGGAGCGCCGCTCTCAGTACCATCGGGTAGATGTGCTGGACCAGACCGAGCAGGCCTTGAAAGAGTCCCAGCAACGGCGCCGCGATCGGTACCGCTACGATGGTCGCGATCACCACCGCTGCAGCCAGCAACGCGCCGATGAGGAGGAACACGACCAGCAGCGCCGTGCGCACGAGACTCAAAACCGCGTGCACGACGAAACGCACGATCAGGTAGGGCAGCAGGACGACGGCCAGCAGGCCACGCAGAATGGCCAGCGGCCAACGCAGTCGGCCGCTGGCTTTCGGGGGCACCCAGCCGATGAGTCGTCCGAGATCACGGCCCAGTGCCGCCGGGGCGCCGTTGTCGATCAGCCCTGGCCAGACATTGTCAGGAAACCCGCGCCAGACGGGAGTGTTGTCCGACCACTCGGCGACTCGCACGTGCACAGGACGCTCCGGCTTCCAGCGGAATCGCTCCAGCAGCTTCCACACGGGGAACAGCACTTCGAACAGTATGACCCCGATGCTCTTGATGGCAGCCGCCAGTATGGCTGCCAGGGCCAGGCCGATGCGGCACACCAGATCGAGAAGCAGTTGCGGCAGGACCAGAGCCGCCTGGCGCAGTCGCAGGGACACGGATGTGGGAGTCGCCGGACGCAGAGCATCACCGACCCGCGTGGCCGCCGGTAGACGCAGGAACTGCGAGCGCAGCAGGATCCCCAGACCGTCCCGGCGCGCCTGACGGGAGGCCAGCATGGGAATGAAGTAGAGGGCCACCGCCAGCGACGCCAGCAGGCTGAACACGACGGTGAGGGCCATGTCGCCGAAGACCTGGCCGGCGACCCCTTCAACGAATACGATGGGGAAGAACACGGCGATCGTCGTCAGCGTCGAGGCGAATACGGCCCCGCCGACCTCCCCTGTACCCCGTATGGTGGCCGTCACCAGGTCGTCCCCCTCTTCCCGGCAGCGGAAGATGCTCTCCAGCACGACGATGGAGTTGTCCACCAGCATGCCCACACCCAGCGCCAACCCCCCGAGAGACATGATGTTGAGGGAGACCTCGGACAGGTACATCGGTGCGAAGGTGGCCACCACCGAGACTGGAATCGTCACGGCAACGATCAGCGTATGCAGGAGATTGCGCAGAAACACGAGCAGCACGAGCACGGCCATGGCGCCGCCCAGCAGGGCGCTCTTCTGCACCTCATCGATCGAGTTCTGGATAAAGACGGACTGATCCGACAGAATCTCGAGGTGCGCCCCGGCGGGCAGACGGTTGGTGATGAAATCCGTCATCCGCAGACGTTCCATGGTGCGCCGGGCATCGGCCTGCTTGCGCGCCTTCAGATCCTCCTCGCCGCCGGCTTCCTTCTCGTCGGTTGCTTCCTCGTCCTCGGCGGCTCCCTCCTCGTCCGCGGCTGCACCGTCAGACTCGCCCTCCTCTTCGACTTCCTCCCCACCGGCGACACCCTCAGCCTTGGCTACCGAGTCTGCCTCGGCCGCTTTCAACCCGGCCACGAACGCCTGCTGTTCGGGTGTACCCTCGAGACGATCCCGTACCGCCTGGGCCACGGCGACGATGTTGGCGTCGGCTTCCTTGTAGATCTCGAGCTCGACACTCTCCCGACCGTTCACCCGGGTCAGGATCTTGCGCTCCTTGTGCGAACGCTCGACGTGGGCGACGTCGTGCAGCCGGATATCGGCGCCCCCCTCCTGGGCGACGATCAGCTCGCCGATCTCGTCGAGGCTCTTGAATTCGTTCAGGGTGCGTACGAGGTATTCTGTCTGGCCTTCGCGCAGTTGGCCACCGGGTAGATTCACGTTCGCCTGATCGAGGCGTCGGTTGATGGCAGCCACGTCGAGTCCGAGCAATGAGATCTGCCGCTCCATGAGGGAAACGTGGATCTCCTCCTCCAGACCACCTTTCACCTTGACCGCCGCCACGCCCGCCACAGACTCGAATTCCCGACGGATCTCCTCCTCGGCCAGCTCGCGCAACTGGAAGAGCGCGGCGCCTTCGTCGGCCCTGGTGGAGTCGACGTAGAGCCCAAGGCGAAGGATCGGATCAAGGGACGGATCATAACGCAGCAGTAGCGGCTTCTCGGCCTCTTCGGGCAGCCACGTACGATCCACCTTTTCGCGGATGTCCTGGGACACGTCGTTCATGTCAGTGTCCCACTCGAACTCGAGAATGACGTCCGATTGGCCGGCCTTGCTCACCGAGCTGATCCGGACCAGGTGGGGTATGATGCCCAGCTCGCGCTCGAGGGGGCGGGAGATCAGCGTCTCCACCTCTTCCGGCGCTGTGCCCGGATATTCCGTACGCACCGTCAGCGTCGGATAGGCGATATCCGGCATCAGGTCCAGGGACAGTCGCTGATACGACACCCAGCCGAAGACACAGACCGCCATGACCACCATGAGGATGGCGACGGGCCTGCGGGTCGTGATGGCGAAGCTGTTGGAGGGAGTACGAGTGCTGGCGGCCGGTTCAACCGGTATCGTGCCGGCCGTGTCGGACGGCTCCGGTGCGCTCATCCCTGGGCGGTGGGCGTCACCGCTGAGGTGTCGCTGCCGGCGTTCATGACCTTCACGCGTGCCTGGTCTTTGAGGCCGTTCTGGCCGACGACGATCACGGGCGAATCGGCGGCGATCTCCGACCGTGCTTCGACGAACCGACCGTTCTCATACCCCACATCCAACTGGATGCGCTGTGCCGTGCTGTCGGCCACTATGAAGACGAAACGATCGGTGCCGTCGTAGACGACGGCCTCCTTGGGGATGAGAATCGCGTCCTGATGGGTGTCAATGACGATGCGGACATTGACGAACATGCCGGGCCGCAGGTGCTCCCAGCGGTCACGAAGTCCGACGGTGACCTTGAAGGTGCCGCTCCTCGGATCGACCACCGGGCTGATTCGTTTGACGTAGCCCTCGAACTGTATGTCCTCGACAAAGTCGGACTCGGCTTCGGCAATCTGCCCGTTCTGCACGGTACGCATGTAGCGCCCGGGCACGTGCACGCGGGCAATCATGTCCTCGAGCTTGACCAGGTCGAACAGCTTGCCCCCCGGAGCGACACGCGCGCCCACCTGCACCTCCCGGGAGGTGATCATGCCGGAGAAGGGGGCGCGGATCTCGGTGTGCTTCAGCGTCAGGCGCGCTCTGTCCTGACGCAACCGCGCCTGCTCGAGCTGGTAGAGGGCATCCTCGTATTCCTGAGCACTGATCAGCTTCCGACGGTGCATCTCCTCTGTGCGCCCGAACGAGCCTTCGAGATAGCGCAGATTGGCCGCACTTTCGCGATCTTCCAGTCGCGCCTGGTCGTTCTCGAGCCGCACGAGCAGGTCGCCGGCAGCCACCTGATCTCCCTCTTCGGCCAGGACTTCCTCGACCTGGCCGGCCACCTCGGGGTGAATCTCGATGGCCGCCTCGGTCTCGACGGTGGAACTGAAGACGAGATAGGAAGAAATGTCGCCGCGCACGGCGACGGCAGTCTCTACCGGAACGGCATCCCGCTCCTTGGCTGCCGTCGAATCACCCGAAGCGGAATCAGCGACGGTGGAATCGGTAGCCGTCGAATCCGTGGCCGTCGAGTCAGCGGCGGCCTCCTGGGAAGCATCTGCTCCTTCGCTGTCGGCGGTGCCGCAGGAACCCCATGCCCATGCGAGCAGGCAGAGCACCAGTGTACGCAGTAACGGCCCGATGACCACGCGAGATTGTCTATGTTGTTGGAAACAATACATTAGGCTAGCCTGTAAGGCCGATAGAACCGCAAATCGTGGACTCTGTCAACACCGAATCACTCCAGGGACGTCAACGTGCTGTTCGCCGAGATTGTCGCCCTCGTGTCGCTCACGGCGGCCCTGACCCGGTTTGCCCGGCAGGCGCCACAGACCGAGGCCGCGCGCCACTGGGTGGCGGCACGCTCGCGTCTTCTCGACCAACTGCTCATCTGTCCCCATTGTCTGTCCTTCTGGATTGCCGTGGCTGGCACAGCGGTCCTCTGGTGGCTCGAGACCCGCTCACCCCTCGAGGTGGGGTTGATGGTGCTGCTGGGTTGGCGCGGCGCGTACTACGTCAACAAATCCCTGGATCAGCGACGCGATCAGGCCATCAACCGTGCCTCTCAGTCCTGTCTGGTGTGCGGCGCGGCCTATGAAGATGGCGTGTCCATCGAGCGTCGGGGAATGGCGTTCTGCTCCACAACCTGCTGGTTCGATTACCTTCGTACGCGACCGGCGCCACGAAAGAACCTCGTCAGTCGTTCCGGCGAGATCATCCGACAGGAGATGTACCCGTTGAGCTACAAGAACGTGACGAACAAGGAGGCCCACGATCTGCTGCAGGGGGCCGAGAAGTACATCTACATCGACGTACGGTCGATCCCGGAGTTCCAGAACGGCCATCCTTCAGGCGCCGCCAACGTCCCTGTGTTCCACCGCGAACCCATGGGGTTGGTACCCAATCCCGACTTCGTCATCGTCGTTGAAGCCCACTTCCCCCGTGACTCGAAACTGCTCATTGGGTGCCAGAGTGGCAAGCGCTCGGAGCAGGCTGCCGAAGCCCTCGTGGCGGCTGGCTTTCAGGATGTGACCAACGTCAAGGGCGGCTACGGCGGGGTGAAGGACCCTGCGGGACAGGTCGTCGAACCGGGCTGGTTCGAACAGGGGTTGCCCACCGACTATGGCGAGCCCGAGGAGCGCAGCTACGAAGCTCTTGCCGGTCGCCGAAGGGAGGCTGGGCAGTGAGCCACGCCGAGCACCGTGCCGCCGCCCCGGACAGCGTCGGCGTGGCCGTGATCACCGTCAGTGACTCACGAGATGAGGACTCCGACAAGAGCGGCGCCCTGATCCGTGAGAAGCTGGAGAGCGCCGGGCATGACGTCGTGCACTACGCCATCGTCAAGGACACGGCGCGGCAGATCAAGGGCGAACTCGCCATCGCCGTCGAGAAACGCGGCTGCCAGGCCTTGATTCTCAACGGGGGCACGGGCGTGTCGCCGCGGGACAACACGTTCGAGGTAGTCAACGGCCTGCTGGAGAAGCGCCTGCCCGGATTCGGCGAGATCTTCCGTTATCTCAGTTTCAAGGAAATCGGCTCGGCAGCGATCATGTCCAGGACGGTGATGGGCACCTATCGGGGGCGCATCATGGTCTCCCTGCCCGGGTCCACGGGAGCGGTGCGCCTGGCCATGGACGAGCTGCTCCTGCCGGAGTTGGGTCACCTCGTCAACACGGTGTCCCCCCACCGCTGATGGCCCTCAACCCGATGTTCCAGGTCGGCCTCGATGTGCGTGGTCGCATCTGTCTCGTCATCGGCGGCGACGGCGTTGCCCAGGACAAAGTGGAAAGGCTGCTGGATGCCGGCGCCCGGGTGGTCGTCATCAGCCCCGAAGTGACGCCGCGGCTGAGGGACTGCGCGACCGATCCCTGTCGATTGGAATGGCGACAGCGACACTACGAATCAGAGGACCTGGACGGCGCCTTTCTGGTGATGAACACAATTCGTGGGAACAGCGACTTGTGCCGCCGTGTCTTTTCTGAGGCGGGCGCACAGGGCATCCTGGTCAACACCTACGACGACGTCGACCACTCCCACTTCGGCATGGTCGCCCTCGTCAGCGCCGGCCACCTCCGCCTCGGTGTGAGCACAAGCGGGGCCAGTCCGACCCTCGCAGGCAGGTTGCGACAGGATCTGGACGGGATGTTCGACGAAGAGTTCGGTGAGTACCTGGAGGCGCTGGGGTGCGCCCGCGCCAGCCTCCGGGAGGCGGTCCCCGACTTCCCCGCTCGCCGGGAGATTCTCCAGGGCCTGGTGGCCGGCGTCCACGTGGAGGGACGGTGCCATCTGCCAGAGGGCTGGCGCGAGCGGATCACGGCGGCGCTGGCGGCAGCGGGCACAAAAAAAACCGGCTGAGAGCCGGGTCTGTCAGAGATTCAGCGGGTCGTACGACGGCCGTCGTCAGCGATCAATCGTCGTCGTCATCGTAGTCAGAAACCGAGAAGGCGCTTGCCGCCCTGCCGCTGGCGGTGTCGACAGGTTTGGGATGTCCGGCGTCGTCGGATGTGGTTTCGCCTTCTTCCCGCGTCTGGTGCAGGGCCTCTTTGAGTAGTCTGCCCGGCTTGAAGTGCGTCTTGCGGCGGGCGGGCACGTAGATGATCTCGCCGGTGCGGGGGTTGCGTGCTGCCGGCTTGGGACGGGTGTCCTTGACCTGAAAGACGCCAAAACCCCGAATCTCGATCCGGCTGCCCTCGATCAGACTGTCGCGCATAGCCACGAACAGGCTGTCCACCATCTTCGCCGCCAGATTCTTCTTGCACCCGGTACTCTGGCTGACCAGAAGTGCGAGGTCTTTCTTGGTGATTGTGGACAAAGGAATCTCTCCTATTGTCGGCGACCGGCTTCATCGGCTGACAGGAGTGTCTAAGTGACTTTAGTTATTGGTAAATAACGCGTTGCACAACATACGCCCCACGATTGGGCCGTGTCAAGCAAATAACACGTTGAAGCACTTATTTCTTTGATAGTTAGGGCAAAAAAGGGCCCCCACCTCAGATGAGGCAGAAATCGCCTGAAACCGCCGTTTCCACTCCGACGCCTGAAATCACTCCCATCTTCTGTAAATTCAATACGTTAAGAGAATAATGAGAAATCACCCAGGTGCAGGTCGCCAAGGTCCAGTTCGGAGCTCCGGATTCGTCGCCGCGGTGCAGTTGACGCGCCCGCGGAACTGCCTGCTGACAGCGATCTCGGTGTGGGTCGGCGCCGTGACCTCAGGCGGGCCGCATGCCACGGCTGCCGTCGTTTTCGCGGCTGCCGGAGCCGCCGCGATCGCCGCTGCGGGCAACGGCATGAACGACGTCATCGACCTGCAGACCGATCGCTTGAATCGAGCCACCCGGCCGTTACCCTCTGGCCGGCTGTCCGCCGGCGTGGCTCTGGCCCTGTCTTCCCTGCTCGGTGTCACCGGGCTGGCACTGGCTTTCCTGGCGGGCCTGCTGCCAGGCATGATCGCCTTTGCCGTCGTCGTCGGTCTGGCGCTCTACAACTGGTTTCTGAAGCGCGTCGGGCTGGCGGGGAATCTGCTGGTCAGCCTGATCGCGGCGACCACCTTCCCGTACGGCGCCGCGGCGGCCGGCGGCTGGGGACGCTGGTGGATTCCGGCCCTGTTTGCCGTCGGCTATCACCTGGCGCGCGAGCTGGTCAAGGGCGTGGAGGACACCGAAGGGGACCGTCTGGCCGGAGTGCGGACCGTGGCCCGTATATACGGTGACCACCGAGCCTGCCGGTCCGCGGCTGTTCTGTTGGCCCTTGTCGGTCTGGCCGCTCCTCTGCCGGTCCTGCTCGACATCTATGGTCTGGCGTATCTGGCCCTCGTCGGGCTCCTCGACGTCTTTCTTGCCAGCATCGTTCTGTCGCTGTGGTCCGGGAATCCCGGGGGCCGGCGCCTCAGCCCGCGCCTCCTGTTGGGCATGGCTCTCGGGCTCGTGGCGATTGTACTGGGCGAGATCCTCGCCCGACCCCACTGACCTCGACGAAGGAGAGCCTCGTGAAGATCACCGATATCAGGACCTTTCCCTTGTACGCCGGAGGGCGCAACTACCTCTTCGTGAAGGTGGAGACCGACGAGGGTCTTTACGGGATGGGCGAATTCGGCATCACGTGGAAGGAACAGGCCGGTATCGGCGCCATCGAGCACATGCGACCACACCTGCTGGGCCAGGATCCGATGAACATCGAGTTCCTCTGGCAGCTGATGTTCCGCGGTGATTTCTTCCCCGGGGGTCGAATTGCCGCCGCGGCCATCAGCGCCATCGACATCGCCCTCTGGGACATCAAGGGCAAAGCCCTCGATCAACCCGTTCACATGCTCCTGGGAGGCAGATTGCGGGACCGGATCGTCTGCTACGCCGGCATCGGTGGTCGGACCCCGCAGGACGCGGCACAGGCAGGTCGCGACAGAGTCGACGCCGGGTGGCAGTACCTGCGGCTGTCGGTCAACGATCGCGACGGAATCCTCGATGCCCGCACCGCGGTCCGTGACTCGGTCGAGCAGTTCGCTGCCGTGCGCGATGCCGTGGGCCCCGAGGTGGAGATCTGCATCGACGCCCACACCCGTCTCGACCCCCCGGATGCAATCCGCCTGGGCCGCCTGCTGGAACAGTACGACCCGTTCTTCATCGAGGATCCGTTGCGCTGTGAGAACCCGCAGAGTTACCGCCAGATCCGTCAGCACGTGGCCAGCCCGCTGGCCGTAGGTGAGCACTACGCCACCAAGTGGGAGTTCCGCCAGATGGTGGAGGAAGAGCTGCTGGATTACGCCCGCATCGACCTGTGCATCGTCGGCGGTCTCACCGAAGCCCGCAAGGTCACCAACTGGTGTGAGACCCACTACATCAAGATCGTCCCGCACAATCCCCTGGGTCCGGTCTCCGCCGCCGCCTGCATCCAGCTGGATCTGGCCACCGACAACTTCGCGGTCCAGGAAGGCGGCCGCATCGGCTCCGCCTTCCTCGAAGACGTCTTCCCCGTCCAGGTCCCCTACGAGGCGGGCCACATCCTCCCCCCCGAACTGCCCGGTCTCGGTATCGAATTCAACGAGGAGGCCGCCGGAGAATACGAGTTCAAATGGCTCAACGGCCCCCAGCTGAGAAGATCCGACGGCTCCTTCACCAACTGGTAGCCTGACGCCGACCACGGCCGCGACGCACCCGGATCACCCCTCAACGGCTGACAGTCTTTCCCAAGCTTGGACTTCGACGGAATCTCCATACGACATGACTGGCTCGGGGCACAAGGCACGTTCGTGCAGGGCGGGCGACGCGGGCATGAGGAGTGGGCCCTGGGGCGCAGTCCCGGGCTCCGAGGGCCAGGCCCGAAGGGCCGGCGCCCGGACGGCGCCGGCCGACTGAGCCACAGGGATGTGGCGTTCAGTCGGCCCTCGGAGCGCGGGACGATCAGCGCCCCAGAGCCCACGGAGTCGACACGCGACACCCGCCCCTACCACTTATCGTCCTTGCCACTATCGCCCCAACTCCCGACTCTCTTCTACCATGAACCTCAACCCACCAAGAGGCACCCGCGACTTCTTCCCGGAAGACATGCGCCTGCGCAACTGGCTCTTCGGTCACTTCCGCGAGGTAGCCCGTCTCTCCGGCTTCGAGGAATACGACGCGCCCGTGGTGGAATCCGCCGACCTCTACGTGCGCAAGGCGGGTGAGGAAATCGTCGATCAGCTGTACACCTTCCAGGACAAGAGCAACCGCGAGCTGGCGTTGCGCCCCGAGATGACACCCTCGCTGGCCCGGATGGTCCTGCAGAAGGGTGGCGCCCTCGCCCTCCCCATCAAGTGGTTCAGCCTGCCCCAGTGCTGGCGTTACGAACGGATGACTCGCGGGCGCCGGCGTGAGCATTTCCAGTGGAACATGGACATCTTCGGCGTCGACGACGTGACGGCGGAAGCGGAGCTGCTGGCAGTGCTGGTCACCCTCTTCAAGCGCCTCGGTCTGAGCGCCGCAGACGTCGTCATTCGACTGTCCAACCGTCGGTTGCTGCAGGCCGTGTTGGCAAGTGCGGGAGTGACCGACGAGCTGTTCGCACCCGTCTGCATCCTGGTGGACAAGCTGGAGAAGATCCCACGTGAGGCCGTGGAGGCCGATCTGCAGGTGCTCGGTGTCGACTCCGGTGTCATCGACCGGGTGCTGGAAATCGCCTCGTGCACATCACTGGAAGCAGCCCGTCAGCTGGCTGGTGACGGCGAAAATGGCCTGGATGAGCTCCAGCGATTGATCGACCTGGGCGCCGCCTACGGCTTCAGCGAGTGGTTGCGCTTCGACCCGAGCCTGGTACGCGGCCTGGCCTACTACACCGGTACCGTCTTCGAGGTTTTTCCCACCGAGGGTGATCTGCGCGCCGTCTGCGGCGGCGGTCGCTACGACCGCCTGCTGTCCACCTTTGGTGGCAAAGATGTGCCCGCTTGCGGTTTCGGCTTCGGCGATCCGGTGATCGTGGAGTTGCTGAAGGACAAGGGATTGCTGCCGGACCTGCCACCCGCCGTCGACGACGTCGTCTTCGCCTTCTCGGAGCAGCTGCGGATTCCCGCCATGGAGGTGGCCACACGCTTGCGCGCCAGCGGTCGATCCGTGGATCTGATCCTCGAGGAGGGCAAGCGGATGAAGTGGGCCTTCCGCCATGCCGATAACGCCGGCGCCGCCCGCCTCGTCCTGCTGGCACCGGACGAATGGGAGCGGGGCGTCGTCAAAGTGCGGGACCTGGTCTCGGGCGAGGAAAGTGAACTGACACCGGAGGAGTTGTCGGCGTGAAGATCGGTCTGTGTGCCTGGAGTTTCAGCGGCAAACATCGAGAAGCGGGACGCGAGCCCGATCCCCATCAGCCGCAGGGCCTGCTGGCCCTGGCGCAGCGCTACGGCCTGGCCAGCATCGAGGGGGCTTCGGGCTGGTTCGAGGGCATGGACCCGGGCCAGATCGACGCCTTTCGCAGCGACCTGGGAGAGACCGGCGTGTTCGTCGACACCGGGGGCCAGGACTATGCTGAGGATCTGACGCCTCTGACATCGGCCGTCGCCTCCGCCTCTCGCGTGGGCTCTCCCGTCGTGCGCACGACCATCAGTGGCCTGCTGGAGGGAGATCGGCGGTCCCTGGGCCGTGATGGCTGGAACGACCATCTGGCCGCCCTCGTGGAGCCTTTGCAGCGCGCCGCCGATGCCGCCCGGGAGGCAGGGATCGTCATCGGCATCGAGAACCATCAGGACATCTGTTCCCATGAGCTGGTGGGGTTGTGCCAGCAGATTGGCGGCGACCACATCGGCGTGACCATGGACGTGGGCAACGCCTACGCCGTGGGTGAGACGCCGGCGACCTTCGCCCGTCGTGTGGGACCGTTTCTCAAGCATGTGCACCTGAAGGACTACACGGTGCATCCCACCAAGTCGGGCTACCGTCTCAAACGCTGCGCCCTCGGCGACGGCATCGTCGACTGGAAGAGCATGCTGCCATGGTTCGACAGTCAGTGTCCTCTGGTTGCCGGGTGCATCGAACTGGGAGCCACATCCGCTCGCCACATCCGCCTGTTCGAGCCGGGCTGGTGGCAGACCTATCCGGAGCGGGACTTCGTTCCCGACGCGATCGAGGCCCTGGGTGACCTGCAGCGGGCGGCACAGCCCTCCGCAACGGACTGGCGCACACCCCATGAAGCCGGGGAGTCCGCGCCTGTCTGTGCTGACTATGAGATCGACCAGATCGAGAGATCGGTGGCCTACCTGAAGGAAATCGGCGCGGTCTAGCGGTTCTCCAAGTCTGCTAGCTGGCCTGTCTCCGGCAGAGGCACGACGGGGTTCTCCAGCGTGCCGATTCCACCCGAAAATGTCAGCCTCACCACGTCGCCGACGAGAAGCCCCGACGCCAGGTCGGCTTCGCCGAACACGATCGGCGTCCCCCAGTAGAGCGCCTGCAGCTGCCCCGGTTCCAGAGGCAGACGCCGGAACAGGGTACGCTCCATGTGCAGCAGCCCGTCGGGCATGTTCAGGTTCTTCTGTCCCGTAGGGCCCACCTTGTAGCCCACGCGCTTGCCGTCACGCAGGATTTCGCAACTCACCGTCACATCGCCATCGTCGTATTCGTCCGCCGTCACCAGGAACGGACCGAGACTGGCGCAACCACCGGACCAGTTCTTCGCCTGCGGCAGGTTCAGCGGGTTCGTCGCCTCGATACCGTTGTCGGTGGCGTCGTTGCCACCGGTGTAGCCGATGCGCTCCACCTGCCCCTTGCGATTGAGAGCGTAGACCGAGACCAGCTCCGTCTCGGGGACGAGTCGTTCCGTGTCGCCGGGACGGGTCAGTGGCTGACCGTGGCCGACCACGGTGTCGGGCTCCCCCTTGGAGAACAGCTCGGGACGACCACCCGCGGCGCATTCGCGATACTTCTGTTCATAGACGTTGACCGCGCCGCCGGTGGCCTGCTTGGCTTCGATCTCGCGCAGCTTGGCGCTGTCCTCGTGCGTGACGCCGGCGAGCCACACACGCAGCTTATACGGGTCTTCGGATGGACCGCTGACGGGTTTGTCCAGATGTGTCACATCGTCACCCCGGGCCGCCAGCAGTTGTGCCAGCGGCAACCGTCTGGCGCCCCTTGCCTTCGTCGCCGCCGCGTCGAGAGCGGCGGCGAAACCGTCCTCGTCGCCACCGTGACTGTAGTAGAGTGCGTAGACCGAGTCGGGTCCCCCACCCTCGGTCAGATCGATGACGTCATCTCCATCGATCAGTCCCAGGTGCGATGGGTGGTCGGAGGCGGGGTCGCGGAACTGGCACAATCTCATGATGTCTCTTTCCCGGAGAACAGGGGCGTGCCGGCAGCGGGTATGATGCCTGCCGCCACGGCTCGCTCCAGCAGGTCGGCGATGGCGGCCTCGCCGTCGCGTCCATAGTCGAGGGTGTACTCGTTGACGTAGAGCTCGATGTGTGCCTCCATCACCTCCCGCTCCATCTCCTGGGCATGGGTGGCAACGTAGTCGCGCACCTCTTCGGGATGTGCATGGGCGAATTCGACACTGTCGCGGAGGGCTGCGTCGATACGGGCGATCCGGTCCTCACCGAGCCGCCGCTGGACGGCGATGCCACCAAGGGGAATCGCATGTCCCGTGGAGGACTCCCACCACTGGCCCAGGTCGATAACCTTCCGCAGGCCGAGCCTGGCATAGGTGAAACGGCTCTCATGGATGATGACACCCGCGTCCACGGCGCCGGTACGAGTCGCTTCGAGAATCTGGTGGAAAGGCATCTCGACGATGTCGGTCAGGTCCGGGGCGAAGAGCCGCAGCAAAAGCGCCGCCGTCGTCATCCGTCCCGGAATCGCCACCCGGCAGTCACCCAGTGTCTCGCTGGTGACATCTCCCCGCGCCACCACCATCGGACCACAGCCACGACCGAGAGCGCCACCGGAGTGGAGCAGGCAGTACTCGGCCAGGAAATGACCGAGGGCATGGAAGGAAACCTTCACTACATCGAGTTCACCGCGTGAGGCCATGCCGTTGAGTGTCTCGATGTCCTCCAGCACTTCGCGTACCGGCGGTGCGCCGTCGAGGCGGCCGTGGACGAGAGCGTAGAAGATGTACGTGTCGTTGGGACAGGGCGAGTAGCCCAGGCTGAGCTCCTCCATCAGACGTGTAACTCCTGGAGCAGACAGAGGGCGGCCTCCTGGGCACGACGGCTGGCCAGGGGCAGGTCCCAGCGGGAAAGGTCACGATCTTCGACGGCATTGCTGATGGCGCGTACCTCGACGAATGGTACGTCGTAGAGGCAGCACACCTGTGCCGCCGCCGCCCCTTCCATGTTCTCGCACAGCGCCCCGGGAACGCGGCTCGCACGCTCGACGCCGAGAGCAGCGGTACCGCTGCAGGCCTGCACGGTGATGAAAGGTCCGCGGCTGACCTGCCCCATTCCCGCCGCCCGCAGGACATCGACCGCCCGGCGTCCGAGCCCCTCATCGGCAGGGTAACGGTTGTACAGCGGGGGGTCCCCCACGTGAACCACGGGGATACCGATCTCATCAGCCGGTCGCCAGCCGTCTGCTGTGACCACACCGAGGTCTCCATGGACCTCTTCGGCGGCGACGGCCAGGTCGCCGACGGCCAGTCCGCTGTCGGCGTACGCGCCCGCCACGCCGGCCTGCAGTACCATGTCCGGCTGCCGTGCCTCGAGATAGCGGGTGACGGCGTGTGCCGTGTTCACGGCACCGATTCCGGTCTCGACCAGATCGACGGTCCTGCCGCCACAGAGGCCGTGACGCCACGTGCGGCCGTGGACATCAAGACACACGGTGTCTGCCAGTTCGCTGGTCAGTCGTGTCTGTTCGAGGGGGGTGGCGGTGAGCAGCAGGACGGTCATGCCGTCGGCGCGTCGGGGCCGGGGTCGTCAGTACTGGAGCACGACTTTGATGGGCCGCTCGGCGGGTGGCCGGTCGACGAACAGCTCGAAGGCACGCTGGATCTGGGCACTGGGCAGGACATGTGTGATCAGGGGCATGACGTCGATCCGTCCCTGCTCGATCCAGTCGAGGGCGGTGGCGTAGTCATCGTAGGGATTGTCGCCGGCGTTGACGGTCATCACCAGGTTGATCTCCTTGCGCTGCATGGTCAGCAGCGGCAGGTCGACGACCCCGTCCGGCACCTCCTTGTCCGGTACACCAAAGCCGATGACGGCGCCGCCACGCCGACTGAGGGCAGCTGCTGTGGCGTAGGTGGCGCCATCGCCGACGGCCTCCACGACGATGTCGGTCATGGCTCCGTCGGTGATCTCACGCACGGCGTCCACCGGGTCGGATGCTCCCGGGTCTATCACCCGGGTCGCTCCCATCTGCCTGGCCATGTCGCGGCGCCAGTCGAGGGGATCGATGCCGATGATATCGCGGGCCCCAAGGTTGCGCAGAACCGCCGTGAACAGCTGTCCTGTCGGCCCCAGGCCGATGACGGCCGCCCGCTGGTTGATGATATTGCCGATGCGGCGGAAAGGTCGGATGACGGTGCCCAGAAGCTGCGTCATCAGGATCCGCTCAGGTTGAGCGTCCGAGGGAAGACGAAGCAGTCCCTCATCCTGAGTCAGGACCACATCCTGGAACAGACCGTGATCACGATCGAAGCCCCACAACAGGACGCGCTCGCCCTCGGCGTAAGTGCCCGACGGGCAACTGACGACGCGACCGATGCCCTCGTGTCCGGTCCCCCCCGTGGACTTGGGAAAACCGGGATGGACTCCGAGGTATTCGGGCACGTCGCTGCCGCAGACGGCGACCTGCTCGAGACGGACGAGCATCTTCCCGGGTTGGGGCTCCGGCTCATCGATATCGACGATTTCCCAGGCGCGCACATCGCGCAGGCGGGCTGCCTTCAACGACGCATCCTCTCGGTGCGTTCCCCCTTGCTCTTGATCTGCTCCATCACCTGGTCGACATCGATCCCGACCTTCTCGGGATCGAGAACCTTCGTGACCTCGCGCCCTTCGGCCTCGGAACGGCGCGACAGGTTGCAGACGAAGGGTGCCGGCCGTGGCTTGCCGTTCGATTGCGTGAGAATCCCGATGGGGGGTTTACGCGAGTTGTCGGGATTCGGCTCGTAGACGACGGCCACTTCCTTGTTGTTGAGTTCGATCACGCTCCCCACCGGATAGACACCCAGGGCGCGCACGAAGAGCTCGACGAAGCGCTCGTCGAATTCGGTGCCGCGGTTCTTGTGCAGCACCATCAACGCCTGGTACATGGGCATTGCCGGCTTGTAGACCCGTTTGGCGGTGAGGGCGTCGTAGACGTCGGCCACGGCTGTCATGCGGGCGTAGGGGTGGATCTCGTCCCCCTTGAGACCGTAGGGATATCCCTTGCCGTTGAGCATCTCGTGATGCTGCTCGGCGATGGCGATCTGCTCGTCGGTGAAGCCGCCCTCTTCACGCATGATATCGCCGCTGAAGACGGCATGCTTGCGCATCACTTCCAGCTCTTCCGGCTCGAAGCGTCCCGGCTTGTTGAGGACCTCGAGGGGAACGCGGGTCTTGCCCACGTCGTGCAGCAGCGTCGCCGCCGTCAGCACCGGCAGATATCCGGAATCGACGCCGTCGGCCTGGGCGACGGCGATGACGAGAGTGCACACATTCATGCAGTGCATGGCGGTATACGGATCGTGCTTCTTGATCCGCGTCAGCGACACCATGGCATCGACGTTGCGCAGGACGGACTCGGTGATCACCTCGCTGGCAGCGTTCACCTTCTCCGAGTCGACGCCCTTACCGGAGGCCACATCCTCCATCGCCTCCTTGAGGGTTTCCGTCGTCTCGTTGCGGATCTCGGTGGCCCGCTCGATCTCTTCATCATAATGAACAAGACGTCCCGGAGGCGGCGGTTTACGCGACGGATCCGTGAGCGGCTTGACGTCGTCCGGCAGGTCGTCGCCCTTGTCGGTGTCGATGGTGATCATCGACAGACCCGTCTCCCGCAGCCGGTCGACGAGGGCATCGGAGGAGACCAGCAACCCGCCGTTCTTCTCGATCCGTTCGTGCATCTTGCCGGTGAGGCGGGCGCGCTTGGCCCCCGATCCGGTGCGAACGGCATTCCGCGGCTCGAGGAAGCGGCCTGGTTCTTCTTCACCCGACTCTTCGACGACGACATCGGCGTCGAGAAACATGCCGGAGGAGAGATGGTCTATGGAGATGAGTTTTTTCATAATTGGGTACGGGGCGCGATTCCCGCCGAACCGTATAAATAGTCCGCCCATGGGTGGGGCTGTCAAGTGGGCGGTGAAATGGCGGGCCGATCCGCTTGACGCTCCGGCCGCCCCCCGATACACTGAGCCCGACGCGCCGATGGCGGCCGAAGCCTGCACGAATTGACCTGAGAGGACGATGCGATGGCTACGCTCTTTGGACGAGACTACACCAGGCGGCAGATTCTCGATCTGGTGGGCGATGTCAGCCAGGTCGCCGGCATCCGCCGGGCGGAGCTGACGGAAGGCAACGAACGGGGTGCCGGGCTGGTGGAGGTTACCAATGCCTCCGGCCTGAGTTTCTCCCTGCTTCCCGGACGGGCCCTGGACATCGCCTCGGCCCAGTACAAAGGGATGTCTCTCTGCTTCCGTTCAAAGACCGGGGATGTGGGGCCCGCCTTCTATGAGCCGACTGGCAACGACTGGATGCGCGGCTCCTTCCTCGGATTGCTGACCACGTGCGGATTGACCTTTGTCGGGCATCCCGAGGTGGACCCCGAGGAGGAGGACACGGAGCTTCCCCTGCACGGCCGCCTCTCCTACATCCCGGCCAAGGATGTCAGCGCCAGGGGCGCCTGGGAAGGTGACGACTACGTGATCCGCGTCGGCGGCCGCATGCGCGAGCACATCATGTTCGGTCACTGCCTGGAGATGACCCGCGAGATCTCCACCGTACTCGGCGAGAAAACGATCCGGATTCACGACCGGGTCGAGAACCTCGGCAGCGATCCTGCCCCGCTGATGGTCGTCTATCACACGAACCCTGGCTGGCCACTGCTCGACCGCGGCGCGCGGATGCTGATCAACTCGAAGAAATCGACGGAGTGGACCGAGGACCGGGAAGTCGGCCCCGAGGAGTATTGCACCGTCGGCGGGCCCCGGGCAAAAGTGCACGATGACGTCTACGTGCACCGTCCCGCTGCCGATCGCCGCGGCATGGTCCGTGTGGGTCTGGTCAACGATCGGCTCGGGCTGGGATTGACGTGGTCCTTTCCTCGCCGCGAGATCCCCATCCTCAATCAGTGGCAGCACTTCCACAAGGGGACCTACGTGACGGGCGTGGAACCGGGCAACTGCAGCGTATTGGGGCGGGCCTGGAATCGCAGAAACGGCACCCTGGAGCACATTGCCCCCGGAGCCGTCCGCGACTTTCACCTGGAGTTCGGCGTACTCGATGGGCAGAAGGAGATCCGTGCGTTCGAGCGCAGCCTGAAGTGACCGGTCGCCGTCTGGCCCCTCAGCCTCCGGGGGCGACGGTGAGGGCCTCGTACACGTCCATCACCCGCTGGGCGGCGCCGGACTCGGTGTAACGCTCCAGGACACGTTGCCGGCCGGCGCTACCCATCCGCCGGCGTCGATCGCCGTCCTGCAGGAGCTCCCGGACTGCAGCCGAAAGGGCCGCCGCATCCCGCACTGGTGTCAGCAGACCCGTGGCAGCCTCGATGACGATTTCCCGACAGCCACGGATGTCACACGCCACCGTGGGCAGCGCCATCGACATCGCCTCCAGCAGGGATTTCGACAGGCCCTCGCGGTGGGAGGCCATGACGAACACATCCATGGTGGCGTAGAGATCGGGCATGTCGTCCCGCCCCAGCAGAATGTGGCAGCGATCTTCGATCTCATGGATCCGTGCCAGCTCGTAGGGATCGACAGCGTCGGACTGCTCCGGCTCGAACAGAGCGGCGACGAGGAATCGCGCTTTGGGAACCACCTTTGCGATACGACCTGCCATCTCGAAGAATTCCAGGAACCCCTTCTCCTCGACGACGCGCCCCGCCGTGCCGACGACGAGATCTTCTGAACTCCACCCGAGGGACTGACGTACCCGGAAGCCGGATTCGTCGTCACGATCGAAATAGTCCTCGTCCACACCGTTGCCCACCAGGTGCAGACGTCCGTCGCTCTTGAACCGTTGCCTGCTGGCAAACTCCAGATCCTCTTCGGACTGAAACAGCAGATGATCGGACCAGCCCGCCGTCCAGCGTTCGGCCGCCAGTGCCGCCAGGCGGTGCAGCCCGGTGATCCGATCGTGGAACAGGAAGCCGTGTACCGTATGCAGCACGTGGGGAACGCCGGCCAGCTGTGCGATCGGTGGACCCAGCAGACCGGCCTTGGGATTGTGCGTGTGGACGATCTCGTACTGGCCGCGGCGCATCTGGGCGTAGAGGGCGGCAGCGCAGCGGGCGTCGGTGACGGGAGCGATCTCTCGCTCGAAAGGCAGATAGTGCAGGTGCAGACCGAGATCGGTCAGTCGGGACTCGTAGTCGACGCCGTCAGCCGCGCCGGAGTCGGGTGCCCGGCCACAGAGCACGTGGATCTCACAGCCGGCGGCGGCGAGGCGGATCAATCGCCGCCGCAGCAGCAGCCAGGTGATTCGGTCGGTGGGCACCACATGGGCGACACGCAGCACGCCTACGCCAGTCCGGCCTGTGCCCATACCTTCGAGAGTGCGGTCCCGGTGGCAGCGCAGGCGGCGTCGGCATCCATGTCGCGTACGGTCTGACTGAAAGGCTCCACCATCACCGGACCGTCGTAGCCGATCTGCTTCAACGACCCGAGGAAGGTGGCGATATCTATCACCCCCGTCTCACCGGGGAGACAGCGGCGATTGTCAAGCTGTTCGTCCACCGCCCCCTCGGGCGCGTCGTTGACGTGCACATCCACCACCTGTTCGGGCGACAGACGCTGCAGATGGGACGCGTCCTCGTGCGCCGTGTACCAATGCCAGGCGTCGAGCAGATAGCCGCAGTTGTCACCCACGGCGGCGCACAGATCGCTCATCTGGTCCATCGTGTGGACGAACTCGTGCTTCTTGCCGTCGCGGCTCGTCTTCGGTCCCACGTATTCCAGACCCAGGCGGATGTCGTGAGCGGCCAGGATCGCGGCCGCCGGCTGCAGGCGACGGGCGTGAAAGGCCAGGTTGTCGGCGAAATTCAACTCGTCAGACGCCGGCGTGATCCAGGTCGCAGTACGCTTCGCGTCAAGTCCGACGGCCGTCTCGGCCAACGCCGGCAGTGCTGCCAGGTCCTGCTCAAAAGCGGCTTCATCAGAGCGGAAGTCGAGGGGGAATCCGAAGGCGGACAGTCTCACTCCTGCCGCCTCCGACAACTCCCGCACTTGCGATACTCCCAGCTCGTGCGCCTCGCCGATGCCGAAGTGGTAGCCGGCGAATCCATGTTTGGCCGCCAGGGAGAGGCCCTGCTGCAAACCGTCGACCTTGACGCCGATGGCGCCTGGGCTCAGTGAAGTGAACATGATATCTCCATGCCGTCAGACGGCGACATTGTTCTGAGGTTTGCCTTCGAGAAAGGCGATGACGTTGTCTACGGCACCGCCATTGAGCAGATCGACCCCCTCGGGAGTCTGGTCTGCCGCGTGCGGCGTGAGGACCGCCTGTTCACAGTGCTTGATCGGATGATCGGCCTCGAAGGGTTCGTCGGCGAACACGTCCAGGCCGGCGCCGCCCAGGTGTCCGCCCTCGAGAGCCACGGCGAGGGCGTCGAGATCGACCACGGGACCCCGCGCGCCATTGAGCAGAACAGCTTCGGGTTTCATAGCCGCCAGTTGCGCCGCGCCGATGAGATGACGCGTGTCCTCGGTGAGAGCCACGTGCAGGCTCACGTAGTCGGACTCGGCCAGCAGATCCTCCAGGTCAACGAAGCGCACACCCAATTGTGCCGCCCGTTCGGAGGATGGATGGAATGTCCAGGCGATCACTTCCATGCCCATCGCCTTGCCCAGGCGCGCCATCTCGGCACCGATATTGCCGGTACCCACGATGCCGAGGACCTTGCCCTGCACACCGAGGTTCATGCGGCGAGTCCACCTGTGGTCACGGATCTCGGCAGTCTGGAAAGCGGCCCGCTTGGCGACGGTGAACAGCAGGCCGAACATATGCTCGGCAACCACGGGCGCCGTCCGACCTGGCTGATTCGACACGACCACACCCAGCTGGCATGCCGCTGCCAGGTCGATCATGTCCGTACCGATGGAACAAGTCGTGATCATGCGCAGGTCGGAAAGGCTGCGCAGCTCCTCTTCTCGCCAGGTGACGGAGCCGCGGGAGTTGATGACCACCTCGAAACCCCTTGCCCGCTCGATCTGCTCGGCCTTGTCGGCGGGACGGGTCGAATGCAAGGTGACGTCGCCGTAAGCCTGCAGGCGCTCGAGTTGCGGCGATCCGGCGATCTGCGGCGGATCGTCACCGGGCACAAGGATGTTGGCACGGTCGGACATCGGTTGGCCGGTTCTCTCTGGTAGACGGACTGTGGCAGGGCTATGTTAGGCGCTGACAGCCCGTTGATAAAGTCGCTCTGCTGGCGAGGCCGAGGCATTTCGGGGGCGCGCAGGCACCGGTCGAAAGGACCGGCCGCAGCCCAGATGGGCTCTATCAACAAGCTGTTAAGGAGCGTAAGGAACGGGCAGCGCTTCAACCTGTCAAAGAGACGAGCCCTCGCCGACATGACTCGACAACTGATCGCCACGGCACCCGGGCAGGTGGCCTTCGACGATGTCTCCCTGCCTGCGCCGACGCCGACACAGGTGCGGGTTCGGAGTTGCTGGGGGGCAGCCAAACACGGGACCGAAATGGCCCTGTTCAAGGGATACGCCGGACCGCGAGGCGGGTACGACGCGGACCTGCAGCTGTTTGATGGCGAACGTGACATGGTCCGCTATCCGTCGCCGCTGGGAAACATGTGTGTCGGCGAGGCCACCGAAGTCGGCGCCCTCGTGTCTGACATCGGTGTCGGCGATATCGTCTTCGCCCACGGTCCCCTGCGGCAGGCACACGTGTGGGAATCAGCGCGGGTTCGGCCCCTGCCTGCAGGCGTACCCTGGCAGGCGGCGGTCTGCCTGGATCCGGCCAACTTCGCTCTCGGAGCGGTTCGTGATGGCCATGTGCGGGTCGGCGATGGCGTCGCCGTCTTCGGCCTGGGCGCCATCGGACTGCTGGCGCTGCAGTTGGCCCGACATGCCGGTGCCCATCCCGTCATCGGCATCGACCCGATCCGGCTTCGACGTGACGCCGCCACCGAATGCGGCGCCCACCTGGTCCTCGACCCCACCGAGTGTGACGCCGGCAGGGAGATTCGCCTGGCCACCGACCGTCGGGGGGCTGATGTCTGCATCGAATACAGTGGTCACCATCTCGCTCTCCAGCATGCTTTGAGAGGCGTCGCCTATCTCGGTACCGTTGTGGCGGGTGCCTGGCCCGGAGCCTACCCTGCAGGGCTCGACTTCGGCGCCGAGGCGCACTTCAACCGGCCCTCGATCGTCTTCTCCCGCGCCTGCTCCGAGCCGAATCCGGAGCATCCGAACTGGAACGAGTCCCGCCTCCTCGAGGTCGCCTGGAGACTGCTGTGCGACAGCACGTTGCGCTGCGAGCCGATCGTACATCCCGTCGTTTCCTTTGATTCGTTGTTGACCGAATACCCGAAAATCGCTGACGAACCCGAGAGCAACGTCAAGCTCGGCGTCCGCTTCGACTGAGAGGAAGCCGTGGACCTGCTGTTCAACACGATCATGCTCGAACCCAACCGCTGGACTCCCGACCACCGCCTCAGCTGGCCTCTGGAGGATCTGCTGGAACCGATCGACGAGGCGGGCTTCAAGCATCTGGAGCTATGGGGGTACCATGTGGATGGCCTGGACGACGAGGCGGTGGCCGCCCTTGCCGAGGGTCTGGCGGCACGGTCGATGCGCGCCCTCGGCGTCGGGGCCTACCCTTGCTTCCACCTGGAGGGCGCCGAGGACATTGCGGAGGCGGCCCGGCTCGAGCGCATGGTCTCGGTAAGCGCCGCGTTGGGGTCAAGGATCTTCAAGATCTTTCCGGGACGCGTCGCCAGCGACAGTGCCGATGCGGCAACGTGGACTCGGACCGTCGATCGCCTGAGGACCCTTGGCCAGCGGGTCACAGCCGAGGACATGATGCTGACCCTCGAGACGCATGGCGGCACGTTGTGCGACAGCCTCGACAGTACCCTCCGACTCCTGGACGATCTGGCGGACTGCGCTGATGTCGGGGTCTGTCTGCAGCCCTACACCGATGACGACACCGATCAGACCATCGCCACCTTCGATGCCCTGGGGGATCGGGTCCGCCACCTGCACCTGCAGAACCGTGACACCCACAGGACCATGACGTTGCTGGCGGAGGGAGATTGGACCGACTACCGCCGTTATCTGCCGCACGTGGTCTCCGCCGGGTTCGACGGCGCTCTCTGTATCGAGTTCACCGCGGGTATCGTGCCGCAGGAAGGCGCCACCTTCGATCTCACGACGGTCCTCGGGAACGCCATGCTCGACCGCCGCTTCGTCGAATCTCAGTGGCACGGGTCCGAGCGCTGAACTGACTCTCGGCCGGTCGGGAATTGCTCCATCTGCTTGATTCCGATAGATTTACAGGCGCAGGAAGCCTGTCGGACAGGCTCCTGAGGACCCTCGGGTCGTCGCGTGATCTCCCCCCATGCCGACGCACTCGCTCCCCGAACTCGTCGTGAGTATGTGCAGTGAGCGTCGATCTCTCCCGCCCCGAATACTACATCAACCGCGAGCTCTCCTGGCTCGACTTCAACCGGCGCGTCCTCGAGGAGGCCCGTGACAGGGACAACCCACTGCTTGAGCGTGTGCGCTTCCTGGGCATCGTCGCCAGTATCCTCGACGAGTTCTTCGAGGTCCGCGTCGCCGGCCTTCTGCAGGTCAGCGAGAGCGGCGTCGCCAGTACCGGTGCGGACCGCCTGACGCCTGACGAACAGCTTGTGGCCATCGCCCGGACGACGCATGACCTGGTGGATGCCCAGTACCGCTGCTGGAACGAGGAGCTGCTGCCGGCGCTGGCGGCGGAGCGGATCCACCTGCTCGAGGTAGATGATCTGCAGGGCGAACACCTGGCGTTCATCCGTCGGTACTGGCGTGGTGAGCTCGAACCGATCCTCACGCCGATGGTCATCGATCCGGCCCATCCCTTCCCGAGAGTGCTCAACAAGGCGCTGTGCATCGGCGTCCTGCTGCAGCAAGACGGGCATACCGTTCTGGGAGTGGTGACGGTTCCCCGGGTTCTGCCCCGAATCCTGCGCCTGCCCGACGCCGAGGATGGCTCGGTGCGGATGGTCACCCTCTCCGGCATCGTCGCGCAGTTCCTGAGCGAGCTGTTCGAAGGCTACGAGGTTACCGGACACGCGGCGTTCCGCGTGACGCGCAACTCCGAGCTTTACGTCAACGAGGAAGAGGCGGACAACCTCCTGGAGGAGATCGCCGAGTCCTTGGAAAACCGCCGCAAAGGGGACGTGGTCCGACTCGAAATCGAGGACCGCGCGCCGCCGCGCCTCGTGCGGTTCCTGACCACCCAGTTCGAAGTGGATGAGGATCGGCTCTACCGCGCCGATGGGCCGGTCAACCTGAACCGCATCAGCACGATCTACGACCTGGTGCAGCGACCCGAACTGAAAGATCGCCCCTTCTCACCGGCCGAAGTGAATCTTCCTTCCGAGCCGGATGCCTTCTTCGAGTCGTTGCGCGAGGGTGATGTCATGCTGCATCACCCGTACGAGTCCTTCAGCACCGTCATCGACTTCATCCGCATGGCGGTGCTCGATCCGCGGGTGCTGGCCATCAAGCAGACCCTCTACCGCACGGGAGAGGACTCGCAGGTGGTGGAGGCGCTGATCGACGCGGCTGACCAGGGCAAGGAAGTCACAGTCCTGGTGGAGTTGAAGGCTCGCTTCGATGAGGCCTCCAACATCGAGTGGGCCAAGCAACTCGAAGAGAGTGGCGTGCACGTCGTCTACGGGCTGGTGGGTATGAAAACCCACTGCAAGCTGTCCATGCTCGTACGCCGGGACGAGGATCGTCTGCGGCGCTATGTCCACCTGGGAACGGGAAACTACAACCATCAGACGGCGCGATTCTATACCGACATAGGAGTTCTCACGTCTCGCGATGACATGACTCGCGAGGTGGCCGAAGTCTTCAACCTGCTCACGGCTCGTTCCGCTGAAACCTTCGGTACGCTGCTGGTGGCGCCGACGACTCTGATGTCGGGTATGCTGCAGCGCATCGATGGCGAAATCGAACATGCCCGCGCCGGCCGCCCGGCAGCTATCGTGGCCAAGATGAACGGCTTGGTGGATCCCAAGATCATCCGGGCTCTGTATCGGGCGTCCATGGCCGGCGTCGAAATCGATCTCATCGTGCGCGGCATCTGTAGTCTGCGTCCGGGGCTTCTCGGTATCTCCGAGAGGATCCGCGTGACGAGCATCATCGGCTGCTATCTGGAGCACAGTCGGGTATTCTACTTCGCCAACGGGGGCGACCCGGAGATCTGGTGTAGCAGCGCCGACTGGATGAACCGGAATCTGCGCAACCGCGTCGAAGTCGCGTTCCCTGTCCAAGACGACAGGATCAAGGCACGAATCCACCATTTCCTGCAGTTGTGCCTGGCCGACCGTGTGAAGGCCCGCATCTGCCAGTCTGACGGGAGCTACGTCCGCCTCGAGCCATCGGGCGGCGAACCCGCGATTTCGTTGCAGAACGTGCTGATGGAAATCGCTATGGGGAATCCACCGGAATTGCAGTTGGCCCCTCTCCCCGGCTGGAATGGCACCGGCAGCAACGACGTTCCCGCTGTGACCATGGATTCGCTGCGGCGGGCATGACAGTGCCACCGAAGGGTGACAGTATCCGCGCCCAGCTGAGCAGCCTCGACTCTCCCCTGTACGACGACGTGCCGCGGATCGGTATCGTGCTGGCCGCCGGCCACGGTACCCGGATCCGCTCCGACACCTCCAAGATGCTGCACGAGATCTGGGGACGCCCCACGGTCGAGCGTGTCGCCGATGCCCTCTGCGACGGTCTCGACAGTACCAATCAGATTCTCGTCGTCGGCATCAAGGCTGAGCAGGTTGCGGCCACGGTGGGGGCCCGTCCCGGACGCCGCTTCGCCTATCAGGAGAATCCCGTCCTCGGACTGCCGGCAGGCACGGGCGACGCGGTGCATGTTGCTCTCGAGCAGTTCGACCCCCTGCCTGATGGTAGGGATCGGCACATATACATCGTCCCAGGCGATATGGGGCTTCTTACCGAGCTCGTGGTCGCCGAGTTTCGTCGTGCCTTCGAGGTCCGGCCATGTGACATGATGGTTCTCACCGGCGGCTACGAGGGCCCCACCGAGCAGAACTACTATGGCCGGATCGTGCGCGTTCCCGAAGCGGACGTTGCCGGCGCCTCCACGGGAGACGACGCGGGGTTCGTGATCGCTATCAAGGAGCACAAGGACATCCTTGGTCTGGGCGATGACGACGCCGTCGAGACACTGACCTACAAGGCCGCCCGGTTCGCCTTCACCCGCCGTCAGTTGCTGGAAACCCAGGAGATCAACACCCTCGTCGTCGCCTTTCGTGAGTCCGCACTGCGCGCCCACATCGGTGCTATGAATACCGACAACGTGCAGGGCGAGCTGATGCTCACAGACCTCGTGGAGATCTTCAACGGCAACGGCCTCGACGTTCGTGCCGTCGCCGCCGCCGACGAGGAGGAGATCCTCGGTTTCAACGTCAAGAGTGTGTGGCGACAGATGGAGTCCATCGCCAGGCGGCGAGCCTATCATCGGCTGATGGATATCGTCACCATCGTCGACGAGGAAGACTTCTACCTGGCTGACGAGGTGATCGACCAGATCATCGCCCTGGACAAGGACCGTGGCCCCCTCGACATCGTCGTCGGCAAGGGGGTCCACCTCGGCCCCGGGGTAAGCCTGGACCGCCGCGTTCAGCTCCATGATCGATGTGAACTGCGGGGCACGATCGCTCTTGGAGAGGGAGTGGACATCGGCCCGGGTGCCCGATTGAGTACCCACCGGGGCCAGCAGATGGTCCTCGAACCCGGCGTCGAAGTGCTGGCACGCAGCGTCCTGAAGGGAAATCTGCGAATCGGCGTGGACAGCCGTATCGAGTCCGGGGTGATCATGACGGGCAGCGACGAACACCCCATGCGCGTCGGCCGGGACGTTACCGTGAAAGGCACTACGTACGTCTACGGCTGCCGCATCGACGATGGCGTCATGATCGAGCACAGCGTCATAAAATGCCGACACGTGCAATGCCGCACGCGGATCGATGGTGGCGTTCAGCCGGTGCGCTACGTTATCCCTCAGCCTGAAGGTCTCGACTCCATCGCCCCCTTGGGCGAGTAGCCTTTGGTTGGCTATGGCCGGCGCTGGGTCTGATGCGCACATTATGTAGTCTGCTTTCGCCTGGACTGCTCTACAGCGCCCCGACACTACGACCATCGAACTGATTGCACTTGCCCAACCGACCTGTGGATCCGGCCGTCTCCGGGTATCATCTGACCCACCTCAAGCAACTGGAAGCCGAGAGCATCCACATCATGCGCGAGGTGGCGTCCGAGTTCCACAACCCGGTCATGCTCTACTCGGTAGGCAAGGACTCGTCGGTGATGGTGCGCCTGGCGCAGAAGGCGTTTTACCCTGCCAGGCCCCCCTTCCCGCTGATGCACGTGGATACCACCTGGAAATTCAGCGAGATGATCGACTTCCGTGAGAATTATGCACGGAAGGAGCTGGGTCTGGATGTGATCGTCTACATCAACGAGGAGGGTCAGAAGCACGACATCCACCCTCTCGACGACAGCGAGAAGCACACCGAATTGATGAAGACGGACGCCCTGAAGCAGGCCCTCGACAAGTATGGCTTCGACGCCGCCTTCGGCGGGGCCAGACGCGACGAAGAAAAATCCCGCGCCAAGGAGCGCGTCTTCTCCTTCCGTGACCAGCATCATCGCTGGGATCCGAAGAACCAGCGTCCCGAACTGTGGAACATCTACAACACTCGAGCCAACAAAGGTGAGAGCATCCGGGTTTTTCCCCTGTCGAACTGGACCGAGCTCGACGTCTGGCAGTACATCCACCTTGAGCAGATCCCCATCGTGCCCCTCTACTTCGCCGCCGAGCGCCCGGTTGTCCATCGCCACGGGGAGAAGATCCTCGTCGATGACGATCGCCTGCAGCTCGAGCCGGGGGAAGAACCCGAGATGCGCCGTGTCCGCTTCCGCACGCTGGGGTGCTACCCGTTGTCCGGTGCCGTCGACTCGTCTGCCACAACCTTGCCGCTGATCATCCAGGAGATGCTGCTGTCCACCACCTCCGAACGTCAGGGCCGGGTCATCGACCAGGATGAGGGTGGTGCCGGCATGGAAGAGAAGAAGAAACGCGGGTACTTTTGACACACCAGTCCGACCTCATCGCCGACGACATCGACGCGTACCTGGCGCAACATGAGCAGAAGGAGTTGCTGCGGTTCCTCACATGTGGCAGCGTCGATGATGGCAAGAGCACCCTCATCGGCCGCCTGTTCTACGACGCCAAGCTGATCTACGAAGACACACTGAAGACGCTGGAGCAGGATTCTGCCGCCATTGGTACAACGGGCGGCGATTTCGATCCTGCCCTGTTCACCGATGGCCTCAAGGCCGAACGGGAACAGGGCATCACCATCGATGTCGCCTACCGCTACTTTTCGACGACACGGCGGAAGTTCATCATCGCCGACACGCCTGGCCACGAACAGTACACGCGAAACATGGCCACAGGTGCTTCGACGTCGGACCTGGCCATCATCCTCATCGATGCACGGCACGGTGTGGTCACCCAGACCCGACGACACAGCTTTATCGTCTCCCTGCTGGGCATCAAGCACGTCCTCGTCGCGGTCAACAAGATGGATCTGGTCAACTTCGATGAGCAGGTCTTCGACCGGATCCGGGCCGACTACCGCGATTTCGCCGCCCGCCTCGAACTGCCCGATCTGCACTTCATGCCGATCTCGGCGCTGCTGGGCGACAACATCGTCGATCCCAGCACGAATATGCCGTGGTTCGAAGGTCCGACGCTGATGCGATTCCTCGATACGATCTACATCGGCTCCGACCGCAACCTCGAAGACTTCCGCTTCCCGGTGCAGTTCGTCAACCGGCCCAACCTCGACTTCCGTGGTTTCTGCGGCACCATCGCTTCGGGGATCGTCCGGCAAGGGGACGAGGTGATGGCCCTGCCCTCTCGCCGGACGAGCCGGATCAAGTCGATCGTCACCTTTGACGGCGAACTGGAGGAGGCCTGCTCGCAGCAGTCGGTCACTCTCACTCTCGACGACGAGATCGACGTCAGCCGCGGCGACATGATCGTCCGCCCTGGTAATGTGCCGCGGCTGGAGCAGAGATTCGACGCCATGGTCGTGTGGATGCACGACGAGCAGATGGTTCCGGGCAAGACCTATCTGTTCAAGCAGGCCGCCAAGAGCGTCACCGGGACCATCAGCACGCTGCGTTACCAGGTCGACGTGAACAGCCTGCACCGACAGGACACGCCGACTCTCAGCCTGAACGAGATCGGCCGCTGCAACGTCTCCTTGAGCGAGCCGGTCTGTTTTGACAGTTACCGGCGCAACCGGACATCCGGCGCCTTCATCATCGTCGATCGCATCACCAATGCCACGCTGGCGGCTGGTATGATCGTCGATCGCACCACGGGCGACGATCGCCGCGACCACTGGGACGACGAACCGCTGTCGGAGAGTCTGCAGACCGAGTCGAGCCATGTTACGGCGGATGAGCGCCAGGCGCGGTACGGGCAACGGGGGGCGACGATCCTGCTGACGGGACTGACGGGATCGGGCAAGACCACGATTGCCTACGCGCTGGAACGCCGGTTGTTCGAGATGGGTCGGGCGGCCACGGTGCTGGATGGCCAGAACATGCGGCAGGGGATCAGCAGGGATCTGGGCTTCACCGCTGAGGACCGCTCGGAGAATCTTCGCCGCAGCGCTGAAGTGGCGCGGTTGATCAATGAGGCGGGGCTGATCTGCATTGGCGCTTTCGTCGCCCCCAGCGAGCAGGTGCGAAGAAAGGCAGCACAGGTCATCGGCGAGGACCGCTTCCTCGTCGTGCATCTGGCGGCACCGGTCCCGGTATGCCGGGAACGCGACACCGAGGGCTGGTATGAACGTGCCGACAGTGGCGAGATCGCCAACTTCCCCGGTGTCTCCTCAGCCTATGAGGAACCGTCAGCCCCCGATCTCAGTCTGCCCACCCACGAGTGGCCCGTGTCCAGATGTGTGGAGGCCATCTTGAAAATGCTCGAAGACAGGGACATCGCCTCGTAGCCAGGAGGCGACCGCTACCGAAGTGCCTGGACGTGCTCTTTGCGAATCTTGCAGACCATCGTGTACGCAGGGTCGAAGATGTTCCCCAGGTCGTAGGCCACCGTCTGTCCCAACAGCTGGTGTGCTGCCCGTGCGCTGAGACCGTGGTCCGACTGCAGCCAGCCCAGCATCTCCGTGGTGGCATGCTGCACGCACTGGTCCAGGGGTCGAGCGTTACCCACCGTCATGAGCCAGTCGGCATCTTCGGCGCGAGGCCAGCGGGCGGATGAATCCTTCACCACATCCACGGTAAAGCGGACGCTGAAGGAGATCTCTACACCCGTGCCGACGATCTCACCGTCGCCCTGCACGGCGTGGCCGTCGCCGATGTGGAACAGAGCCCCGGGGGCGGACACGGGGAAATACACCTTGGTGCCCTGGCGAAAGCCACGGTAGTCCATGTTGCCGCCGTGGGTTGAGGAGGTGGCGGTAGAGATCGCCTGCCGACCCGGGGGGGCCACGCCGAAACAGCCCACCATCGGGTCCAGCGTCAGCTGGAGTCCTGACAGGGGTCCTTCCGGTTCGGCCAGATGGACCGTGCCCGCCTCGACGTCCACAGCCCAGCGGAAGAAGGGCGCGCCGTCGAAGGTCGGACAGTTTGCCAGATCATCATCGAAGGTCGGCCGATACCCGGGGTCCAGCACGTTCGGCGCCACTTCGCAGCCGGTAAAACCCCAGGACCGGTTCGGCGTCAACTCGTCGAGGGTCACCACCAGCGCGTCTCCGGGTTCAGCTCCCCTCACGTAGAACGGCCCGGTCTGCGGATTGCCCCGCTGCGCGACGCGCTCCCCGGCGTGATCCTGTCCCCGTGCGTCTACCGTGGTGGTCACCACCGTGTCGCCGGGATCGATCTCCAGCACCGGATCGTGCCAGCCCAGTGTATTGTGGTAGTGGGTCGGCGTGAACTCGTGATGCGCCATTGGCTAGGCTTTGCCGGAAATCGTCACTTCGCGGCCACTGCGACCGGACTCGAAAACGGCGTTGATGATCTCTACGGCGTGCCGGGCGCTGTCCAGCGTGATCATCGGCTCGCGGTCCTGCTGGACCGCTTCCACCATGTCGATGACGATCTGCGTGTGGCCATCGAAGCTGACCGCCATGGGATCGGCCGCGCCGCTGGCCTTCGCCGCTTTCTTCTCGCCGAAGCGTGCCAGCATGTCCGCCTCCTGGCCGCCGTCTTCGTCGGCCAGCAGCTTCCAACTCTCCAACGTTCCCTCCCGCTTTACGAAGGAGCCCTCGCTGCCATAGATGGTGATACGCTGGTCGTGTCCGGGATACGCACAGGTCGTGGTGTAGAGCGTGCCCAGCGCCCCCGACTCGAAGCGGAGCAAGGCGACGGACTGATCCTCGGCCTCGATCTCGTGGTTGAAGACACCGAACATGCCCATCACCGAATGCACTCGGCCGGCAAGCCACTGGAGCAGGTCCACGGTGTGCACGCCCTGGTTCATCAGCGATCCCCCACCATCCATGCCCCAGGTTCCCTTCCACGCCCCGTGCGCACCGTCATAATAGGATTGCTTGCGGTACCAGGGCAGATGTCCGTGAACGCCGATGAGCCGTCCGAGTCGTCCGGCCTGCACGGCCTCGCGGATCTCGATGTTGAGGGGGTCCAGTCGCGACTGAAAGACACCCGCCGCCTTGACCCCGGCCTGGTCGATGGCCGCGATCAGCTCGTCGACCCGCGGGGCCGTGATATCGGCTGGCTTCTCGACGATCATGTGCTTGCCGGCGGCGGCGACCTGCAGCCCGACCTCCGTGTGGGAGCCGGAGGGCGTGGCCACATTGACGACGTCGATGTCATCGTTGGCCAGCAGGTCGGAAAGATCTGTGTACGACGTGCAGCCGTATTCCTCGGCCACAGGGTTCAACCGCTCCTCGTCGACGTCACAGACGGCGACAAGAGTCGCCTTCGGAGCGCGCTGGATCGCCTTGCAGTGATGCTTGCCCATTCCCAGGCCGACGACAGCGAATCCAGTTTCACCAGACATACAGAAATGCCTCTCCTTCGGATCAGAATGCGTCGAAAATCTTCGTCTCACCGTCGTCGCCACGGAAACAGCCGTTGATGACCGGCGCCGGCGACTCGCCGAAGAGCTTGTTGGCACGCCCGACTGTAGCCAGGTACTTGCGCCCCGTCTGCAGCGCCTCCGTGTCCTCTTCCTCGGACTTCTTCCTTGCGGCCGACGCCAGCCGTTGTGGTTTGTACTCGATCAGCTGAAACAGGTCGACCCAGGTGCCATCCTCGAAGTCTGCCACATAATGCAGTTGGCCGGCGTCGTCGACTCGCACATAGAGGTCCTTCAGGTTGGCGTTGCCCGCCACCTTGTCGAGACTGATCACGGTCAGGGCCAGGCGGGGATTGTCCTGGTGACGTCGGCGCTCAGGTTGAAACTTGAAGCAACTCACCATCAACTCGCGCAGATTGTTGATAATCTCCGGAACCACCTTCTCGGGGCCGTGCGCCGCCTCCATCACCGCCCACGCCTGGTTGCACACGTACTTGGCGGCGGCGTCGAAAATATCACCCAGCTCGCCTGATTTGAGCAGGTCCGGGGGGACTTCGGTACTTTCACTGCTGGCTTCCACGTCGTCGAATGCCAGTGGCTGTTCGGAGAAATAGGCCTTGAGGGTATCGACCGATCCGGCGTGGCCACCATCGACCAGCCCTTTGACATACTCGCGGCTGCGTTCGTGGATGTGCTCAACCAGAGAGGCAGCCTCGAAGGAGCCCAACATGGCCACCGTGTCGACGTCGGCCTTCTCTCGCGCCTGATTCAGGATGTCACGGTCTGTCAGATCCGTGACCTGCCGTAGCGCCCCTTCGTAATAGACCGTGGTGGCCTCACGCGAGTATTGCTCGCCGTGGTCCTCGCCCATCTTCGTGTTGACCCGCAGGGCTTCCAGACGCACGAGGGCCCCGGCCGCGTGATCGAGAACCTTCGCCAGCGGCGCCATGGGCCGGGCGTCGGGCTGCAACTCCCGGTTGGAGTTGTTCACCGTATTGAGCAGCCCCGTCGCCTCGAGCATGAAGTTGCGCTCTTTCTGCAGGGCCTTGTCGGGAACCGACAGGAGATTCTTCAACGGCAGGTACTGTGCCGCCATACGGATGGCGTTGTACGCTTTGAAAGTGTCTGTGTTCTCTTTTGCCAGGGTCCGCGCCAGTAGCTGTACATCGATAGTGGCGGAGGGGTCGACAAACAGACTCCACACGCTCTGATCGAGCTTCTCCACCGTCGCCAACTGGGCACAGACCTGCTTGGCTCGTTCGCTGAACTCTGGAAAGCTGACCTCGGCGACATCGACGAAGTCGGTGGGCTCGATCTCGACGTCCCCCGCCTTGGCCATGTCGACACGGGCTGATTCACCGCCGTCTTTACGTGGCCCCGGCGAAGAGGTAGGGCCCGTGGCTGGCGCACCCTCACCGCCAGCGGCAGCACCGCCCCCCTTGATGACGGTGGCTCCGCCGCCATTCTTGGCCCCACCACCACCACCACCACCACCGCCTCCACTCTTGGCCCCGCCACCGCCTCCACCGCCTCCGGCAGCCGGCGCCGCCGGAGCGGCTCTGGCCGCCAGAGTGGGGCGATTCTTGCCGGCGTTCCGGGCCGCCTCCAGGCGCCGGGCGATATTCTGTGCCTCTTCCATCGATGGAATGGCCGCACGCATAGGATCGAAGACGGCGGCCACCTTGAGCCGCTCTTGCAGCGCTTCGTCCCCCCCATCCTCGTCCTCGTCTGACGCCTCCTCGCCCTCCTCGCCGTTGTCGGCGGAAGTCGGAGCCCCAGCCTCGGCTTCATAGATGGCGTGCAGTGCCGTCTTGAACTTCAGCAGGGAGACGTCGATGGGATTGTCATCGTCGTCGTCATCATCATCGTCGTCGTCGTCGATACCGTTCCCGGCCTCCAGGGGAGTGGCCGTCGGATCGATGAACGGATCGTGCAGGAATTGGCGAACAGCAGTGGCATAGTCCTCGTCTCCGAGGGCCTTCAACGCCAGTCTTGCCACCTGAGAGATGGTGGCCTTGCCATCGACGACGGGCTTGAGCACGCCAGTGAGGGAGATGCTCTCGCCCTTTACGACCTTGGCTATGATGACCAGGGCACAGACATCGGCCAGATAGCGCTCGATGTGTGCGCTCTGCCTTGTCGTTGCGGGCAGCCGGGTGGCGACGCCCTTGTACAGCTTGAGCAACGCGCTCTTGATTTTCCCCTTGGTCAGGCGCTCGTCTTCGAGGTTGAACAGGAAAGTGATGAAGTGAAGGACCTTGGCGCACTCGTCCTTGAACTCATAGATGTCGAGCTCCGGACGACCGGACCGCAACTGCAGGATGTAGGGAATCTCCGGCACTTTGCGGTTGGCGATCATGATGGGGTGGCAGATCTCCTCCCACACATCGATCGCGTCATCGGGGTGCATTTCGAGCAGATTGCACCACTGCCGCCAGGTGGTGGCCGGAATGCGGCTCTCGTTCTGGAGCCGCGCCAGTCCGTCGCTGAGGGATTTTCCCATGAGTTTTTTTGGACGCGTGCCGGAGGTAAGCGGATGGGTAAGAAGCTATAGAATATAGGCTTAGCCGCTACCCCGGAACAGCGGGAGAACCGGCTACTCCACGGGATATCTCAGGAAAGACAGATAGGCGAGCATGAAGAAGGCGACGTTCCACAGCCCCAGCAGCAGGAGGTCGCCGTAGACCTCAGACAGCCGCTCACCCACGGGCATGGGGGCAAAACCGAAGCGCGGTGCGTCGCTCAGATCGAGATTATTGAACTGCGCCATGTCCCCTGAGTTGATGGAGACACTCCCGTCACCGGATCGCTGACGCTCCAGAAACTCGCGCCACGCTTTCTGCTTCTCCTCACTGTATTCCTGCCAGGAGCCGCTGAATGCTTTCAACGCCTCAATGTAGGCCTCTTCCTGGGCGATGCCGGCGCCGGCCAGATCAAAGGCGGCCATGTTGAAGGACGTCAGCGGCGAAACTCGCGCAACGATGCCGGACAGTCGAGTCTGCGCGTTGACCTGGGTCAGGAAACTGTCTTCGATCTTCTGGACCTCCGCCTCGAAGTCCTCGCGCATCTCGCGCTGAAGCTCCTGAAACCCTTCGTCCTGCCAGATGTCCTCGGTACCCAGGCGTTCCTGTTCCTGCTTGACGATCTGCTGGAACCTGTCGCTCAGTTCCCGCTGCATGGCCTGCTTCTCCCGGTCCACCTCGTCCCGCGAAGGAATCGAAACGAACTGGCCGACGGCGTACGGGGCCATGTTCGGAATGGCGAGGATCAGGGCCACCCACACGAGCACCAGAACGGTGATCGACGTGGAGGCCAGACGGGTCCGGCAGGAGACAAACAGACCCAGGCTGTAGATGGCGGCGAGGTACATCAGAGCGAGGACGAGAAGGGCGACGATGGCCAGTAAACTGTCGGTGTTGGGCTGCACTTCGGGAAACAGCAGCGAGAGGATGAGGGCCAGAACGAAGGAGACAACGAAGGGGGCGATCAGCGCCAGGTAGCCGCCGATCCACTTGCCCAGAAGAACCACATCGCGCGGCGCGGAGTACGACATCAGCAGTTTCAACACACCTGTCTCGGCTTCACCTGAGACCGCATCGTAGCTGAAGGCCAGGGCCAGCAGGCTCATGATGATGCCGACGATGAAGACGAAGTCCACCGCCGGAAACAGGGGCAACACCGGGTTCTGCTCCCACCCCTCGGGAAAGTCGAGTCGATTTCCGGGCTGCACCCGCACGCTCTCCGTCAGCTCCTTCGAGAGACCGCGAACGAGGGTGTTCATCAGGTTCAACGGCCGGTCGACGGTGACTCCCTGAGACAGGCTCCAGATTTGCGTCCGTTGCTGCAGTTCGTTGCGGTGCATGACCTTGTTCATGTTGTAGGTCGACATCGCCTCGCGGTAGTCCCGGGTAAGGACGATGGAACTCAACAGAAACACGAGCAGGCATACCCCGCAGGCGATGGCAAAGCGCAGGGAGAGCAGCTGGTCGAGCAGTTCTTTGCGGACGATGTGCAGCAGCATATCTGGGTTTTGTGCCCTGGGGCTCTAGGTGACGTCGAAGCGGGCGCTCCGGCGAGATCCCGCTTCCGTGCACAGAACTGAGAGAACGGCAGGCATTGTGTGTCTCTCCGCGGTCACGTGACGTCGTAGCGCAGGAAGAACACGTACGACAGCATAAAAAACAGGACGTTGAAAACAGTGAGCAGGAGGATGTCGAAAAGGGCGGCATCGAAGGCTTCGGTGGCACCCTCGCGGAAGACCTGCAGACGCGGCACGGCATCGGCGTCGAACCAGCCTTCCGGGACTTGCGGTCCCTCCCGCGTGAAGGTGATCGAGCCATCCCGGTAGGCTCTCATCTCGAGCTCTCGGTGACCCTCCTGGAAGCGCTCGACAGCGGCCGAAAAATGCGCAAACAGGGAGGGGCCTGTGCCGGACAGACGGGTCACGGCGAACAGATAGCTGGCTGAGGGTGACAGGCGCGCCAGATTCTGACTGAGGGAGATCTGACTCGACATACGATCCTTGTAGAAATCCTCCAGCTTCCGCTTGCGCTGCTCCGCCTCCTGCTGGATACGTTCACTCTCCTCGGCGTCGCCGTAGACCTTGCGTTTGCGGATTGCCTCCTGCAACAGTTGCGCCTCGCGCTCGATGGCGCGTTGCTCGGAATCGATCACCTGTCGGGGTGGCACCGGCGCTGTCAGCCGGGCGACGATGGGCGCCAGGTTGGGCACGACGAGGATCCAGCCGATCCACACCAGCAGGGACACCAGCAGCGCCGTGGCCGCCCTGTGCGTGATGGTGGAGATCATCAGTCCGAGGCTGAAGAACGCCGAGATGTAGAGGAACGACACACCGAGAATCACGGCGAAACGGGTGGCGTCGTCGCCGTCCAGCTCGATGGCCCCCGACATCGACAGGTACAGGTATCCGGCGACGACGGCGACGGCAAAGGGTGCTGCAATGGACAGATACCCACCCACCCACTTGGCCAGCAGGACGGTGTCACGCGGAACCGAATTCGACATCAGCAGCTTCAGCGTACCCTGTTCCTTTTCGCCACACACCGAGTCGAACACAAACAGCAGTGCCAGGAGGCTGATGACGATGTTGACGACGTAGGCGAAGTCGGGCGCCTGAAATACATCGAACAGGATATTGCGTCCGAGACGATCGTCAGAGCTGCGCATGATGAAACGATTCTGCGAGGACACACGGGTGGGCAGGCTGCCCTCCAGGCCGCGGGCGAGCACGGCCAGGGTGGCCGGTCGGCGCAGGCCGGAGAAATCCTCCTGCCGCACCGCCTGAAACTGCTTGCCCGGATCCGGCATGGCCGACAGTTCCGCGAGCCGGTCGCGGAAACGTGCCTCCTCTTTCGTGTATCGCTCCATCCGGTCCCGGTGCTCGTTGCCCATGAGGAACACGGCGACGAGGACGAGGACGAAGAGCAGTCCGTACGTCACAGCGAAACGGAAACTCAGGATATTGTTGAGGATCTCCTTGCGGATCAGTCGCAGCAGCAATGTTCTATCCCTGGATCACTGAAAGTAGAGCAGGCTGAGAGCCTCGATGGAGCACACGCCACGACGTGCCCGGCGGCGGACCTCAGGCAGCCTGCTCGGCGGGCTGGCTCACATATTCGACGTAGACGGCCTCGAGATCAGCTTGTTCGAGTTCATCCCGCGTGAACGTCTTCACCAGGTCGCCGGCCACCATGATCCCCACGCGGTCGGCGATCTGCTTGGCGCGGAAGATGTCGTGCGTCGTCATCCAGATCGCCTTTTTCTCCTCGCGCAGGTCCTGCAGCAATTGCAGGAACTCGGCCCCGGACTTGGGATCGAGACCGGAGGTGGGCTCGTCGAGGAGGATGACCTCGGCGTTCTTCATGATGGCGATGGCGATTCCCAGCTTCTGCCGCATACCTTTTGAGAAGCCCTTCACGCGGCGCTCGAAGGCGTCACGCTGCAGACCGACGCGATCCATGACGTTTTCGTACTCGGCGTCCGTCACGTCCTTGCGGCCCCCAAGCTTGGTGAAGAATTCGAGATTCTGCCGAGCCGTGAAGTTGCCGTAGAGCATGACGTTTTCCGAGACGTAGGCCACATGCTTCTTGGCCTCGAGAGGATCCCTGGTGACGTCGATGCCGCAGATCTTCACCGTGCCGTTGGTGGGCTCGGTGAACCCCAGCGAGACCATGAGCGTCGTCGTCTTGCCGGCGCCGTTGGCGCCGAGCATGGTAAAGATCTCACCCGGTTCGATCGTCAGGGTAAGATTGTTGACGGCGTGCACATCGCCGTAGTGCTTGGACATGTCGAGGATCTCGAGCATGGGACGGCCTCCATAGGGGTCGGTTCGGGGTCTCTCACCGGTAACGGTGGCGGTGAAACATGGCCTGTGTCAAGAAGGTTCCTCGGATACAGGCCGACCGCGACGGTTTGCCTGCAGAGGCGGGTGCAAGCTCTCTTGACATGGTCCACCTGCGCCGGTTTTTTTCCTTCGACACCACTCACATACCGGAACTTGTTGATTTTGCTGACTTTGGCTGCTTCGAAGAAGCGCCTGACAACCCTCATCCCTGTGTCTTTCCTCGCGGCAGCCACACTGGTCGGCGCCGAGTCCGAGTCCATGGCGGAGACGGACAGTCTCGACCTGCAGCGCTGCCTCGACACAGCCATGTCACGCAATCGAGAGCTGATCCAGGCCCGCGAGCGCGTCGAGGAAGTGGAGGGAGACCGCGTCGTTGTGCGTTCGCGGCTCATGCCCAACGTGCAGCTCACCGCCTCCTACGACGCCCTGCGTACCGAGCGTCTCGGCGACACCCAGGACAACCTGGGCAGCGAACTGCTGCTGCAGCAGCGCCTGTTCGAGTTCGGCCCCGACGCCGCCTCCGAGATCGCCCTGCGCAGCGATCTGCGCAACGCCGTCTTTGACTACCAGGACAAGGTCTACGAAATCATCTCCCGTGTCTGGGAGGTGTTCCATCTGATCCTGCTGCAGGATCAGCAGATCGCCTTGCGCCGAACGTCCAAGGCTGCCTTCGAGGTTCTGCTCGCACGCCAGGTGGCGCGCTACGACAGACAGATGGCATCCGAGGAAGACAAGCTGCTCGCCGAGTTGAACGTGCTCGAGGAAGAGCTCGCCATCAACGGGATCATCCGGAAGCAGTTGCGCAACAAGATGGAGCTGATGCGACTGATCGGCCAGCCCATCGGATCCGGGCCGCACCCCAGGGGATCCTTGGCCGTGTTCCAGGTCGAGGAGGAAGAAGCGGTGCGTGTCGCCGTCGGCCGCAACGTCCAGATCTCCCTCAACGAGCAGCTCGTCGACGAGCAGCGGCGGATCCTGCGCGAAATCGGCTGGGAGTACGCTCCCGATCTGGCCGTCGATGCCGGTCTTGAAGACGGACGCCGCCGTGCCGGGGTTTCGATGGACCGCGAGGGCAGCACCTGGGGGGTCAACATGGAGACCGGTCTCGCCCTCAGCGAGCAGGAGACGCCCGATGGGTCCGACGAGGCGACCTGGTCGGCGCGTGTGCAGGCGCGCATCCCGATTTTCGAGGGGGGAGCACGACTGGGCCGTGAAGCCCTGGAGCGCGCCCGGCTGAGACGCCTGCAGACCCAGTTACGCGACCTGCGCGCCGGTGTAGAGCTGCAGGTACGGCAATCCTACCAGGCGATGCTCGAAGCCGGTGAAAACCTGGAGTTGCAGGAGCAGAGCGTCCGCATCGTCAGGCGGCGACTCGAGATCGCCCAGAAGCTGCGCGATGTGGGGCAGGGAAACGATGCCCAGCTCGAACAGGTCCGTACGCAGTTCTTCAGTGCCCAGGACGCGTTGTTCCGCAACCAGGAGATTTACATCTCGAGCCAGGCTCAGCTGCGACGGCAGATGGGATATCTCGAATGATGGACCGTCGACTCCTCCAATTGCTGGTGCTGCTGTGTGCCATCGCCGCCTGGGGACAACCGCTGACGCGGCAGCAGCAACTCGACAAGCTGCAGCTGCAAGAACGTCAGGAGGGCCTCGTGCGGGCTGAGCAAAGTCTCGAGACCGCGCGTGACGAATTGCAGACGACACAGTCTCTGTACGAGGATGGTTTCGTCACCCTGCAGACCTTCAACGCCACCAAGAACAGCTACGAAGAGGCCCGTCTGCAGCTGGAAGAGGCCGAAATCCTGCTGGAAGAGACTGCCCTCGATCTGTTGAAGAACGCCACGCGTATCGTTGTGCGTGACGCCCGCAAGTACAAGAGCAAGGACGGCAAGAGCATGGTCGATATCACGTTGGAGAACGCCTCCGACGTGCGCGACGCCATGGTCGTCGACCCATCGTTGACCGAACAGGATCTGCAGGCCCTGCTGCGCGTGGAGAACATCTTCGTGTCGGTGCGCAATGGACCCGTCGTCGGCGAGCCGTACGAAAGCCGCATCGCCGCTCTCGAGGTCGGCGAACTTCGCACGATCACCTACCGCCTCTTGTCCGACGAGGATGGTGTCGCCATCGTGCTCAGCTATCTCGATGTCGAGGAGGAGAGCATTCCCGTCATCCTGCGCAAGGGTGGACAGGCGACCTTGCCCAGCATCAACTCGGCGCAGTTTTCACAGACGGGTGAGCTGCAGCAGACAGTACGCTTCGATCTGACAGTGGAACGCCTGTCCGACGAGGAACGCAGCTTCGGCCTGGCTGTGGTCGGTCTGCCCCGCCGGATCGACTATTCCTTCGTCGACCAGGGCGCCAAAGTGAACCAGGTGAAGTTCGACGAGAACAAGTCGAAGGACACCCTGTCCCTGCAGTTGGAGATCCCGGAGAAGCTGGACCGTCAATTCGTCGGCCGCACGCGGACCTTCTTCGCTCTCGTCGCCGAGCCTCGGGAGTATGCCAGGATCAACGCCCTGCAGGCCGAATTCGGCGACGCGGCCGTGCCCGAGGAACGTGTCAAGGCACTCGTGGCCAACTTCGTCAAGCTCGAGCTGATTCCCAAGGGGATCGGCAAGCTGGAGGTGCTGGTTTCCAACACCTACCGCGAGATTCAGGTGGGCGAGGAGCTGGCTATCCGCGTCGAGTTCCTCAACCGCGGGTCTGTACCGGTGCAGAACATCAAGGCCGCTCTCGATCTGCCCTACCAGTGGCAGGAGGAGGTGGTTCCCCTGCTGATCAAGCGCCTGGATCCGGAGGAGCGGGCTCCCATAGACATCACCGCCCGGCCACCGGTGGACATCGCTGTGGGAAACTATGAACTCGGTGTCGAGGCCCAGGGCCAGGTGGGCAACGAGAACGTGGAGTCGCTGGAGAAGAACCTGACGATCCACGTAGGCGCCAGCTCCAACATCGCCGGCAACGTCATCCTCATCGGCATTCTCGTCCTGCTCGTCGTCGGCATCGGCATCGCCAGTATCCGCATCAGCCGCCGATGAGGACCACCACCATGACACGATGGCTGCCGTCGATCGCTATCGCCCTGCTGCTGTCTGCCCCAGGCGTGAATGCCCAGGGGAGCGCCAAGGATCTGCGTACGAAGGAACAACGCCTCTACGACATTCAGCTTCGTCAGGCACAGCTGAATGTGGACAAACGCGAACTCGACATGGAGACGAAACGCTCGGACTTCGTTGCCATCCAGGATCTGTACGAGGAGAGAATCGAGACCGTCGAGCGTCTCAACAAGGCTCGAAGGGACCTGATGCTGGCGGAGCGTCTATACAACGAGGCCGACTACGAGCTCAAGCGCACCCGGCTCGAGTTTCTCCGCGACGCCACGCACATCACCATTCGTCAGGCCAGAAAGTACCGCACTCTCGACGGGCGGCGTCAGGTTGACATCACCCTGCTCAACGCCTCGCAGTTGGCCCAGGCCATGTCCCTCAATCCTGACCGCGCCGAGGACGAGATCCGTCCCCTTCTCGCAGTCCAGAACATGAAGGTGTCGATGGAGGATAACTTCGGCACCATCATCGCCGAGCCCTACGAGCAACTCGTGCCGGCTCTGGCTCTGGGTGACTCCATCCAACTCACCTTCCGCCTGCTCGATGATTCCGACGACGTCGTTGTCGCCATGACCTACCTCGACGAGAGCGAGGAGGATCACTACATCATCCTGCGTCGCGAGTCGAGGCAGGATTTGCCGACGATAAACTCGGTGCAGTTCTCCCAGGAGGGAGACCTCAACACCCGGGTCAACTACGATCTCATCCTCGAGCGACTGGCGGAGGATGAGAAGACCTTCCGCCTGGCCCTCGTCAATCTGCCGCGTGAGATCACACCGTCCTTCGTCGACCCGGGGACCAACGCCAGCCTGACCCAGGTGAAGTTCAGCGAAGAGGTCACCCGGCAGCAGCTCGAGCTCGAACTGCAGATTCCGGAGAAACTGAGCCGACGCTACGTCGATCAGACCATTGAGTTTTACGTGTTTATCACCGACACCGAGGGCTTTGCCCGCATCGGTGAACTCAATCGCGGCAACCAGAGCGGCACGATCTCACTGGAGGACATCAATACGATCCCGGGCAACAAGGAACGTTTCGAGTTGATCCCGCGCGGCCGGGGTGCCCTGGAAACGATCATCGCCAATCGCTACCAGGAGATCCGCACCGGCGAGGAAGTTCTGGTGCGCGTCGATCTGCTCAACACGGGTACTCTCGAGGTCGAACGCGCCCATCTGTTGCTGACGCCTCCCCTCGAGTGGACGTGGTCGTCGGATCCCGACACGATCGATCGAATCCTCCCCGGTGAGAAGGAGCCGGTGAACATTACCCTGACGCCGCCTGAAGGGATCGGCGTCAGCGAATATGATGTCCGCATCGAAGCTGCCGGATACGAGGGTCCCGAACGCATCGAGGCCCAGGAGAAGGACATCACGATTCGCGTCGAAGAGCGGGCGGATGTCATCCGCAACGCCTTGATCATCGGCGCCGTCATCGCCCTCGTCATCGGCGTCGCCGTGGGCAGCATCAAGGTCAGCCGTCGGTAGCGGCGGGTCGTACAGACGGCTATATTCAAGCCCTGATATCGTCGCGGCATATGAGCCCGGACGCCTGAGCTAAGGAATTATGAAATACGACATCGCCGATCTGCTTAACTCCTGGCCCTTCGACCCGGACGAGTTCATCGCCCGCCGTATCACGGCCCGCGACGGCTCGGAGAAGATCCAGATCCGGATCGACATGGGTATGCTGCAACTCGCAGTGGAAGGCCGCCCCGACGGCTATCGCCCTCACGGCGCCGAGTCCTTGCTGCACCACTACCGCGGCGCCCTGCCGCCGCGGGGCGGGGCCGCACGTCACGGCTCCGTCGAGTTCGACGAGGACGCCTGTGAGGATCTGTTTCAGGAGGCCTGGCAGTACTACCAGCGCTACCTGGCTCTGTTCTACCTCGAAGACTATGAGGGGGTTGAGCACGACACCGGTCACAACCTGGCCATTTTTGACCTCGTGCAGGAACATGCCGATTCCGACGAGGTGAAGTGGTATTTCGAGCAATACTTCCCGCATGCCGTCATGATGCAGGCGCGGTCCCGCGCCATGCAGGTCCTCGAAGAGAACGACTACCCCACTGCCCTGCGCCATGTGCAAGGTGGCATCGATCGCATCGAGGAGTTTCTTGGCGATTGGGAGGGCGACAGCGGCGACGTGATGGACGAGGAATTCCCCGAACTCACCTTCCTGTGCGACTGGTATGAGGAGCTCGAGAAGGAGCGCCCTCTCTCACAGCAGGAACAACTCGAGCACGATCTGACCGTCGCGGTGGAAGCCGAGAATTTTGAAGAGGCAGCACGCCTCCGTGACAAGCTGCGCACCCTGCGGCCCGCCTTCCTCAAGGCCAACGTCGAGCGCGCTGGCGCCTAACCGGCGCGGGATCGGCTAAGATACAGAAGGGCCCGCTGCCTCGATCAGGCAGCGGGCCCTTGTTCGTTGAGGCTCAAGAATGCGCTACAGACCGAGTACATGTCCCATGTCGTAGAGTCCGGGCTTGGCGGTGAGCGCAAACCTGGCCGCCCGCAGGGCCCCCAGAGCGAAGGCGTCACGGCTGGTGGCGTGGTGGCGGAGTTCGAGGTACTCGCCGGGGGCACCGTAGAACACGGAGTGGTCGCCAGCCATGTCGCCGATGCGCATGGCGTGCATGCCGATCTCCTGGCGGGTGCGCTCGCCGGTGACCCCTTCCCGCCCGTGCACGACCACGTCGTCGAGGTTGCGCTCGAGTCCCGCCGCGGCGCGCTCGGCCAGGCGCAGGGCGGAACCGCTGGGCGCGTCCACCTTGTGCCGATGATGTGCCTCCAGGACCTCGACATCGTAGTCGTCGCCGAGAATCCGCGCCGCCTCTTCCACCAACTTGAACAGCACGTTCATGGCGGTGGAGAAATTCGGCGCGAAGACGCACGGCACGGTGGAGACAGTGTCTTTGAACTCGCTGAGCTGCACCGCGGTGAAACCGGTGGTGCCCACGACCATCGCCGTGCCTGCCGCGGCACAGGCCCTGGCGTCGGCCAGTGTCGATTCCGGTGCCGTGAAGGCGATCACGACATCGGCCTCCGCCGCCGGCACATCTTCGGTCACCGAGACCCCTTGCAAATCACATCCGACGACGACGCCCGCGTCCCGTCCGAGGGCCTCATGGCCGGGCCTCTCCGTACCCCCCATCAGCTGCAGATCGTCACTATCCACGATCAGGTTGCCCAGCCGCTGCCCCATGCGACCGGCGATTCCACAGACTACGATCTTCGCCATGGGTCAGTAGCTTGAGTAGACCAGCGCGTCGATGGCGCCCTGGTCCTTCAGCCGCGCCTCGATGTCGACACCGAAGGCATCGCCAATGGGCTGCAGCAGGGACGGGTCGTTGGCCCATACCTGACACGTCGCGTCGACGACGACAGCCGCTGCCTGCGGCGTCAGCTTGCCGAGGGGGCGACGACAGGCGCCGGAGGGCATGCCAAGGAGCCGCATCAGGCTTTTCACTGGCGTTGGATTGCGCGACTTGCATTCCACCGGGCCCTTCGAACTGGTCTCCGTCGTCGTCACACCGACGATTCCCATCAGGGGGGCCAGATCGGCGGCGAGTCTGTCTGCCGTTGCCACGTCGCCATCGTTGAGTGCGTGGGTCATGCGGGTGAGGGGCCCGGGCACGACGTTGGACATTACGGAGATCACCCCGGCGGCACGGATATCCTCCCGCTTCATCATCGTCACGGTGCGATCATCGTCGCCGGACATGATGGTGAAGTCGTCGCCACACACGGCGCGTGTCTTGGCCATGTTGTCGTAATCTCCGGTGGCCTCCTTTACGGTCGATACGTTCGGATACTCCTCAAAAAGGATCGCCAGATCCTCGACCTGCATCATGGCTCCCACTCGCCCGGGGATGATGTAGGGAATGATCGGCATGTCGGGGAATTCCGAGGCCACGGGGGTGACGTACTCCCGGCGAATCTCCAGCGAGCTGGGACCATTGTAGTAGGGATCCACGAGCAGCACGCCATCGGCGCCCACATGGGCTGCATGTTCTGTGCCGGCGAGGGTTTCCCGCGTCGAGTTGGAACCCGTCCCGGCGATGGACTGGCAGCGCCCCTTCGTCGCCTTCACCGTCCGTTCGATGACTTCGTTGTGCTCCTCCCACAGGAGGGTGGGACTCTCGCCCGTGGTACCGACGGCGAGTACACCATCGATGCCGTTTTCGATCTGGAACTCGATCAGTCGTTCCAGGCCTTCGTAATCGACGGTTCCGTCCTCGCGCATGGGCGTGACGGAGGCCGTGTAGCATCCCTTGAACATCACCGATGACCTGCCGGGTGGTGCCTTGCGGCAATGGGGGTTTGTTGCGAGTGTAGCGAGTACGTCACACTGTGGCGGCAAGTATGAATGCCCGTCCTCACAGTGTCAACCGGACGTCACGACGTTGTCTGATCGGGTAACCCGTCGGGGCGCACACACTTACAACGATATGGACCGGTCCTTGACTGCCGAACTGAGCATGCGCTACGGGTGCAATCCTCACCAGACGGGAGCCCGTTGCTTCCGTCACGGCGGTGACCTGCCGTTGCAGGCTCTGCACAACTCGCCCAGCTACATCAACCTGCTGGACGCCCTCAACTCCTGGCAGCTGGTACGCGAACTGAGGGCGTCTACGGGCCTGCCGGCCGCGGCGTCCTTCAAGCACGTCAGCCCTGCCGGTGCCGCCGTCGGCGTGCCCCTTTCGGCCGACCTGCGGCAGGCTCTGTTCATCAAACCGGACGCTGAGCTCAGTCCCCTTGCCTGTGCCTATGCCCGGGCACGCGGCGCCGATCGACTCGCGTCCTTCGGCGACTGGATCGCCCTGAGTGAACCGCTGGACCAGGCCACGGCCGATCTGATCCGCGTCGAGGCGTCGGACGGGATCATCGCTCCCGGCTTTGCCGCAGGGACGGTCGAAATGCTGTCCAAGAAGAAGGGCGGCGACTACAAGGTCCTGCAGATCGACCCATCCTACGAACCGGACGAGTTGGAATCCCGTCGACTGTTCGGCCTGACCCTCGAGCAGCCGCGCAACAGCTTCATACCCGGCGATGAATACCTGAGCAACGTCGTGACGAAGAATCAGGACCTGACCGAGGCGGCACGGCGTGATCTGCTGGTCGCCACGATCGCCGTGAAGTATACCCAGTCGAATTCCGTCGTCGCCGTGTGGGATGGGCAGGTCGTCGGCGCCGGGGCCGGGCAGCAGTCGCGCATCCATTGTGTGCGCCTGGCGTGTGGCAAGGCCGACCGCTGGTACCTGCGGCAGCACCCGGCAACGCGGGCACTGGAATTCGCCAGGGGCATAAAGCGGGTTGACCGCGACAACGCCATCGACCTGTTCTTTGAAGACGAGTTGACGAGCGCCGAGGAAGCCGACTGGCACGGCTCCTTCCGGCGAGTGCCGGAGCGGCTCAGCGCCGAGGCCCGGCGGGAGTGGCTCGATGGCATGCAGGGCGTCACCATCGCCTCCGACGCCCTGTTCCCCTTCCGCGACAGCATCGACCGCGCCAGTCGCTCGGGCGTATCCTTCGTCGTGCAGCCGGGGGGATCGAAGAAAGACTCCGATGTCATCGCAGCGGCAGATGAATACGGCATGACCATGGCATTGACGGGGGTCCGCCTGTTCCACCATTGAACCGCTGCCCCTGCGTTACTGCCTCTGTATGGGGAGATGCCGGTAGATCCTCTCGGGGCCGCTGTTATACCCGCACTCCATGGACGGCTGCGTCGGCGCCAGGCTCCTCGGCTCGGCGTCCGTCTCCTGAGAGCAACCCCGCACCTGATTGCCCTGCAGGTAGATCGCTGCCGCCGTCGGCTCGATGTGAAACCCCGGCTTGTCGGCTCCGGCACCAGGCGCGCCGCTGACCGTGTTGTCGGTAAAGATCAGATCGTGGGCCTCTGTCACCACCTCCACCTGACCTTGCCCCCGCGTCCCGGCGTTGCCGGCGATCGTGCACCGCCGCACATGACACGAGTGCACTTCCACCGGGCGGGGAGAGGGCCGGGCCAGGATTCCGGCGCCGGCGTTTGCCTCGAGAGTGCAATCCTCGATCAGGTTGTGGCAGTCACGGGTACCGATGGACATGCCGGTCCCGTTGCCGGTGAAGCGGCTGCCCTTCACCGTGATGTGATTGGCCCGCACACAGAAAAAAAAGCCGCAGTTGCCGTTGCCATGGCTGTCGCAATCGTCGAACAGCACGTTCGTGCTGCCAGCCCCAGGATGCAGGCCGTTGCCCGTATTGTCGCTGAAGGTGCTGTCTCGAATGACGACATCCCGGCAGATCTGAAAGCCGAGCCCTTCGCCGTCATAGTCGCGCTCCCGGACGCCGGACACCTCGATACCGGCACTCCTGTAGAAATAGAGGGCGGCTCCGCGGCAGGCACCCATGGCCTCCTCGTTGTCGGCGCTGTTGCCCACCAGGGTCAGATCGCGCACGGCGATGTCCTTGACATCGTGGGCGAAGACCAGTGGGTACGCCGTCGTGAGGCACGGATCGTCATCCGCCCGGTAGTCGGTTTCGATGCCGTGGTCGAGGCCCACCCAACCCTCTTCCACCCAGGTGATGGTGGCGAAGGTTTCAGAGAAACCGCGTCCATTGTTGTCATGCACGGACACGGTCATGCCTGGTTCGAGCCCGGCCACCGACGCCAGCGGCACGTCGCACATACCATAGTTATGGTATCCCGCCAGCGAGTAGATTCGCCCGGGACCTTTGCGCAGCACCGTTTCGGCACCCTGCCCCACCAGCTCGATGCCGCTGGACAGGGACAGACCCCGATCGAGGGTGACATCCATTGGCGGCAGGACGACTCTGCCTCCGCCCGTCGCGGCGGTCTCGTCCAGGGCCTGCTGGATCTGTTTCGCTGTGGCCGCCTGGGCGGCCGTCAACTCCGTTGTGACACTCATGTTTGCGTTCTCAGATGCGTGCCGGATACCAGCCTTCGACAGGCTGGACGAGGCCCACCTGAGGGCCGATCTTTGCGATTTTCCTCTTTGACGCCCGTGACCATGGCAACACGATCCTTCCAACTCATCCGGTGGACCCTTCTCAGCGGCTGCCAGTTGCGGCGCCGCCGCGGCTGGCAATCAACGGGGACCACCCACAGGCGTCAATCCATCCTCTCCTGTGAGCTGCTGGCGATACTGCTCATCTGCGCCACGCGGGTCGCCTCGGTGGCAGCGGCGACTGCTGACTCCAGCTCAGTGGCAGGTGGCAACCTTCTGACCCACATTGCGGCCACACGTTCGTTGAAGGACAGTCTGTTCCGCCACGGGGAAGACTCGCCGCTGCGTCCGGGTGACATTCCGACCTTTGCCGGTCTGCACTACTATCCGGCTGATCTGCAGTGGCGCGTCGCCGGCGAGTTGCACAGATACGGACGAACGCTGCGGATCCCGTTGCCCGACACCGGTGGCAGCACGATTGCGGTGGAGCGCTTCGGTCGATTTGTCTTCCAGTTCGATGGAAAACCCTTCTGGCTGGAGGTCTATCGGAGCCTTCAGGGGGGCAGTCTCACAGTGTACTTCACCGACGAGACGAATGGAGAAACGACCTACGGCGCCGGTCGATACGCCGTGGTATCCGATTTGGGAAACAGTTCGTATGTACTTGATTTTAATGGAGCTTACAGCCCATACTGTGCCTACAACGAGGACTACGTATGCCCTCTCCCACCGGCCCACAATCACCTGCCGTTCAAAGTGAGTGCAGGTGAGTTGCACACTGGTCCGGATGTTGCTCACTGAGGGTGCCGCTCGTAGTTTCGTGCTGGTCACAGCCTACGTGAATGGAGGTCCAGCATGTCCGAAATCCAGCGGTCCATGTTCAATCGAGAGATCGACTTCAGTCTCGAGGAGACGATCAACTCCTACGAGGCCTGTCGAGCCCTGTCGCAGCGGGCTCGCGATATCAACGGACGCTTCCGTAACGTCCCGGAAGAATCCGAGACCAAGGCGCTCAACCCAACCGTGGGAGCGTTCAGCGATTACGCCGTCGGCCGCATCGTTCTGAAGAAGGACGGGCAGCCTGTGGACGACACCAAAGACAAGTAGGTACCGTGATTCCATGAGGCGTTTCATCGCTCTGACCCTGTTCGGGGGCCTCGCCGCCCTCGCCGGCCACGCCGTGATCAGTCTCGGATTGCACCCTGAACGCCTTGCTCCCGCCGTCGTTCTGCTGCAGGGCTGTGCTGCCCTCGTGGTGGGCTCAGCGCTGTTTGCCACCGGGATGCTCGGACTTGCCGACGGCTTTGAGAAACTCACCGGACGAGTTGGTGAACTGCTCGGTCAGAAGGAAGTCTCGAGGGCTGCCGACGGCATCGTCGTCAGCGATCACAGCGGACTCGCCCAGATTGATCAGCAGTTCTGGCGGGGATATGGCCGTGCTGGGATTGGGCTTGGTGTATTTATGACCGGCCTGCTCGGTCTGACCGCCGCCCTGGCGCGCACCTCACCCTCTCTGTTCACCGTTGGCGTCGGTGCGGGGATCACCGTGCTTTTCATCCTGTCGGCCACACTATCGGCGAAGGGCCTGCGACACGTTCGGTCAGTCCACGTGGACGTTGACGCCTCGGCCAGGCACCTGTCTCGCCTGCCGGAACGTCGGCCGGTGGAAGTACATCGGCCCCGAAAACGTCGCACACCCCGCGTTGCCCTGTTCCCCCGTCAGGGAACCACGGACCGCCGCCGGGGTCTCGACCGTAAGGCTGGACCGAACCCTCCTCGCCGGGCTCTCGAGTCCACAGGCTGACCACCGCCGGTTTGCTGGTTCACCGCTCTTTCTAGTTCCACTTCTTCGCGTTCCTTTCTATATTGGCCTAAGTCGGCAGGAATTTCCCATCTGCCAGGGAAAACCTTGCCGGTTCTGCGCCGTGTCGGATCCGTCGAGAGCTATGGATTCCTCCCGGATTTCCTCATTTCTCTCTGAGGAATGGCACTTTCTGCCGCCCTCTAGGCACATTGGTACCACATTTGCAAATGGGGCCATCGTGCAGGCGGACCTACTCTTCTCGGAGCCCTGACAGATTCAGATGACCCAGACACCTCTTCCAGCGCCATTGACCGATTCCTGGTCGGTCCTCGAGGATCACTGCGCCACGGCCCTGTCGACGTCAAGGGACTTGCTGACCCGACTCGAGGCGGGTGCTGCAGCCGACGATATCGTCCCCCTGCTGCAGCGGGAATACGAGGCGGTGGCAGGTGTTCGGGAACAGATCGCCCGGTTTGGCGGTCGCTTGCCAGCCAACAGCGCCGAGAGACGAGATGAAGTGGCAGGACACCTCGCGGAACTGATGCGGCTTGACGAGATCAGCCGCGACCTGATGTCACGCCGCGGCGTGCGACTGCGGACGAGAGCCTAATGGCCACCCAGACCTCAGCCGACCACGTGCTGCAGATCGGCGGGACATCGGATGTCCCCCTCGAGGAAGCCTTTGCCGACTCGTACGCCCTGTTCAACGAGACGACCCGGCGCTACATGGAGGCCTACAAGCAGTTGGAGGAACAGTTCGAGTTCCTCAACGTTCGCCTCGAGGAGACGAACCGTGATCTGCGTGACAGTCTCGAGGAGAAGGACCGGGTCTCCAACTACCTGAACAACATCCTCGAAAGCATGACGGATGGCCTCCTTGTGGTCGGCCTCGATGGCCGGATCAACCTGTTCAATCAGGCCGCAGAGGAGATTACCGGGCGCAGCCAGGAGGAAGTCCTGGGGCGGCCGTACGAAGAGGTGATGGGTGTGGATGACGGCCGCGAAAAGTCCGTATTGCACACCCTGGAATCGGGCGACAGCCTGGTGAATCAGGAAAAGAATCTGCGCCGTGCCGACGAACGCTCCATCCCTCTCGGCTTCAGCACCTCACTGGTACGCGACAGCAACAATGATGTCCTCGGCGCCATTGAGGCCTTCAACGATCTGACGGAGGTGAAACGCCTGGAAAACCAGGTGCAGCGCATGCACACGCTGGCTGCCCTGGGTGAGATGGCCGCTACCGTCGCCCACGAGATCCGTAATCCCCTCGGTGGCATCGCCAGTTTCGCCAACCTGTTGGAGCGCGACCTGGAAGCCGATGACCCGAACCGCAAGATGGTCCGCAAGATCACCGAAGGCGTGGCCCGGCTGAATCGCATCGTTTCCAGCCTGCTCAGCTACACCCGCCCGCTCAACCTGAACACCCACCCGGTCGACCTGTCGCAGATCGTCGAGGAAGCAGCTGCTTTCTTCGAGATCGATGCCGCCCGCAAGACGCCGGAAGTCACCATCGAACGACGCTTCCCCCAGGACCCCTGCACCTGCCAGATCGACACCGAGCAGTTTCATCAGGTCGTACTGAATCTGCTGCTGAATGCCAAGCAGGCCATGCCCGAGGGCGGCGCGATCGAAGTCGAGCTGACCTCACGGCGTGCAGAGGACGGCGACTGGGCTCTCGTCAACCTTCGCGACAGCGGCATTGGCATCGAAGCCGACGTCCGCGACAAACTGTTCACCCCCTTCTTCACCACCAAGGAAGACGGTACCGGCCTCGGCCTGGTGACGTCACGAAAGATCGTGGAAGCCCACGGTGGGCGCATCACCGTGGACAGCGTCCCAAACCAGGGTACGTGCTTCACCATCGCTCTACCCATGTAACCGAAAGCCCTCGGGCTTTACCGAACACAAGGAAGAGATCGACATGGCAACGAAACGCATCCTGGTAGTAGACGACGACTCGTACGTTCGCGGCGCGACGGAGGAAATCCTGATCCGCCGGGGCTACGATGTCGACACCGCCCCCGCTGCCTCCGGCGCCCTGCAGAAGCTGGAGGAGGCCGAGTATGACCTGATGCTGTCCGACATCAAGATGCCGGGCATGAGCGGTCTCGAGCTGCTCGGCAAGGTCAAGACGAAGTGGCCGGAGCTGACCGTCATCCTGATGACGGCATACAGCTCGGTGGAGGATGCTGTGCGCGCCATGAAAGACGGTGCCTACGACTACATCCAGAAGGGGTCCGAGTCGACCACGGAAGAGACCGAGATCGTCGTCGAACGGGCGCTGAAGTTTCAGGAGACGGAGCGCGAGAACCGTCGCCTGCGCTCGGAACTGCAGAGCCGCTATGGTTTCGGCAACATGATCGGCAAAGCCAAGCCGATGGAGCAGGTCTTCAGCTACATCGAGACCGTCGCCGACAGCCCGGCCACCGTGCTCGTCACGGGCGAGAGCGGCACGGGCAAGGAACTGGTCGCTCGGTCGCTGCACTACAACAGTGCCCGGCGCAACGGTCCGTTCATCCGCCTCAACTGCGCCGCCCTGCCGAAGGACCTGATGGAGTCAGAGCTCTTAGGCCACGAGAAGGGTGCCTTTACCGGCGCCATCAAGCAGACTCGCGGCCGCTTCGAAATGGCCGATGGCGGCACGCTGCTCCTCGACGAGATCAGCGAGATCGACCCGGCGCTGCAGGCCAAGCTTCTGCGCGTGTTGCAGGAACGCGAGTTCGAACGCGTCGGCAGCACGCAGACGATCAAGATCAACGTGCGCATCGTCGCCACGACGAACCGCGACCTGGCCAGGGAGGTCGAAGAAGGCAACTTCCGTCAGGATCTGTACTATCGCCTGAACGTGATTGAGATCGACATGCCGCCCCTGCGCGACCGCGTCGAGGATGTGCCGGCCCTGGTGCGTTCCTTCATCGAGCGCTACAACGAGGAGAACGGCAAGCAGATCGAGGGCATCGACGATGGAGCCCTCGAGCTGGCGACTCGTTACGACTGGCCGGGCAACGTGCGTGAACTCGAGAACTATATCGAACGCGCCGTCGTCGTTTCCTCCGGCCCCCTGCTCACAGTCGCTGACTTCCCGCGCAAGATTGCCGACGGGCCCGGGGCATCCGGCGGTGACGATGGTCTGCAGGTCGGGCTGACGGTGCACGAGATGGAGCGGCGCCTCATCATGAAGACGCTGGAGGCCTTCAACGGCAATCGGACCGAGGCGGCCGCGCAACTCGACATCAGCACCCGCACGCTGCGCAACAAGCTGCACGAATACGGTGAAATGGACGCTTTCAAGCCAGCCAATAGCCGGCCGATTCTGGAGTCGGAGGCTGCCGCCGGATAAGACCCGGCGGCTCGTTGCCGCCGTCGGCAACCGCATTCCCATCAGACCCTCCGGAGCCCCAGGCTTCGGAGGGTTTTTCTTGTCCTGTTCGGGATTCGGGTCCCTGATTGCGCTCCCTGACAGGCAGGGCTACCTTAACCGGCTCTATCTCCCTGCCCGTGCATGGCCTTACGCCAGGGGTAGACAACTCCTCTGGAGACACCGGTGGCCGGCAATCCCCTGATCATCCTCGGCGACAAGATCGCCCCGCGTCCCCACCTCACATCCTTCGTCAAGGGTCTGAAGGTGGAAAACGCCCTGCTCGACGCCGATGAGCAGGTTCGCTACGCGGTCTGTGCCGACTCCGGCGAGGTGGCAACGACCCTCAAGAAGTTCATCGACGATGTGAAGATGGTCCTCATCGGCCCGGGACTACGCGGCAACGGCGTTACCGTGGCCCGCATGCTGGTCACCCGTGCCCACTGGGTGCAACGCCCAGCGAGTACTCGACGACACAGCACAACCTCGAAGAGCTGGAGGTCGTGCTGGTGATGGCCAAGGACGCCAACGAGACCTTCTATCAGCCGCTGATCCAGGAGTACATTCTCTCCGGCATGGCGGTGGCTGGCTCGGACCTCGAAAGCATGACGCCGGAGGAGCGCGCGGCTGCCATCGACAAGCGTCTCGACGCGGTCAACTCTTTCCCTTCCCTGCCCGATACGCAGCGCAAGGTCGCCGAGCTCGACGATCTCGACCCGCCGAAGAAGTGGGCCGAAGCGATCGATGACGACCTGCCGACCAAGACCGTCATCCTCCGCATCCTCAACTCGGCCCGTTACGGCTTCCGCTCGCGCGTGGAAACCATCGATCAGGCCGTCGCCCTGGCCAGTGCCAAGACGATCCGCGAGATCGTCACCGCCTGCCAGATCCGACAGATCTTTCAGAAGACGTCAGAGGCGACGATCGACCAGTTCTGGCGACACTCACTGGCCGTTGGCTTCTTCTCCAAGCTGCTGGCCCTGCCGGCAGACCCCAAGGAGCAGGATTCGCAGTCGAAGACCGAATTCGAGCGCTATCAGCTCGAAGAAGACGAAGCCGAGTTGCTGAAAGAAACCGGCCTGTGGCGCAAGTTCAGCCTCGGTGAGAATGACGAGACCTTCACCTCGGGTCTGCTCCACGACGTCGGCAAGGTCACGATGACGATGTGCCTGGAGGACTCCCTCGAGCTGGTCATGACCCTCGTCGAGCAGGAGGTCCAGGAGGCCCAGGCCGGGGACAGTATGTGGGCCCGCCCGGTGATCGAAATCGAGCGCTTCCTCATGAAGGACATCGACCACCAGGTGATCGGCGGGCGCCTCGCCGACCGCTGGGAGGTGGATGACAGCATGCGTCAGGTCATCATCCACCACCATGATGTCTCGGAGCACTCGCCGGATCTGCTGAAGCTGGTGGCCTTCGCGAACATGGCCGCCAACTGCCTGTTTCCCTATCCCGTTGCCGATTCCCAGCACCCCTTCACGCTGCTCTTCGAACGCATCGACAAGGGGATGAAGAAGTCGACCAAGACCGGTCCCGATGCCGTGGAGGAGGTCATCGCCACCGAGATCTTTGAAGATCTCGTCGATGTCATGACCCGGATTGGTATCCCTCCCTTCATGTGGGAGATGATCGACTTCAAGAACTTTTTCAAGCTGTGCTACGTGCTGGCGCCACGGATCAAGAGCGCTACCATCGGTTTCCTCCAGCAGACCGGTGGCTGACAGCAGCTTCCCCCTCCGCCTGGTGGCGGACTATCAGCGACGGCAGGGCATCTGGCGCGGCCGTCGCAGTGTCGGGCAGATCCGCTGTTCGGCCACGCTCGTGACAGGCACCCGCCTGTTTGCCGATGGCGGCGTGCGGCTGCCAGACGACGCCGACGAAGCCACCCGTCTCGGGTCCCTCCTCCTTGAGCGAGCCCTGCGTCTCGTGCCACGGCGCTTCGAGGGGGATCCCCATCTTGCAGAAGTGGCCACCAGCCTGCAGTCCGTCTGCGGCGGTGAGATCCATCTCGACTTTGTCTCCGGCCACGAGCGGCTCGTGGATTGGGACGGAGGGCACCTCTGGCTGTCGACGGATGTGGCGCCGGCATTGGGTATCAGCCTCGACGCCGGCAAGAACGAACTGTGCACCAGTTCCCCCGAACAGTTACGCGGCTTCGAGTTGACCCTCGCGCTGAGCCTGTACGCCCACCTTGACATCGTCGCCGGCGCCTCTCTTCGCGCCTCCCTGCACTGGACGGCCGGGCTGTACGAGCGCCTCGGTCGAGCCGATCGCGCCCTGCTCCACGGCGTGCTCGAGGGTCCCTATCTCGACTCGGGAAACCTGCTGTCTCTGTTTCTTCGACGCGCCGTGCGCACGACCGACGATGAGTCTCTCGACCGTTGGGTCACCTGGATCCTGGGACAGGACCGCGTCGATCTACCCTACGACCGTCAGGCCGCAGGAGAGGTACTGGACAGCGACGCCGATGTCGATGAGAAACGCCTGCTGCTCTACGCCATCCTGCGTGACTACGACCACGATGTCGAGGCTGACAACATTCGTCGCCTGGCCGGTGAGGCCCGCGCCGCGGGTCAGCAACTCGTCTTCGGGCGGATGAGCCGTGCCTTTCACAACCAGGGAACCCTGTTCGCCGATGCGGCCCAACTCGATCCGGGTGCGGGTTGGCCCGCCTTGGGGACCGAGGCGTGGAACCTGGCCGCGGACGCCGAAGCGCTGCAGTCGCCGGCGATGGAACTGCAGATGCTGCTGCAGGGCAGCCTGCCGGTGTCACTGATCCAGTTGGAGGGCGCCTGCGAACGTTATGAAGAAGCCGCCCTCGATGCCCAGCGGGACGCCTTGATGGCACGCCTGCATCTGGCCAGAGCACGGGTGGAAGACCATGGCGATGAGATGGTCTCAGGGGTCGCGCTGCCTGCGGTGGCCCCGGATGACATCGCCGCCCTGACGTCGCGACGACTGCAGCTGGTCGAGAAGGTGCGCACGGAGTTGTTGCACTCGCCCTCACGTGACGCCGCCTATGTCGTGATCAGCCAGCGCCCTTCGCCTACCGGTTCGCACCTGCTGGTGAAAATCAACGAGTTCGAGGAGCCGTACCTCGGCAAGGCCGACAACCTGACCAAACTGGTGCGCCTCGCCGGCGATCGTGTCTACTCCAGCCCCGACTATCGCTGGCTACGCTTTGCCGACCACTGGATCGAAGCGATCCCCCTGTTCATCAAGGAGGAGATCCTCGTCGAAGAGGGCGGCCAGGAGACAACCCGTACCGTCATCGACATCGCCGGCATGGAGGAGTCCTTCCGCGAAGAGATGGCCGACCATTGGGCCGAGAACGTGCAGGCCGTACTCGATTCCGAGCATGTGTCGGCCGCCCGACTGCTGCTATGGCGTGAGACGGAGACGTCAGCTGACAACGAAGAGGCGGCCGCTCTCGAATGGTCCGCGGGGGCCGCCGCTGACGATATCGCCGCAGCCGCCGTCGTCGTGCGCTTCATGGCCAATGCGCCCGGCGGGGCGCTGCAGCGCCTTGTCGAGGAAGAGGAGATCGAGCCCTTCGACGCCCTGCTGGCAACGGTTGCCGTCGCCGTGACAGACGAGGAATCGACGTGGTCACGCGTCCGACTCGCCGCCCGGAACACGTCCTGGCGCGAGGCCGTGGGTCGCCACCTGGGGCCCGAGGTGGCAGCCGGCATCGACGGGTTCCTGCCGATCACGAAGGGACCACGGCGCCCCTTGCCGGTGCTGCACGTGCTCACCACCCAGTCTGCGGGCATGACGCAGGGGTACATACGCACCTGGCTGGAAGAGTCGATGGCCCTCTACAACGTCGTCGCCGAGGCCGGTCTGACAGCCGAGGTCAGCGCCCGTCAATCCCGCTTCCGCCTGCGTCTTGCCGCCCTCGGCTCGCGCATCGTTCACGAGTTGGGAATCTGGGTGGAGGTGGAGGAGATCGCCGCCGAGGAGAACCTCGAGGAAATCTCTGCAGTCGCCCGCGTCGTCGGCCGCAATCGGTCCGTTCAGGAGGAAGTCGCCGTGCTTGGCGCCCTGCTCGAACTGAGCGAGGAGCGTACCGGCAACCGCAGCGACGAGGACGTGGGCGATCCAGATGAACTGGCCGCCATCCTCGCCGACCATGGCGAACAGCTGCGCCAGCAGGCCCTGACGCGGGTCGTGGCCCGCAACGGCCACCAGCTGCAGGAAGAGATCGACGCCACCCGGAAGGAGGACCCGTCGCTGTCGGCGGACGAAGCCACGATGTGGACCATCGAGGCCGACGAGCATTACCGTCAGGATCTCGAGACCTTCACGCGGTTCCTGGCTCGCTCCCGCCTGCTGGAGTTCTGGGCCGCCGAGCGCGGCGCCGACGGTGACGATCGCCGCAAGAACTACCTGCGACGGTTTCAGCGTCTGTCCAAAACGACGGCGCGTAAGCAGATACTGCTCGAGCGCGGACTTCACGTCGAAGCCCTGGAGCCCCGCCACAGGTTCAGCGCTGTGGGTGGCAGCAAACGGTTCCACCTGCTCTACACGCCGAGCCGCGTCGATCTTGGCCATCGCGAACGTGAATCGGTCGAGACGTGGGCCCAGTGGGTGGGTGGCGCCGACCGGGCCGCCGCCCGGGTCGGCCGGGATGTGTATGGCCTGATCAACAAGACGGTGCGCAGCTACGACAGTCTGACCGAGCCGGAAGTGCTGAAAACCGGCGAGAATGCCAGCATGGCGTCTCACTTTGCGTTTTCCAATGCCCTCTCCCTGATGGTGACAGCCAGCGCCCATGGCGATGTCGAGGAGATGGGCGACCAGATGAGCCGCCGTCGCGACCGCATCATCCATCCCGCCGGCGAAGGCTACGGTGGCTACTGTGTGCCGAAAGACGGGTTGTTCCTCGAATTCGTGCTGACCCTTGGACGTGCAGAGAAACTCCGGCAGCTGGGCATACCTGGCGAGTATCACGACGTCGTCGCCAAAGCGGCTCACGGGCTGCTCGATCGGCGGCACGAGTTCAGCACGCGCTTTGAGTGGGAATCGTGGGCTGCAGAACAGTTGCGCACCACCGCAGGTGTAGAGAGTCTCTTTGGTGTGCGGCCTGGCAGTGACGGTCCCATACCGGTGTTCCAGCTGCCCCGCCTGGCCGAGGTCCTGGAGGGGCTCGGTCAGCCAGAGCTTCGGGATCCCGAACGGGTGACGACGGCGCTCGTGGCCCGCTGGGGTATCCACAAGATGGTGGCCGGCGGCGAACACGTGAATCGCTTCATGCCCTTCTTCAAGACCTGGCTGCTGCGCCGGGGCATGGCCGAGGCGGCACGCCGCCACGACAACGTCGCGGCCTCTCCGGTGATCGTACTGACGGCGGAATACAAACCCGACACGCAGGACGGACGTTTCGCCGCCGGTATGCGCAAGTTCGAGATCCTCTGTGGCACCGGTGATCACCTGTTCCACGCCCTCGATGCCGACGGGCAAACCCTGGCCAGCTTGCTCTCCGAGGGATATGGTGCGGTGGCCGAACGGGGCCGCGGGCCAAGGGCGGCGCGCCTGCTGGGTCTGGCACCGGACACGGCCGAGACCGCCTCCTCCCTGACCGACCTGTTCCCCGGTCCGCCCACACCGTCTGAGATCCGTGTCGTATCTCCCACGGGGCTCTCCACGCAGGATCTGCTGGGGTACACCAGTGATACCAAGCTGGAATCGATCGCGGATTCGGCGCGGGCAGAGCTTGTGGCCGCCGATTTCTCCGACGCCGAGATCGACGCCAGCCTGGCCACCTACGGACCCCATCCCGACCTGTGGGCCACCGCGTCCGATGTGGCGGCGGATCGGGGGGGCCAGCTGGCACAACAGCTCGACGGCCGTCTCCATGTCCTCGCCCTGCAGGTGTTGGGCCCCGAACGCACCTATGAACGCGCCCTGCAGGGCGCCGACGTACTCGACACCGGCATTCCCCATCGTGATCTGCTCAACCTGCTGTCCGATCCGTCGCAGGTGTGCCGACTGATGCTTGAAGGCAACCCCGACAGTGCCCTCGTCATTGTCGACGGCGCCTCCGGTGCCCGGCGCCGGGCGATGAACCGCTTCGACGTCATGCTGTGGTTCGCCGCCGCTGAGAGATACGCTCGTGAATCGGTCTACACCGGCATCGGACTGGGCCAGGAAACCGTCGAGGGCTGGCGCCACGCCATGCGCCGGCACAAACGGCGGGCGGCACGGCTGGGTGACGCCTTGCGTGCCGGCGACACCGAGGCTGCCCGTGCCGCGTATGAACGCATCGTCGACGAGATCCGCGCCGAACAGGAAGTGCAACAGCAGTTGGCTGAGGTCGACAAGCTGCGCCGCTTCGGCCGCCTGCGCCCCCGGGACGAGTTGCTCGCCCGGGCCCTGGCTCGCATCGCCGCCGGCGTCAGGCTCGAAGACTTCACCTTTGGTGACTTTCTCGCTGTGGGGGGGGTCTTTCTGCTGGATGGAGCTCACCAGGAAGAGATCGACGCCTGGTCCCGGGATCTGAACCGTCCCGCCGACAGCGGCGTCTCGGCGAGTCTCGTGGATGGGTTGCTGCACCCGGCAGTGGAGCCACAGATCGAGGACTTCCGCGAGGAGAAGGGTCTCGAGAGTTCCAACAAGGCCGCTGAGGACCGCCCCGTGGCGGCACTGGAAGCACGCCGTCAACTGGGCCAGCGAGTCGCCCGGGCTCGGGCCCTGAACGAGCGCTACCGCGCCGCTGAAGCAGTCGAGACGACTGAAGCTGGCTTCGACGCCGCCTACGAAGCGGCCATGTCCGCTCTGGGTGATGGCGGTGTTCCGGTGACGGATGCCGCCTTCGGCACGTTCATCTCGCACACGCGCAACGCTCTGCTGGCACTGGTCAGTCAACACTATGACGAGGACCATGCCGATGTGGCGCAGGTTTTCGTCGACCACCTGTCACAGTTGTTTCTGGGACGTGAAATCGATCTGGAGAACTGGCGCCAGGTAGCTGGCGGGTATGAGGATGTGGGAGACTTCGGCCGACTGTCTCAGGCCGTCGTGGCGCGTGATGGTGTCACGTCAGGGGCTGCCGCTCTTGAACAGATCGCCCGCGGCGCCGAGCTGTTCTACATCCTTCTCGCCATCGAGACGACCCTGCCCTACACCCGACCGGATGCCGAACAGGATACGACCGGTCTATGGCGGGCACTGGCGGATTTCTACGCCGAGACGATCAATGACCACTTCTATGAATACTGCCCATGGGTCTACTCTCGCGGCGTCGGTTACGCCTACCTTACCGGCCAGGCCCTGTATGAGTTCGCCGTCGAGCATCACGCCTGGCTCGCACGGTACCTGCGTCAGGTAGTAGTACACCACACCGAGGTCGGAGAACTGCCCGCTCAGCACCAGGACCTGCTGCTGGGCAACTTTACTGATGGCTCGCAGGTCGACCCCATCGGTGCCAGCGCGAACTCTGCGGCGGAGCGCCGCTGGCGTGCCTACGGACAGGTACGCGAACTCGCCTTTATTCGCAACGACGGTTTTCCCTTGCCGGTCGTCTTCCCCGAGTTCGACCCGGAAGTGATCGATGCCGAGCACCGCGTCAACCATGTGATCGCCCTGCCGGTGGGTCGCACCCACTACTCGCGCGCCCTGCGCGAGGGACCGACGCTGGCGGCCGAATTGATCGCCGAGGGCCGGCCTGGCGCCAACCTGATCATCACGCGCCGCTGCGAACTGGTAGAGCATCCAGGTCATTCACGACCGGTCGCCGAGATCCACTCCGGTCACGTGTATGTCTCCGCCGCGGAGTACGCCACGGCACTGGTCCGGCACGCCGGTCTCGATGAGAAGCAGGCCGCCAATCGGTCGGCGGGTTGCCATGCGAAAGGGATTCGCCTCGCCGTCCGGTTCTCGCGACCCGTCCGCGCCGCGGTGGTCTATCCGTTCCACGGCGATCCGGACTACGACTCTGGACGCCTGGAAGACTGCGGCCTTCCCTTCTCTGTGCAGTCTCTGTTCCACACCTGGACGACCTACGACAAGGCCAAGTATCCTGACATCTTCGATGCCGGATCCGGCGTTGACGTACCGCAGGAGATCGACTGGCTTGCCGCCTGGACGACACGTTCGATTGATGAGAGGACGGCAAAGGGCTGGATCGAAGACGGTCTGGACGACGGTGGAGACTACCCGGGCCTGCGAGCCTTTGCCCGACAGCACCGACTCGTGATGATCAAGGATGCCGCTGAATCGGGTGGCCGCAATGCCCGGGCCTTTGTGTTGCGGAAGCTGGCCGACGCCGAAGTCGACGAGGAGGAGCTTGAGAGCGCCGTCGACTTCATCTACCAGATCAGCCGGCGTCACAATGTCGCCATCCAGGAGGTCATCGTCGCCAGCCCGCAATACTGGGCGACGGAGGCCTTCATGGATTCCTTTGTCCGGCGGCAGGTCATCGAGTGGGGGTCAGCTGTCGAACGGCGGCGACGGCCCAAGTCCCCGCTCTACGGTTCACATCGTGTCATCGTCTCCACCGACGATCCCGCGGCGGACGTGCCGCTGGAGGAGAAGTGGCACCTGTCGCACTGGATCACGCTGAACAGCAAGCAGTTGATCACCAACGTCGGCCGGGGCGGCAGTCTCGAGCAATTCCTGCCCGAGTTCATCCATGCCGCTCACCGTGAACCCCTGTTCGACGGACTGGCCGACGCCGCCCGACGCGTCATGGAAGCCCTGGCCGCCTACGAGCGGCGCTCCGAGTCTGCTTACGTCGAAGAAGCCGGTCGACACGTAGGCAAGGACCTGACAGGCGTGTCGTACGGGACACCGCGGTACATGATGCTCGACTTCCTGGTGACGCCTCAGTTCCATGAAGAGGGTGACCTTGTCGAGGTCGAGCAGGAGTCAGATGGTGAACCCGTCTACCTGCTGCAACGCGGCGGCATGCGTTTCCCGGGGACGGTCTCTGGTTGGCGCATCGTCATGATCGAGCCGAACATCGGTGTCGGTCTGTGGGATCGTGTCGCCCTGCGCGAGGAGTTTCATGAACACGAGGCCAGTGAGGCAGAACAGCGTGCCTTCGACTGGGACTGCGTGGGCGCCAATGCCCGCATCGTTCTGCGTGATCTCTCGCGTGGCGGCGAACAATACCTGCAGGCCAGCCGCCGGATGACGGGGGCCCCAGAGTGAAACGACGGGACATCGACGTAGCCTGGACCCGGGCCTGCGACGGCCTCGGCTTGCAGCGGGGCACCGCCCTTGGGGCGGCAGAAGCGAGTGTCCTGCTGAAGTACCTGGTCGCCGAAGGCGCCGCCGCCCCCGACACCCCCCCTCGAGGGTGCGCCACTCATCACGCCCGGGCCGTACTTCGCCAGGTAATTGACGACGGTCTCGAGGCTCTCGCCGAGGCGCTGGCGCCACCGATACGCGGCCTCGTCGAAACAGCCCTGGCCCAGGACAGCCTCTATGTGGAGCGCATCATCGATCTGGCCGTGTCCGATCTCGTGAGCGAGCCGATGGCGCCGGAGGTGTGTATCTCGATCGATGCCTGGGATGAGTTGCCAGGTAACTTCTCGTGGACTCACGCCATCGTCTTCCACGCGGCGCCGCTGGTCACCCACGAGCTCTATCCGCTGACCGCCGATGCCCTCGCCCATGACGCGCGGAAGACGGGGCAGCCCTGGTTTCGCGTTCTCGGTGTGCACGGCGACTGGATCCTCGACGGCCGGGCTCGTCGCGTGCTGTTCCTTGACGCCGAGCACGACCGCTTCCTCGAGGCCGCGCTGACAGACCCGGTGCATCTCGACTCGGTGCAGTTCCTCGCCCTCGGGGAGCGTCAGATTGATCGGCATCGCTGCTGGTCATCCTCGCTGAGCTGCCGGTTGCTGAACCCATGGGCGGCCTCGGCGGCGGCCGACGACAAGGCGGGTCTGCGCCGCCGCTGGCATGCTGCCGGCCTCGAGGTTCCCGAGGGCTCCTTGCTGACCCCCGGTGACAGGGCTGGTGCCCGCGCCTTCCTCGCCGGTTCTTCCGAGATCGTGATCAAGCCGAATGCGGGTACCGAGGGTGACCGCGTCCTCTACCTGCGTGGTGACGACGAGGACGCCGGCGACCGGCTCGATGTCCAGCTGACTGCCTGTTGGGAGTGGGGTTCGGTGCTGGTGGAGCGGCGCCGTGATGGCGTCGGCTGGCGCGACCCGGACAGTGGCCGCATCCACAGTCTGGCCGTGCGCCTGAACGTGGCCCACGACGGCGATCGATGTATCGCCGAGTCGGGCTACGCCCAGATCGGCATCGACGCCGACCACCCTGCTTCACGCGGCACCGGCGGAACGCTGGTGCCCATCGCGACGGTTCTGACCTCCTTGGTCTGTCGCGCCGATGGTGGGCGCGTAGCGTTTGGCGAAGAGGACCTGTCCCGTCTGCGCCGCGTCGCGGAGATGGCAGCGGCCACACATGATACGCTGGGTCTGGCCGGGATCGATCTCGTTCTCGACACCGACGGTCAGGGGGGTGTGACGCCGGTGCTGCTCGAGCTCAACCCCCGCCCGGCGGGGTTGGCCCACGCCCGCTTCCTGCCGGGTGCCGGTGAAGGACGGGAGGAAGCCGGCGTCTCGCTGGCGATGTGGGATGGAATCACATGCGGGCAACCTGCCACGCCCCTGCCTCAACGGGACGCACTGGAGGTATAGGCATGCCGAGCGCCATCGAACACCTCGCCGAGGCGCGGTCACTGGAGGGGTTGCTGCCCCTGCTCGACGACATCGCCCGCGAGGCTCGGGAAGAAAAGTCGTCAAAAGCTGAGCGTCGGGCCTTGCTGCGAGCGTTGGTACTATCGCCTGGACTGTCGTCGACGCTGGCGACGGGCGCCGTCGTCGACGCCCTGGTCGACCGCCTGGGGGCGGAAGACTGGCTCGAGCACTTCGGGCCGGCCGTCGACAAGGAGTTGCCCGGCCTGCTGGTGCAGACCATCGACGAACGGCTCGACGTGGGCCACGAGGACATTCTGGGGCTGGTGCCGGTCGATGGTGTCCGCGTTCTACTGGCCATCCTGAAAGGCCTCGGCCAGTACACCGAGGCCCTTCAGGGCAGCCGGCGCCGGCTGCTCGGCATGCGTGTAGCCATGGTCTGTGGCGCGGCCTTCCGTCGTCTGCAGGATGACAGAATCTGGCGCCGCCGGGGTGTACCCGCCTGTAGCATCGATGGCGGCGAGATTCAAGACCTCAAGGAACAGAAGGCCGTCGCCGACCTGCCCGCCGCCTACGAGAAGCGGGTCAATCAGCTGCAACGCGCCGACCTGCGCCGTGCCCTCGAGGCAGTGCGCGCCCCGGCCGACCCGCGCCCACTGCCTGAGGCAGACTTCGACAAGCTCTTCGAGGTCCACTCACCCCTCCGCCTCGGGATCTCCAGCGCCAACGCCTCCGACAATCACATCCGCAGCAAGGAACAGGGCGGCAAGACGCTCAACGTCGGCATCGATCTGCGCACCTCCGGCCTCGACGCACCGGCGCCACCCCTGACCGTCACGGCACGACGGCTGGCCGAACCGCGCCTCGTCCTGCGCTCCCACTCGGCGGAGTTCGTCGCCGACTTCGAGGTCAACACGAAAGGAGATGCCGCCGCTCAGAGCGGTCTGTTCTTCTCCTACCGTCGAGGTGGGGACGAGGCTTTGCGTATGGTCAAACAGGCCCTCGTGCACACCGGAATCGTCGGTGCCGACTCGGTCGACATCGCCGGTGATATCGGCGCCCTCTTCGGCGGCGGTGGTCTCGAAATCGTCACCGCCAGCGCCGTGCAGCAGGGCTCTGGTTTGGGCACCAGCAGCATCCTGGCGGCGGCGATCCTCAAGATTCTCTACCGCCTGACCGGGCAACCTGCCGGAACGGACGACGGCGAATATCCTGACCTGTATGATCAGAGCGTGCTCCTCGAGCAGTCCATCGGCCTCAACTCCGGTTGGCAGGATGCCCGTGGTGCTCGTGGTGGCCCGAGCGCGGTAAAGGACTTCTACGCTCCGCCCACCGACGGACTGCCGACCCCCGAACTGACCTACGTCGACGTCGATGCCGAGCTCTTCCAGCGCCGGGTCGTCCTCTTTGACACCGGCATCGCCAGAGGCGCCACGCGCGGCCTCAATGTGGTGATGGAGGCCTACCTGGGGCGCCATCGGCACCGCTACGGTGCCATCCGTGAATCCCTCGCCATTCACGACGACATGGTCGAGGCCCTGCGCGCCGGCGACTACCGGCAGTTGGGACAGATGGCCAGCCGCTACTGGCAGCTGCGCTGCATTCTCGACCCGGAGGCGACGAATCCGGCCATCCAGCACCTGTTCGAGGCTCCCGTCGCCGACCTGATCGAGGGAGGAACCCTCACCGGCGCCGGCGGGGGCGGTTTCGGTCTGCTCATCGCCCGTTCGGGTGAAGAAGATTCACTGCGCGAGTGTCTGCATAAGCTGAAGGAGAAACGTCCCTTTTCCCGCAGCGCCGTCGTCGACTACCAGCTCGACGCCAAGGGCCTGCAGTTGACCGAACGTCCAGATCGCTGAGGAGGGTGAAGGACCATGTTGATGAAGGATCGCACTGGTTTTGTCGCCGGTGTCGCCAACCGCCGCAGCATCGCCTGGGCCGTGACCAAGGCCCTGGATCGTGAAGGGGCCCGCCTGGCCCTCGGGTATCTCGGTGAACGGGAGCTGGAAGCTATCGAGCCACTGCTCGAGCAGCTGCAGACCCCGCCTCTGCTGGTCCAGTGTGATGCGACGAAGGAGGAATCCGTCGGGGACGCCTTCCACAAAGCGGGTGCCGAGTTGGGTCATCTCGATTGCCTCGTGCACGCCATCGCTTTCGCCAACCGCGACGACCTGGTGGGCCGCTTTGCCGATACGTCCCTCGAGGGCTACCAGCTCGCCCTGGGGGTCAGCGCCTACACGCTCAACACCCTGGCCAGGGCGGCCGAGCCGCTGATGACGGCCGGGGGTGGCGTCGTAGCCCTCACCTACCTGGGCAGTGAACGGGCGATCCCCAACTACAACGTGATGGGCGTCGCCAAGGCGGCCCTCGAATCGGGTGTGCGGTACCTTGCCAGCGAGTTGGGTGAGAAGGACATCCGGGTCAACGCCCTGTCGGCTGGTCCGATCCGCACGCTGGCAGCCCGCGGTATCGGGGGTCTCAACGACATGCTGCGCGTGCACGGGGAACGAGCTGCCCTCAAACGCAACAACACGGTAGATGAAGTCGGTGACGCAGCCTTGTTCCTGTGCAGTCCGTTGAGCCGGGGCATCACCGGCGAGGTCATTTACTGCGACGCCGGCTACCGCATCATGGGATTGTAGCGACCCCATCCCCCCTCAGGACGGCGGCGGCAGATCGAGGCCGCGCAGGGCTTCCAGGCTGTGGGCGCCGATGTGGCAACCCGCCCGGGACGCGGCCGCCAGGTGGGACCGCAGGAAGGCCGCTTCCCGCGGGTGGTCGACATCATACCACGGGGCCAGCAGTGCCAGACTGATGGACGGAGCCAGGGCGCCCACCGTCTGTTCCAGCACCGCGCCCGTTCCCCATTCGATCTGCCGGAATAGAGCCGGCGCTGCCGCTTCGATCGCGTCATCCCTGACACCCACTAGGTAGTATCCGCCATCCACTGACGGTCCCAGCACGACATCGGAATCCGTCAGCAGCTCCAGCGCGTCATCGATTGTAGCAGCAGGCATTGACGGTGAGTCGGTGCCAAGAATGACGGCCCGCCGGGCGCCTGCGTCGAAAGCACCGGACAGGGCATGCTCCAGGCGCAGGCCCAGATCCATCCCCTGCTGCAGGACGAAGTCCAGCCCGTGATCACCCGTCGGATCGAGCCGGGCCCGCAGCGGCTCCAAACCGTCGGCGTCGGCGACCGCTACAACCCGCCGTGCGGCGCAGCTGCGGCTCAGAAGATCGACGGTGTCGCGCAGGAAGGCGGTGTAAACCGCCGCCGCCTGCTCGGCGCTCAGATGGGTCTGCAGACGGGTTTTCACCGAGCCGGGCACCGGGTTGCGCGCAAACAGGATGGCGCAGGTTTCCGCGGTGGCTATCTTTTTGGGCTTCGGCTCGCTCATTCCCGCTTCCATCCAGAGAAGGATCCCGATGGCAGAAGTCAACATCATCCGGCACCGTCCCGGTGCCGTGTTCTGTAACCCCTGCGAAGTGATCACCGTTGACGACGACGGCAAGGTCGTGCGCCTCGTCGAGCCCAGTGGCAACGTGGGGACCCAGTATGCCAACAACATCGGCGCCGAGTGGTTCGGCACAGTCGAGAATCTCAATGCCGGTCTGGCGCAGGGCAAGGTGCACTGGAGTGACGTGTACAAGACCGATGTCATGTGGACCACACCCTCCGCCGATCGCGACGAGTGTGACGCCTTCAAAAACGACTTCAACGGCGTCTACGGCGCCATGATCAACTCCGCCACGGGAGGACCGCTGCGCTCCAATCGGATGGCACGATTCACCCACCAGGAAGGCTTCCCCGACCCCAAGGCTCTCTTCGAGGTGCAGATCAAAGCGGCTGCCGGTGATGTCGAGATCGGCGGCGGCAAGCTGGACTTCGGCTCCTGGGTCGATCACCAGCCCTCGGGTGCCTCCGTCATGCACAAGAAGGGCGACGAGATGATCACCACTCTGGGGCCCGACGTCGGCAAGGAGATGGAATTCGTCCTCGAAGAGCAGTACGCGAGGCCCTTCGCCGAGGCCGGTGTCGACTTCAGGAAGCAGACAGTGTTCATGGAAATCCTCGTCGGCGTCGACGACGCGCCCGACCAGGCTTGGGAGCGGATCGAAGCCGTGCGCAAGGTCTTCGAGGACTACTACGGTGATGACCGACCGGCGGGACTCATCTACCCCGTGTCGCGTATCCCCAACCTCGACGGCGTCGTCGAACCGCAGCCTCGCGTCGTCTCCGGAGACGTGGAGATCCTCCGTTCCGGCACTCTGGAACACGGCTTCAGCACCTGGAACGCCATCCGTCATGGCGGCATCACCGAGGTGATGGTCTCCGCTGTCGGTGGTGACGACGGGGCGGCCATTCTCGACGGCGTCGATGCCCGGGTCAAGGAGGCCGGCGGCGCAGGCCTCAAGCAGAACGGCATCTTCAACAACGCCTACATCGCTGCGGGCAGCGACAGCAAGGCGAACCGTGACTCGCTGGCCAGCTTCAATCCTCCCTTCACGAAGTGGTACGAAGGTACGGCCCCATCCGGTCGCACAGCTCAGTACGTCGGTGGTATCCAGCAGCAGGGCATCGCCTACGGTGTGTCGAACCGTTCCATCTTCGCCTGAGCGAAACGTCGGGTCCTCCAGAGGAGACACATTGCAGGCATCTCTGATCGTCGATGAGTTGAAGAAACAGGGAGTCACACACGTCGTCGGTGTACCGGACAACGGGGCCCGTACACTGTTTGAGGCCTTGTGGGCCGACGCCGATATCGACGTTATCGGCGTGACCCGTGAAGGCGAGGCGTATGCCGTGGCCAGCGGGCTCCACGTGGGCGGCAGGAGGCCCGTCGTCATCATTCAGAACACTGGTTTTCTCGAGACGGGCGACGCCTTTCGCGGCACCGCCTACAACATGGGCCTGCCCATCGTCATGCTGATGGGCTACCGCGGATTTCAGACTCTGGAACCGGAGGCCGAGCGCATCGACACGGCGGCCTCGTTCTTTGAGCCGACACTGAAGGCCTGGGACATCCCCTACACGCTGATGCACGAGGACGAGGACGTCCGCGGGCAGATCGCCGGTGCCTTCCGTGCTGCCGCCGAGCGATCCCTGCCAGCGGCGGTCCTCATCGTCGGCACCACGACCTGAAGAGAAAGATGCTGGACAAATACAGCTGCCTGAAGAAGCTGGCCGCCCGGCGTGGCGAACGTGATGCTGTCGTGACGACGATGAGTGTAGCCATGCCCTGGGCGGAGCTGTCGGATACGCCCCTCGACTTCGCCCACGTTGACAGTGCCATGGGACATGCTGCCGACTTCGCCTACGGCATCGCCCTGGCCCAGCCTGGCCGACGTGTGCTCTGCCTCAACGGCGACGGTTCGACACTGATGTGCCTGGGTACTCTGGTGACGATCACCGGGAAGCCGGCGCCGAACTTCAGTCTCATCATCACCGAGAACGGCACCTACGAGGTGACCGGCAACCAGCCGGTACCCGGCGCTGGCAGCGTCGACTTCGAGGGGATGGCTCGCGCCGCCGGCGTCACCGAGGTACACACCATCGAAACCGAATCCGACTTCGATGCCAGGCTCGACCTGCACTTCACTGCGCCGGGTCCGGCCGTCTTCGTCTGGCGCATCGAGCGTGCCGACGAACCCGTACCGATACCAACGGCACCGATCCGCCAGCGGGGCCACAGTCTGCACGACGCCCTGACAAGGTAACCACGGAGACCATGTCCTTTCCCCGGATGGCTCCCTACCGGCAGCGCTTCGCCGCTGAAACGCTCGACGATGTTCCGGGAGCCGTGGTGGAACAGCTGCAGGCCATTGATCTGGCGGGGCGGATTCAACCCGACCAGCGTATTGCCATCACGGGCGGCAGCCGCGGCATCGCCAACATCTCGGCCATCACACGGACCGTCGTCGATGCCGTGCGCGAGGCGGGTGGCGACCCTTTCGTCATGCCTGCCATGGGCAGCCACGGGAGCGCCACCGCGGACGGACAGAAGGCGGTCCTGGCCAGCTACGGTCTGGGTCCGGAGGAGTTGGGCTGTCCCGTGGAAGCGACCATGGAGGTCGTCGAGCTGGGGCAACTGGAGGACGGCACACCCATCCTGGTGAACCGGCTCGCCGAAGGTGCCGATGGCATCGTCGTGATAAACCGGGTCAAACCGCATACCTCCTTCCGCGGCAGCCACGAGAGCGGCGTCGTCAAGATGCTGACTATCGGCTTGGGATGTCATCGTGGCGCGACCATGGCTCACGCTCAGGGAGCCCAGGGCCTGACACGGCTGATCCCCGCCCTCGGCGAAGCCCTGCTGGCACGACTTCACGTCATCGCCGGTATCGCCCTGGTGGAGAACGCCTACGACAGAACGGCAAGTGTCACCGCCCTGCGCCCGGAGGAGTTTCTGTCCGGGGAACCGCGACTGCTGGCCGAGGCGCGCGCCAACATGCCGCGAATCCTGGCTCACGGCATCGACCTGCTCATCGTCGATGAGATGGGCAAGAACATCTCGGGTACCGGCATGGATACCAACGTGATCGGCCGCATGATGCTCCCCGGGGTCAAGGAACCGGACGAACCCGGTGTGTCGCGGATCTTCGTACGGCGACTGTCGGACAGGACCCACGGCAATGCCAACGGTGTCGGCCTGGCAGACGTCATCACCAGGCAGCTGTTCGACAGTATCGACTTCTCTGCCACCTACGCCAACGCCTTCACCTCCACCTTTCTCAACCGCGCCTATATCCCCATCATCAAAGAGCATGACCGCGAGGCCATCGCCGCGATGTTCGAGGTGATGCGTTTCGAGGACGGGGCCAGTGCGCGCGTGGCCCGCATCGTCAACACCCTCGACGTGGGGCAGATCCAGCTGAGCGAGTCACTGGCCCGCAGCAGCGACCATCCCGACCTGGAACAGCTCGGGGATTATCAGGACATGAGATTCGCCGACGATGGCTCGCTGATCTAGCGCGGCTCCGCAGGAACACACTTGTGAGGATTCCCGAACTCGAGCGCGCGGCACAGCTCGCCTGCCAGTACATCGACTCTCTGGACGATCGCCGCGTCAGTGCCGAACCGGATCCGGCCGTCCTCAGGGCCAGGCTGGCCCGGGAGCTGACCGCAGACGGCCTGCCTCCGGTGCAGGTCATCGAGGAGCTTGCCGCAGATGCCGAAGCGGGCCTGCTGCACAGTGCCGGTGGCCGCTTCTTCGGCTGGGTCATCGGCGGCGGTATCCCCGTCTCGGTCGGCGCCGACTGGCTGACCTCTGCCTGGGATCAGAACGCGGCCACGTATGCCTGCTCACCGTCTGCCGCCATCATCGAAGAGGTCGTCGGCGACTGGTTGAAGGACCTTCTCGGCCTGCCGCAAATTGCCTCCTATGCCTTTGTCACCGGGTGCCAGATGGCTCACGTCACGGCCCTGTCGGCGGCACGACACAGGGTACTGGCTGACAGGGGCTGGTCGGTGGAAGAACAGGGCCTGGCCGGCAGTGCGCCGATACGCGTGCTGGTGGGAGAGCACCACGAAACGGTGACACGGGCCCTGCGCCATCTGGGAATCGGCTCCGCTGCCGTCGTTCGAGTCCCCCTGAAAGAGACCGGTACGATCGATGTCTATGACTTGCGGGCCGAACTCGAGCGAGACCCGGAGGCACCGACGATCGTATCCCTTGCCGCCGGCGATCTGAACCGTGGCGCCTTCGATCCCTTCGGCGAGATCTGCGATCTTGCCCATGGGTACAGTGAGCACCGGGCCTGGGTCCACGTCGATGGTGCCTTCGGCCTGTGGGTCGCCGCCAGCAAGCGCTTCCGCCACCTCGTCAGAGGGATCGAGAAGGCCGACTCCTGGGCGACGGACGGCCACAAGTGGCTCAACGTTCCCTACGACAGTGGCATCGCCTTTGTGGCCGACACCGAAGCCCACAGAGCGGCCATGACCGTGCCGGCAGCGTACAAGGTCGACGTGGAGGGTGTGCGCGATCAGTTCGAGTGGGGGCCGGAGTGGTCGAGACGGGCCCGCGGCATCCCGCTCTATGCGGCCCTGCGATGCCTGGGACGCAACGGGGTCGCCGGGATCATCGAGCGCAGCTGTGACCTGACTCGGGACATTGTCGCCAGGCTGGGCGATCTGCCGGGCGTGGAGGTCCTGACCACACCCGTCATCAACCAGGGACTGGTGCGGTTTCTCGACCCTGATGGCGATCACGATGGGCGGACCGGTGAGGTTATCCGGCGCATCAACCACAGTGGCGAAGCCTGGTTCGGACCGACGATGTGGCACGGCATGCGCGTGATGCGGATTTCCCTGAGCAACTTCCGCACGACTCATCAGGATATCGACCGGGCGGTGGCCGCCATAGAAAAGGCGCTGTAGACCTCGTGGCGCCATGACGCCGACTCTCCATCGACCGGTTCTTTTTCGTACAATGCAAGCGTGTCGTTTGCCCCACAGACTCAACAGGAGCACGTATCATGACTGATTTCCCGCGCACCGATGTCGGCGGCGTGTCGATGCCTCGCCTGCTGGTGGGTACCAACTGGTTTCTCGGCTATTCACACACCAGTCGGGCCCAGGATCAATTCATCAAGCAGTACCAGAGCCGGCAAAACATGGCCGATATCCTCACCGTTTTTGCCGAGGCCGGCGTCGATGCCGTGATGGGACCACACATGACCGGCGACCTGCACGGCGCCATCTGCGACGCCGAGGCCCGCACGGGGCGCTCCTTTTCGCGGATCATCACCCCCCATTTCAACATCCTGCCCGGGGGAGAAGATGACATGGAGCCGGAACGAGTCTTCGCCCGCTGCAAGGATGAGGGCGCCACGTTCTGTCTGCCCCATCAGGGCGTCACCGATGCCCTCGTCGACCGCCGCGAGAAAAAGATCCGCGACCTCGATATCTACACGAAGATGATCCGTGATCACGACATGATCCCCGGCCTGTCTACCCACATGCCGGAGAGCATCGTCTACGCCGATGCCCAGGACGCCGACGTGGAAACCTACATCCAGCTCTACAACGCCTCCGGTTTCCTGATGCAGGTCGAGGCCGACTGGGTGATGCGCATCATAAGCAACGCCCGTAAGCCGGTGATGACGATCAAGCCTCTGGCCGCTGGACGTCTGCTGCCTGTAGTCGGCATGTCCTTCGTGTGGAATACGATCCGTGACCAGGACATGGTCACCATCGGCACCACGACCCCGGATGAGGCCCGCGAGATCATCGACATCTCCCGTGAGTTGCTCGAGCGCCGCGTACCCGACTACGAACTGCAGGCAACCCGCAGCAAGTCTTCGCTGAGCACCGCCGCTGGGTGATGTCGCCGAAGTTCTGCCGCGTTGTCGTGCCGACGGTCAGTCCATAGCTTCTTTTGCTTGTCCCGCTTGCTGGCTGACGCAATCCCGCGCCCAGCATCCTTCTGTAGCTGAAACACGGTGACCACGGCAACGCTGGCATGACGACGGCAGTGAATCTCTCTCGCGGCGCCTGTCCTCGCCTCGAGTCTCAGCATGTACGCCTTGAGGCCGAGATGGCCGTCGAGTTGTATATCCGCGTGCAGCCAACCGTCGGCACCGAGACCATCCAGACGCAGGCAGCTTCGATTTACGAATGTCTCGGCAGAATTCTGGCGGAGCAGGGGCTGAATCGGGCCGACGTGCTCACCGAACGCCTGTTCTTCGCCGATATCGCCGCACACAGCAACACCGTGAAAAACGTACGAGCCGGCTTCTATCAGGATGACAGGGACGATCTGCCGGCCACCTCGTTCCTGCAGCAGCAGCCCGCCGCTGATGGCCGCCTGCTGGAACTGCAGGCCTACGCGGTGCATTCGTCGTCGGCAGCGCAGGACGTTGAGGCCCTGATCGGGTTGCCGGCGGTGACCTCTGGCCGCCGGATTTCCACGGCCGGCCTGTCACACATCTACCTGCAGAATCTGACGGGCGGCGACGATCTTGCCGACGATGATTTCCGCACGCAGTGCCGAGCCCTCTTCGAGCGGATCCGCAACGTGCTGAAGGATCACGACCTGCCGGTGTCACAACTGGTTCGCACCTGGATCTACCTGCGGGACCTCGAGGCCGACTACGACGTGCTCAACGAGGTCCGCAACGCCTGCTTCGACGAGTGGGGTGTCACACTCCTGCCGGCGAGCACCGGGATCGAGGGAGCCACCCTGCCGGCGTCCTCGCGCCTCAGCGCCGATGTCTGCATCGTCTGGGGCGACGGCCTCGGAGACATCGAGCACATGCACGGAGAATCCCTGGGGGACGCCCCGGCCTACGGATCGGCCTTCTCTCGGGGTCTGCGAGTGCCGCGCTCGGACCGGACCGTACTATACGTCTCGGGTACAGCCAGCATCGACACGGCCGGCAACGTCGTTCACGTAGGGGACGCCAGAGGCCAGTGTCATCGCATGCTCGACAACGTCGACGCCCTGCTGCGCCCCCATGCGGCGACCCTGGCCGACACGGTTCACGCCGTCACGTACCTCAAGGAGCGGGACTTCCTGCCCATTTTCCAGCAAGCCTGCGAGGAGCGCGGCGTTCCCCGGGACCTGCTCAACACCGTCGTCGTGGCCGACGTATGTCGCCCCGACTGGTTGTGCGAAATTGAACTGACGGCAGTTCTGCCCGCGACCTGAGCCCCGGTTGAGGCACGTCAAGCGCCAGGAACTGCTTCAGCGCGTTGTACCCGACGAATAGGGCTCCACCGGACCATCTCCCGCATCCTGCTGTAGCGCCGAAGCGACACGTGGATCCAGTTGCGCCGACAGTGGCCTGTCGGGGTCATAGATGGCACGCGCCAGGTTCCGTTCACTCACCTTCACTGGACCGGTGATGAACACGGGCACATTGTACGTCTTGATAAAGGCGTCATAGAACGTCGGATCTTCCTGGGGCATGAGCACCGGACGGTGGAATCGCCCCTCCTCGTCGACGTAGCTGAAGTAGGGTCGGGCAAAAAGGCCGTCTCGCCGTTTGCTGCTGAACACGAGCCAACGGCCGTTGCTCGACCACGAGTGCCAGGAGTCGGCCAGATCGCTGTTGATCTCCAGTCGCCGATACCCCCCCTTCAACAGATCCATCACGTACAGATCAGCGGTGGCCGAAAAGATCGGAAAGTTGCCATGGTCGGCCATGGTGAACACCAGCCAGCGACCGTCAGGTGACACTTTTGGCTGTGTCACCGTCAGTCCCGTCTGCCCGGCTGTGAGCAGGGTATCCAGGTCACCCCATGTACCGGAGTCGACGTCAAAGGGGATGCGCATCAAGTCATAGCGCACCTCCTCGAACTGCTCGATGGGCAGGATCGGAGCGCTGCTGAAATACAGGTGACGGCCATCAGGCGACCACTCCGGCCAGGTCTCGGCACGATCCGGGTCGGAGATGGCCGCCGTCGTGGTCAGGATGTTGTCTTCGGTGGAATAGACCGCCAGATCGGAGCCGGCATCGAAGACCTCGCGTGTTTCGCGTGTCGGGTCGGTGTGCAGGAAGAGCGAAACCTTATTGACGCTGAAGCCGATGTGTCGGCCGCCAGGATGCCAGCTGGTGTACGCGGCGGGTGACTTGTTGAATGCCGTGCGCGTGTCAATCGTGGTGACCTCCTGACCCCGCGCCAGGAGCATGGTCAACCCGTGCTCGCTGCGCGTCTGCAGGACCATCGGATCCGGCTGGTTGCGTACGAAGGTGTGGCAGTTGAGGCAGGCGTGATCGGCGTTGCTGTTCTCTAGTACCGGTTTCTGGTCGAAGCTCTCCAGATGCCTCTGATAGATACCGATGTTGACGTACTTGTTGTACAACGGCTTGAGCAGTCTGTAGACCAGGTATCCGTCGATCTTCTCCTGGGCCACGTGCTGCGAGATCGGCTGGAAGCGCTCCCAACGGCCGTCAGCCTGACGGACACTCACATGAAGCAGCAGATCCTGGCCGTGGTTGGCGGCCAGGAGTTTGCGCCACGCGCCGGCCGGGATGCGGATCTGTGCCGACTCGGAACTGACGTCGAGTGCCTCTCCATGGGTAGACCGAATTGCTACCTCGAAGGCCTCCCCCGGCTCGTTCACGACAAAGTTCAGCGGCGCGATGTTGGGTGGAATGGTGACGTCGGCATAGTCCGGATCGATACGCGGCAGACGATCCTGTGTGGGCGGTTCGGCCTCCGGCGCCTTCGTGTGGGTCGCACAGGCGCCGATGGCGACTGTGACGGCTACCAGTACGACGCGGGACAGTCTGTTCATGCTGAAGGCTCGGCGACGTTCGAGGAATGAGGTCACTGTGGGTATCCGGCTAAGAATGTAGCCTGCCGCTATCGTTGTCGACATCGCCGCCTCGATTGCGTGCCGGCGGGACAGTGCCCGCTGTCGGCCTGGGCCTCGGCAGGGTTGCCGCGGTTCAGGCCCGTCTCTATCCTTGACAGAACACCATAGGATCTCGCGGGGGCGCGAGATCTCATCGCCAAACTTGAGAGAGCGAGCCAGATGCGGCACTGGTCTGGGTTTCGGGGACTTGGGCCCCCCGGAACCGCCGCCTTCTTCGGCCTTTGCTATCTGTATGTCTGGCTGCGGATCGAACCGCATCTGATCTTTCATGTTCAGGAGCCGGTCTTCTTCGGCGGCTGGTCGTTTTTTGCGGACTTCCTGCAGATCCCCGGCGGGATCACTGCGTACGTCGCTGCCTTCGCCGGGCAATCCTACGCATTCGGCTGGCTGGGCGCTCTGGTCATCACCCTGGTGATGGCGGCCATCTGGCTGTGCGCCGGAAACCTTGTCCGGGGATGGCGCGGGCAGCGCTACGGCATCGTCACCCTGACCCCGGTTGTCCTTCTTCTGTCTCTGCACAACCGGTACCACTACGATCTGGCCTTTGACCTGTCCCTGCTGGTGGCACTGGCCGCTGCGACGATATCGACGCGACTGGACCGGAGCGGCAGGACGCTGTACTTCGTTCTCATCGCACCGGCGGTGTACTGGGTGTCCGGTGGCGGCTGGCTGCTGTTCGCCCTGCTGTGCGCCCTGCGTGAACTGGTCGACAGGCATACAGTCGGCGCTCTGGCACGGGTCGCGGTGGGCGCCGTCCTGCCCTGGCTGGCGACGTTGACGGTATTTCCCGGAACCTGGCAGGCCGCCTATACGCATCAGTTGCCACTGTCCGGGCTCTACCTGCTCGGCGAACCACGTATCTGGGTGGTCGCCGCCGCGCTCTATCTGTTCCTGCCGGTGGCGATTCTCATAACCGCCTACGGACATCCGGCGGTCGATCAGATTCGGGGACTGCCATCGACGGCCGGTCCTCTGCTGCTGATTGCTGTCGGTGGATTGCTGGTGTACGGCACCCTCGACGTCAATCACCGGACGATGCTGGAAATCGACCACCAGGCGCGGCGGCGGAACTGGTCCGGCGTGCTGTCCCTGGTGCCGGGACTTGCCGCCTATGACGTGCTCACCGTCTACAACGTGCAACTGGCCCTGTGTCACACCGGAAAGCTGGGGAGCGATCTATTCTCGTACCCATATCTGGCGAACGCGGAGATCTTCCAGCCCTCGCCAGAGGCGCCGTCACGATTCCTCGTGCTCGGGGACAACCTGATCGAAATGGGTTATGTCAACAAGGCGGAGCACATGTTGCAGGAGGCGGCCGAGATTCATGGTGACCGGCCGTCGATTCTGCGTCGCCTGGTGACGGTCAACGTCCTCAAGGATCGTCCCCGGGCGGCGCGTGTATACCTGCACCGACTGGCAATGTCACCGTTGGACCGATCCTGGTCAGAGAAGTATCTGGCGGCCCTCGACGCAGATCCGCGGCGAGGGGACGACGAGGAGATCAGCCGCTTGCGCGGCCTGATGGTGGCCACCGACTATCCTGGCTTCTTTACGCCCGAAGACATCCTGCGGCAGCTGTTGGAACGCAACCCGGACAATCTGCTGGCCTTCGATCTGCTGATGGGGCACTACCTGCAAACCGCGCAGCTCGAAAAGATCGTACAGAACCTCCGCCGCCTGGCCAGGTTCCCGAAGGCATTTCCCGGCAAGGTAGTACCGAGACTCTACGAAGAGGCTCTGATGCTTTGGGCCACGCAGGTACGACTACAGACTGGGGTGATGCCCGAACTGCCTCTGCATGGTCGGACGCTCAGCTTGACGACACAGAAGCGCTATACGGAATTCAGCCAGCTGTTGGCTCTCCACCGAGGTGATCCGGCTGGAGCGAAAGCAGAACTGGCCAAGGAACACCGAGACACCTTCTGGTACTACTACCTCTACCGTGGTGCCGAAGTCGGTGTCCCCATCGTCAGTCGGGCGACACGGCCCGTTCCGCAGAGAGACAGGGCTGACGGTTCTTCCTAGCGGCTTTGGGCAAGCTCGCTCTCAGAAGACCTGCTTGCGATACCGCTGCGAGTTGATTCCCAGCTGATCGCGGTACTTGGCTACCGTGCGCCGCGCGATCCTGAGTCCATCCTTGGCCAGTTCGTCAGCGATCTCCTGATCGCTCATCGGCTTGTTCTTGTCCTCGCCTTCGATCATGTTCGCGATCTTCTCCTTGACGCTGCGGGCTGACACGTCCTCGCCGTCATCACGCGAGACCTTGCTGTCGAAGAAGTATTTCAGTTCGCGTACACCGTGGGGGGTCTGCATGTACTTGCCGTTGCTCACGCGGCTGATCGTCGACACGTGCATGCTCACCGCGTCGGCCACGTCCTGCAAGACCATCGGCTTCAGGTGGGCGGGGCCTTTTTCAAACCAGCCCATCTGCGCCCGTACGAGATAGTCGGCGACCTTCAGCATGGTCGTGCGCCGCTGATTGATGGCGTTGATCAGCCAGCGCGCGTCATTCAGCTTTTTCGATACGTACGAGCGCACCTCGTCCTTGCGCCCCCGCCCGTCCTTGAGCAACCCGGCGTAGGAGGCGTTGATGCGCAGGGACGGCAGGGCGCCGTCGGTGAGGCTCACGACCCAGTCTTCTCCCGTCTTCTCGACGATGAGATCCGGGGTGATGTAGTTCACGCTCGTATCGAGAGTGAGCAGGTTGGAAGCCGAAAAAGCGTCACTCACGAGGGCGCCCGGATTGGGGTGTAGCTCCTCGATGATCTCCATGGCCCCGCGCAGGTCGTCGTTCTGGATGCCGAGAGCGCGAGTGATACGGGAGTACCGGCGCTTCGTCAGGTCCTCCATGTGCGAACCGACGATCTGGATGGCCAGTTCGAGATCGTAGTAGTTCTCAGTGCCTTCCTTGAGTCGGAGCTGAATCAGCAGACACTCGGACAGGTCGCGAGCGCCGACGCCTGGCGGCTCGAAGGACTGGATGACGGCCAGGACACGCTCCACATCGACCACGGGAACCTCGATCGACTCGGAGATCTCCTCGGCCGAACAGGTGAGATAGCCACGGTCGTCGATGTTGCCGATGATGAAGTCGGCGATATCGACATCATCCCCTTTCAGCTGGCTGATCAACAGTTGCTCGTTGAGCAGCTCGGCCAGGGGAGGCATGGTCGTGATCCGGTTCTCCTGGGGCTCGCGGTCCTGCTCCCAGTTCGGATCGTACTCGGTGTTCTCGTTGTTGTAGGAATTCTGATCGAGCTGATCGTCGAGCAGTGCATCCCAGTCGACCTCGTCCGTCGGCTCGGGAACCTCCTCCTCCTTCAGCTCTTTCTCCTCGAGGGCCACTTCCTGCTCGGGTGTCTCCACCTCGTCGACTTCGGGCTCTGGCTCGGGAGGATCCTCGTCGAGCTCCTCCATCTCCATCGATTCCTCGAGGAGAGGGTTGACCTCCATCTGCTGCTTGATCTCCAGCTCCAGCTCCAGCGTCGACATCTGCAGCAGCTGGAGAGACTGAATCAACTGCGGCGCCATGCGCTGCTGAAGACTCATGTTCTGTGACAGACGGAGCATCGTCACGGAGGCGTAACTCTTTCTCTAAGAAAGACTTGAAGAAACGCAAATCAAGCGGATCGTAGCTAATATAGAAGTGCTGCAGGGGAGTGTCAAGAAGAAAGGCACAGCATTTGCTGTGCAATGACGCCTCTCAGGAGAGGCGGAACCGTTCCCCGAGGTAGAGGCGGCGTACGTCCTCGTCGTCTGCGAGCTCGCGAGCGGTTCCCGACGTCAGGATGCGGCCGTCCACCATGATGTAGGCCCGATCGGTGATCTGCAGGGTCTCGAGGGCATTGTGGTCCGTGATGAGGATACTCAGGCCCTTGGCCCGCAGCTCGCCGACGATGGTCTGGATATCCTGCACGGTGCGCGGGTCGATCCCGGTGAAGGGCTCGTCGAGCAGCATGTAGCGGGGTCCGGTGGCCAGGGCCCTGGCGATCTCGACGCGGCGCGTTTCGCCTCCGGACAGCGTGTCGGCACGCTGGCCGGCCCGCGGTTCGAGGTTGAGCTCCGCCAGCAACTCGTCCACCCGCCGCTCGCGCACCGCACGGGCGACCCCGCGCGCTTCCAGCACGGCGCTGACGTTCTGCGCCACCGTCATCCCCCGGAAGATCGACGTCTCCTGAGGCAGATAGCCGATTCCCAGCCGGGCGCGCCGGTACATCGGCAGGCGGGTCAGGTCGTCCTCGTCGAGTCGAACCTGGCCGCTGTCAGGACGCACGAATCCAGTGATACTGTGGAACGTCGTCGTCTTGCCGGCCCCATTCGGCCCGAGCAGACCGACGATCTCGCCGGCATCCACACGCAGAGAAACCCCGTCGACGACGCGGCGACGGCCATAGGTCTTGACGATTGCCTCAATCTGCAGCGCCATGCCTACTCCTGTGCCGTGATCGCGGAGTCTTCAGACTCCTCACCATCGGGTACGAATCGTCCCTCGATCTCTTCGAGGACGCGGACGGCGATGACGTTGCCACCGTCGAGATCGACTTCCAGGCGTTCGCCGCTGACTTCGTTGAAGGACGCTCCGCCACCCTCATCATCTTCCGGCAGCCGTGTGCGTACGAGGGCATCACCCTCCGCATGTACACGCCGCAGCACGCCGTCATCACCGTATTCCAGCTCCATCGAGGCCGCCGTGAAGCGACTCAGCCTGGCCCCCGTTCCCCGATGTGTGACCTCCACCTGTTGCCTCAGGGCCAGACGGACCAGCCGACCCTCGGCGAGGTCGCCGTGGCCTGCCCTGGCCTGCAGCCAGGAGGTCTGCTCGGCATCCTCGAGCCGCCCCTCCACGGCCCCAGGCCAGTCGATGGCGGCGGGTTCGCCAGCGGCCAGGATAACGAAACAGGTGTCGGCGGACAGGCGGCTTTTCGAGTCATCGGCGTCGTAGAGGAACTCCGCCTGCCCCGCCAGCGTGGCAGTATCACCCGAGGTGAGGTAGGTGCCGGCGGCGGCGCGCAGTGTGACCCGCGGCGGCGACTGCAGAACGAAGGTTCCCGTTCCGGTCAGAGAGCCGGCGTCGCCGTCGAGTCTCAATGTATCCGCATCGAGGGTCAGATCTTCTCCCTGTCGCACGCGTGTCAGTCTGGCTGCCCCCCACAGGGTCACGATCCTGCCGTCTCCCGTCGACCGGAGTCGGTCGGCGGCCAGCGTGCCTTCCACGTCGGTGGCCGTCAGACGCACGGCCCCCACCGCCTCGAGTCGATGGTCGACACGGTTCAGCAACAGCGAGTCAGCCTCGATTGTGCGCTCACCTTCGACGGCCTGGAATCCACCGGCGGCGGCGATGGTGTCCATGTCGGCGGACAGGGTCATGCGTCCGGCTTCGAGTCGGCGGTCATCGGCCTCGAGCCATACCGGGTTGCCCGTCACCGTCCAGCGTCCAGACTCGTCCTCACGCAACTCGGAGGCCCCGAATGCCAGGTTGCCGGTGGCCTCGACACCGCCACGCGCGTAAATGCGTCGTCCTGACAGATCCAGCTGGGCAGAATCAGCCCGCACCTGCCGACCCGAATCCAGCAGCGTTACCGAACCGCTCAACAACAGCGTGTGCGCACCGCCATCGTATTGGGCCTGCCTCGCCTCGACCTCCCGCCCGCGCCAGCTGGCCTGGACAGTGTCGAAACGGGCGGTTACCGCTGTGCTGCCGGCACGAACCATCGCCGAGTGCCCGTCGATGCGCACTTCGTCCGTCATCACCGCTGTGTCGCGGAAGGTGCTGTGCACGTCCTGCGCCGTCCATTCGGCCAGGTCGCTGCCACCCGACAGCTGCGTCGCCATGAGATGACCGGTGGACAGGGAGACGTCGGCGCCGGCGGGCAGATCGAGGCGATCCATCGTCCGATCCCAGATCATCGTGTCGGCCCGCATCATCACCTGACGTGCGACAGAACGCGCCTGGACCGTGCCAGCCAGAGCGACGGTGTGGTTCCTGTGGTCGACGACGAGCCGGTGGGCGCTCAGTTGCGTCGTACTGTCACCGGTGGAATCGGTAAGCGTGACGGTGACGCCGCTGTCGGCGCGCGTCTGCTGCGCATCGATGTGATCGGTGACGTACGGTGCTTCGACGGTGACCGAGCCGGAGGTGGGAGAGTGCAATTGCAGCCGCACGTCCCACGACTCGCGATCGCGATCCTCGGGAGCGAGGGGGTCGGCCACTGGCGCCTGCTCGGGTGAACCGCAGCCGCAGGCTAGTGCCAGCAGCCAGACAGGCAGGCGCGACAGATCAGGTCGCCGCGGCCTGCGCATCGGCCACATTTTCGGCCTGGTGCACGAGGGCCGCCTCGACGAACCCGGAAAACAGCGGTGCCGGGTTGTCCATCCGTGACTTGAACTCGGGGTGCGCCTGGGTGGCGATGAAGAAGGGGTGATCGGGCAGCTCGATGAATTCCATCAACCGGGTGCCGTCGATGCGCCGGTGATAACCGGAAAAAACAAGCCCCTCCTCCTCCAGCAGTTCGACGAACCGCGGGGAGATCTCGTAACGGTGACGGTGGCGCTCGAGCACGACCTTGTCGCGATCGAGCATGATCTCACCGATACGGAAAGACTGTTTCGGGTTGTCGAGCAGTTGCCTGATTCGCGCCGCGTCCTCGTCGATCCGGCCCGCCTGTTCGTAGAGCCCAAGGACCTGACTGTCCTTCTTCAGCACGGCCGAGTAGGCGCCGAGACGCATGCTGGCGCCATATCGATTGTCCTCCAGCACCTGCTTCTGACTCTCCTGGACCGCTACCACCTGGTAGTCGGAATCATCGGAGATCTCCTCCGAAGTGGCCCGTTCGATCCCGGCCACGTGGCGGGCGAACTCGACGACGGCCATCTGCATGCCGTAGCAAAGGCCGAGGAAGGGTATTCCCGTCTCCCGCGCGTACTCCAACGCTGCGATGACACCCTCAGCTCCGCCTTCACCGAAGGCACCCGGTACGATGATGCCACCGAACTCGGAGAGGGATTCGACCTCGAGATCACCGCGCTCGAAGGCACGACCATCGATCCAGGTGATCTCCACTTTCGTGTCGGCGTCAACCCCGGCGTGCAACAGCGATTGGTTCACCGAGATGTACGAATCGGTAAGCTGGAAGTCGCCGATCTCGACGTACTTGCCGACCATGGCCACGCGCAGCGTCCGGCTGGGAGTCTTGCTGCGCTCTAGCAGTTGCCGCCAGTGAGTCCAGTCGGGCTCACGGCGGGGTTCGAGACCCATCTTCTTCAGCAGCTTCTCGCCGAGCCCCTCCTCCTGGAGCCGGATGGGAATATCGTAGATCGTGGCCATATCCGGTGCCGAGATGATGTGATCCATCGGCACGTTGGCGTTGACCATGATCTTCTTCTTGCGCACGTCATCGAGAGCGGTCTCGGCACGGCAGACGATGAAGTCCGGGAAGATTCCCTGCTGGGCGAGCAACCGGATCGCTTGCTGCGTCGGCTTCGTCTTCATCTCGCCCACGTGCTGCGGGATCGGCAGATAGGTGATGAGGGCGTAGACGAAGTGCTCCTCGCCGATCTCGCGCTCCATGCCCTTGACAGCAAACAGGAAGAGCTCGTTCTCGTAGTCACCGCCCGTTCCGCCGATCTCGATCAGGACGATATCGAAGCCGTCACCGGCTTCCATGATGCGTCGCTGAACTTCGTCCGTGAGATGGGGAATCGGCTGCACCGTCTGCCCCAGGTATTCGCCACGCCGTTCGCGCTCGATGACGGTGTGGTAAATCTGTCCCGTAGTCAGATTGTTCTGTCGAGGCAGATCGAGGCCGAGGAATCGTTCGTAGTTGCCCAGGTCCTGATCGATCTCACCACCGTCGTCGGTTACCCAGACCTCGCCGTGTTCGGTGGGTCGCATGGTGCCCGCGTCGTAGTTGATGTAGGGATCGATCTTGACGGCTGTCGTACGGTATCCGTATTCGCCAAGGATGCGTCCCATGGAAGCGGTGGTAAGTCCCTTGCCGACGCCGCTCATGACGCCGCCGGTGACCACGACGTACTTCGGACCTGTGTAGTCGGTCATCTACCCTTCTACCCTCTGCTTGATGCGGCATAAAAAGAGAAGCGGCGGCATCTCTGCCGCCGCTCGTGTCTGCTGATGCTGAGTTATTCGATCACCCGTGGGACCCGGAAATACCCGTCGCGCCGGTCCGGTGCCTGGGCGAGCAGTTCGTCCAGACCGGAGAAGATCTCCGGTTCGTCGGCGCGGAACGTGCCGGCCACCGGAATCGCGTGTGCCGAAGGCGCCACACCGTCCGTATCCAGCTCATTCAGCTTTCCAATGTACTGGAGAATCCGACCGAGTTCGTCGGTGAGCCGGGCCTGTTCGTCGGCTGACAGATCGAGCCGGGCGAGTGCTGCCACACGTCTCACGTCCTCTGTGGTGACTGACATCCGGATCGGTCTCCTGGGGCCAAAGCTGTCCCGGGCCAAATATGAAGGCCCCCGGGCGCCTACGCAAGAAGTGCGGGTCAATCCCTGTGGCACCCCCAGTATATGGTGGCTATACTGACGCCATGGCCACCCACCGGGCATTCACAGTCGAAGCGGCGAACGAGCTGATTCCGTGGGTCGAATCGGTCTTCGAGCGTCTCGACGGGCACCGTCAGCGCTGGCAGCGCCATAGTGAAGCTGCCCAGATTCTCGAGGCCATGTGGGCGGATCGCATCGAATCTCCAGACAACCCGGATCATGATGAGTTCCTGCAGCACCGCCGCGGCATGGCCGACGCTGCGCGCACCATCCAGGGCATCGCCGAGCAAGATCTCATGACCCGCGGTGTGCGCCTGCCGTCCGGCGGCCTCGAGAGCGGCATCGTCGACTTCCCCACCACCTTCGATGGACGCTGGGTGTATCTGTGCTGGCAGCGAGGCGAACCCCGCCTGACGCACTGGCACGAGCTCGAAACAGGATTCCGCGGCAGACGGGAGCTGACCGACGACCAGGCCGTCGTCATGGGCAAGGATGATGTGTTACCGGACGACGCCGGACTCGACTTCTGAACGCTCCGTGGCCTCCTCCCACCAGCGCCAGACCGGGCCCACGGCGTCGGCGGCATCGGCGAAGGTGATCCGGGCTGCCGGCAACTGCGCCAGCCGGGCGGCACAGTCGATGGCCTGTGCCCCCCCGACACCCGCCAGATCGAAGCTCTGCTCGAGCAGAATCTGAGCGGACGCCGCCGGCCCGATGGTCGACAGCTCGACGGGCAGCCCCTCCCCTCTCTGTGGAAACAGCAGAGCGCCCACCGGGACCGCTGTCGGCGATGGCCCGGCGCTCACCGCTGTCGGCGGCAGATAGCGATAACCGGGGAAGCACTTGAATTCCGGGGACGGCGGCAGGCCGGTCAGGTTGCGGCAGGTGCCGTCGTGCAGGATGAGATCACGAGGGAAGGGGAATACGGTCAGGTCCGCTGGACGCACCGGGGCGATTTCATCCGACAGCAGGGCGAAGCCGGAACGGGCCAGGCTGCAGGCCAGACTCGTCTTGCCCGCATCGTGGGCGCCGATGGCGAGCAGACCCCGGTCGCGGCGCCCGACAGCCGCTGCGTGGAGAGGAAGGTACCGGTGGCGGAGATGATCGAGGATCACTTCCGTGATCTCCATCTCGGCATCCTGGAACAGCTCCCCGAGAGTCCCGCGTTCGGGAGCACTGTCACCCTCCACGTCCAGGACGTATCCGTTGGCTGACCGTCGCAGATGCAGACCCGTTCCGCCGACAGCGCCGACATCCGCATCAGCATACAGATCCTCGCCGACGACCCGCAGGACAGGATCGCTCCAGGAGAGGTCGATATCAACGCCGAGCAGTCGCAGTTGGCGGCGACTCACGGCTGCTGGCTCAGGCGGCCATACGATCGGTTCTTGCTTGACTGCGGGCTTCGACGAGGCGTTCGCGTTCCCGATGGATGTCGTTGCCGATAAAGTTCTTGCGCACCTGATACTGGCGCACTCTGCGACGTGTGTCGATCAGATCCTCCCGTACAACGGAGAAGCGCGCCTGCAACTGGCGCAGATCTTCCTCCCCGTGGGCGAGACGCCGGTGGAGGAGATTCATGTGCCGGACGGCGAGATAGCGCAGCCCCAGGGGGATCAGGAGCAGAAGAAATATGGCGACCAAGAGAGAGTCCTTTCTCAGTACTACTTTCCACTAAGTAGTCTCTCTCTGTATATCGACAACGATCGGGATCGCTGTAGCTCTTTGGAGGTCACTCCATTTCCGTGCGTTCCAGGTCGTTGATCAGCATGCGGACCAGGCGACGCTCACGGCTGTCCGTCCCGGCCAGCAGAGCCAGGGTGAAGTGAAAGGTATCGCTGGCGCCGAATTTCTCGATCATATCGTCCACCACCTTCCGGCGGTCATCCGGCAGTTCGTCGAGCACATCGGCGAGTAGGTCGTTGAGCGTCATGGAGTTCCGGCATCTTTCAACATACTGGCAAGGTAGGCTGGAAGGGTGGGATATTCAAGCGAATCTTGACCATGGGGTCCACATCTGGTATTCTTTGTCCGCTCCGCCCCCATCTGTAGTATATTAGCCCGAACCGCGACGGAAGCCCCAGGAGACCCAGCTTGCGCCTGACCCACCTCGACATCTTCGGTTTCAAGTCCTTCATGAACAAGACGGAGATCCCCTTTGGAGTGGGGATCACCGGCATCGTCGGCCCCAACGGCTGTGGCAAGTCGAACGTTGTCGAGGCCATCCGCTGGGTGCTGGGAGAGCAGCGGGCCAGCGCCATCCGTGGCCATAAGATGGAGGATGTCATCTTCGCCGGCACCCGGGCCCGCAAGCCCCTGGGCATGGCAGAAGTGTCACTGACCATCGACAACAGCGAACACGTCCTGCCTATCGACTATACCGAAGTGACCGTCACCCGGCGGCTGTTCCGCTCGGGAGAGAGCGACTACCTGCTCAACAAGGTCCCCTGTCGCCTGCTGGACATCCAGAACCTGCTGATGGACACCGGCCTCGGCCCTGGCGCCTACTCGGTGATGGAGCAGGGCATGGTAGACGAAATCATCAGTGAGAAGACGGAGAACCGTCGCCGCATCCTCGAAGAGGCGGCGGGCATCACCAAGTACAAGGCCCGGCGGCGGTCGACGTGGAACAAGCTCGAATCGACGGAGGCCGACCTCACCCGGCTGGAAGACATCATCTCCGAGGTCAAGCGACAGGTCGATTACCTCGGCCGACAGGTGGGACGGGCCCGACGCTTCCAGGAGTTCAAGACCGAGCTCGACGACCTCGAGTTGCGCTTCGGGCGCCATCAGTACTTCGGCATCGGCGCCCAGCTGCAGCCGCTGCAGGTTGAGTTCGACGAGGTCTCACGCGCCTCGGAAACCGGTCTCACGCAGTTCACCGCACGGGAGGCGGACCTCGAGAAGCGACGCCTCGCCGTGACCGAGGCCGAACACGCCCTGCAGGAGGCCGGCGTCGCCTTGAGTCGCTGCGTCGAAGAGATTCACGAGCTCGACAATCGTCTGGTCTCCTCCCGTGAACGGCGCGAGGCCCGCGAGCATTTCATCGAGCGGGCGTCGGGTCAGCTGGAGGAGACTCGCCGCCAGCTGCAGGAGACCCGTCGGCAGCTCGGTGAGACCGGGGAGAACCTCGAAGCCGCTGGCGCTGAGGTCGAGTCCAACAGAGAAAAGCTGCAGAGCCAGGAAGCCACGGCCACGGCCGCCGACGCCGAGTACGAGTCGAGTCGCTCCGGGCTGGACGCCGAGAACCACCGACTGCGCGAGCTTCTGCGTGAGAAAGGCGAGCGCTCCGGCTCACTGGCCAGGCTGCGCAGCGAGAGGGAATCGCTGCAGCAGGACCAGGAACAGTTGGGTGCAGAGCTCGGTACGGTCGACAAGGATCTGGCCAGTGCCAGAGACAGCGGTCAGCAGGCCGAACAGGAGCTCGAGCAACGCGGTGAACGACTGCGGAGAATCGAGTCGGATCTGGCCGATGGTCGGAGGCGGCGTGCCGACGCCGGTGCCGCCATCGAGGCCAGCGGTCAGAAAATCACCGACCTGCGACGCGGCATCGAGGCGGAACAGGCCCGCATCCAGGTCCTCGAACGCGTGCGCTCCGGCTATGAAGGATATTCCAGCGGCGTCCGTGAGTTGCTCGTCGATTCACCCTATACCGAACTGTTCGAAGGTGTCCTCGGCGATCTCATCGAGGTCGATCCCGACTGGGACCAGGCCGTGGAGGTCGCCCTCGGTGATGCCGTAGAAGCCCTGGTGGCCCGCGGTGACAGCGGTCTTCTCGAGGCCCTCACCTACCTGCGCGAACGCTCCGGAAGGGCCGGCATCTTTCCCCTGGAGTGGCAGGCTCCACGGCAGGCGATGGCCATCGATCTGAGCGATGTCGCCGGCGTCCAGGGCCCCCTGGCTGATCGCGTACGCGCCGGCGGACCCGTGGCCCCCCTTCTGGACCGGTTGCTGCACAACACCTATGTCGTCGACGATCTGACTGCGGCGCTGGAGGTCTCCCGTCGGCACCGGGGACTCTCGGTACGGCTCGTCACCGCCGATGGCCAGGGCGTCGACATCGACGGACGCCTCGCCGGCGGCGCCCGCTCGGACCACGACGACAGCGTTCTGGGGCGGGGTCGGGAGATTCGACAGCTGCGCGCCAATGTCTCGCGGCAGCATGCCCGGTTGTCGGCGGCGCAGGCGGCGGACGGTTCCGAACATACCCGGCGTGCCGTACTCGATGGCTACATCACGGACCTGACAGAGCTGCTCGAAGTCGAACGTGATGCCGAGCGCGAGGTCCGTCAGCGTCAGCGGTCCGCCCACGAGGAGGTGAACCGGCAGCAGGCCCGTCACACGCAGTTGCAGCAGCGATTGGAGCAGTCCCGTCAGCGGCTGGCAGAACTGGAAGATGGCGGTCGCGGGCAGGAGGAACGACTGGCGACGATCGAGAGCGAGGCCGTCGAACTGGAGGAGCGCCTGCAGGCACGGGAGGAGCGGGTACGCAGTGCCGAACAGGTGCGACGCGAACAGATCGAAGCCCTCAATGCTCTGCGTGTGGAAAGCGTGCGTGTCACCGAGAAGGCCGAAGGGCTGCGGCGCGAGATGCAGCGCTTCACGGGCTTGCAGCAGGAACACGGGAAGACGATCGAGCGCATCGAGCACGAGGTGAGTCAGGCCGAAGGCGATCGGGCCGGCCTCGCCGAGCGCGAGGCCGACACGACGGCACAGCTGGCCACCAAGCACAGCGAACGGGATGGACTCGACGAGCAGCGCAACGAGCGCCTTCGGCACCAGCAGGAGGTGTCGGTGGCCTCACGCGAACTCGACCAGGAGATCTCGCGGTTGCAGCGCCAGTTGAGTATCCAGCGCGAGCGTCGACACCAGCTCGAATTGAAGCTGGCGGAACTGAGCAGCGAGGCCACCCGCATCAAGGATCGGCTCACCGAGGAGTACGACGTCGATGTCGAGAGCCTGGGCCCGCTGAACGAGGAAGGCTTCGACGCCGCGGTCGCCGAGAACCGCCTCGGCGAACTGCGACGTGGCATCGCTCGTCTCGGCAACGTCCACGTTGGGGTTCTGGAGGAATACGAAGAGCAGAAAGAACGCTACGACTTCCTCGTCCAGCACCGCGACGACCTGATGGCGGCGGTGGAGGACCTGCGTAAGACGCTGCAGCACATCGACCGCGTGGCACGACGCATGTTCCGCGAGACCTTCGAGCAGATCCGTGAGAAGTTCCGCGAGACCTACGGGCGCTTCTTCCCCGGTGGTGAGGCCGATCTGCAGATCGAAGCCGACGTCGATCCCCTTGAATCGAACATCGAGATCATCGCTCGCCCCCGCGGCAAGAAGCTGCAGAACATCGGTCTGCTGTCAGGTGGTGAGAAGGCCTTGACGGCCATCGCTCTGTTGTTCGCCATCTACCAGGTGAAGCCGAGCCCGTGGTGTATCCTCGACGAGGTCGACGCCCCACTCGACGACGCCAACGTCGAACGCTTCCTGCGGGTGTTGCGCGAGTTCGCCAAGGGCACTCAGTTCTGCATGGTGACCCACAACAAGCTGTCCATGGCCTCCTCGGACACGTTGCACGGTGTCACCATGCCGGAAGAAGGTGTGTCCCAGCTGGTCTCCGTCCACGTCGTGGAAGAGATGCTCGACGAAGCGGCCGGCTGACCAGCCACGTCACAGACTGGCCGGTCACCGCAGACCGTAGACGTCCTCGTCCACGAGCAGACGCGCCCGCTCCACCGTGCGGGCGTCATCCGATGCCAGTGCCCGTTCCAGGAAACAGGGGTTGGCCTGAAGGAAGCGCTTCATGGCCCCCTTGGGATCGCCCAGATAGTCGAGCAGCACCACTCGCTGTGCATCGTCGATGATCTGCCGTTGGCGCAACTCATCGAACAGCGTCTCGTCGACCCGCAGCAGCGCCATGGCAGCTACGCCCGCCTCGGAGATGACATCCATGCCGCCCTGGGCGCGGTCGATGACATTGGCTGCCATCAGCATCTCGCCACCGCGGCCGCGGATCGCCGGAATCCAGGCCCGGGCGTAGCTCGACGCCTCTGTCACCAGGTCGGCCACGTGGGCCGTGCGCCGGCCGTTGAGATCGTCGATCGTGGCGACTGCGTCACCGTCGGCCAGGAACGTGTCCCCGTCCTTGTAGATGTAGAGATGCGGCAGTCCCATGCGCAAAGCGACGGGCAGTGAGAAGAACCAGTCGCGCCGCTCCCCCCCCGAGATACAATCGAGATCGTGTGCACCTGGATGAGACCGGATGGCGGCGACGAGGGCATCGATAACGCCGCCGAAGGCGTCGTCATTGTCGAGGCGAGTACTGACCCTCTCCCCCAGGTGCTGGTGAAAATCGGCGGCTCGGCTGTCGCTGTCGATGAAGGCGAGCAGGTCTTCGGCTGCATCGGCACCACCAAAGAGGAACTCGGTACGGCTGTAGTATGGACCGACCGTACCGGAGGTGTACCAGAACACCTCGCCGGGAGGTGCGATGCGTAGGGCTTCGGAGTCCACCAGGGCCTGAATCAGATCCACGCTCACGGCAGGTCCTCCTCGTCGAGCTGGGCCAGGGGCGGATTGGTGGCGTCACGCTCAGACAGGATCGGTTCGGTTCCGGCAGGGATCGCCCAGTCGAGTCCGAGAGCCGGATCATCCCAGGCCACACCCAGCTCATCGGCCCCGTCATAGTAGCTGTCGACGACGTAGATCAGGGTCAGGTCGGTGACGCTGTAGAAGCCGTGGGCCACCCCCGGCGGGATGAACAGACCGGTGAAATCTTCACCCGAGATGTCGAAAGCCTCGCCAGTACCGTAGGTGGGCGACTGCCGGCGCAGATCGTACAGCCCCACGCGGATCGTCCCCGACAGGGGATGCCAGTAGTCAGCCTGCCTGTGATGGTAGTGCAGCCCCCGCAGGATCGTGGCCGACGAATGGGAACGGTTGACCTGGACCTTGCCCCAGTCGCGTTCTGGGAACCACTCGTTGCGGAACATTTCCGAAAACCGCCCCCGATCGTCGCCGAACACCTGCAGATCGAGACTGTACACCCCGGCGATCGATCGTTCTTCTCGTCCCTTCATCGTCCGGCTACGCCCCCTTCCCGTGGCACTTCTTGTATTTCTTGCCGCTGCCACAGGGGCAGGGATCGTTGCGCCCCACCTTCGGCTCTTCCCGTCGGAACGTCTCCACCCTCTCCGGAAGCAGCCGTCCCCCTTCGAGGACCTCCGCCGGCTTCTTGCCTTCCAGGGCGTCACGCGGAGTCTGCAACCACTCCTCGTGGGCGATGCGCATCAGTTCCTCGTCGGCGCCTTCGTGTCCCCGTTCCTCGCAGAAGGCGCCGAAATCGGCCAGCATCTGTCCCCGTGGTGTGGACAGCATCTGCTGCACCTGGCGGGCATCGACCCCGGGTGGCAGAGATTGGGCGAGAACGGCAAACTGCGCCTCGGGTGACATCTCCTCGTCATCGACGGCCTCTTCTTCTTCAGCCGCCGGTTCGGGGCCGCGAAGATCCGGGGCGAGCCGGGCCAGCAACTCGGTGAGTTGAGCTGCCGTCTCAGGCCTCTCTTCGGCGGCCTGTCCGGCGACCCACTCCGGCGCTTCACCGTCCACAAGAAGCTCGTGGATCTCCTCGGCCTGCAGTCGGCGGATCTCGTGGGTCTCGCAGAATGCCTGGATCTGTTGCAGCGCCTCGTCCGCCATCGTCCTCCCTCGTGCGACCCTTGCTTGTGGTCTGGTGCGGAGAGGGAATCTACCCCCCCTCGCCTGAGGGGTCAAAGAATCGAGACTCTGGCGACATTCGCCTCGAATCTCTGACGATCCTCAGATTCCTGAGCCATCTCAAGAGTTGAACCATGGCCCCGACAGACGCGCCAAGATGCGATGCAACCTATTGTGTTTCTGTCTCTTATGCCCGGTTCGATCCTGCTGGATAGGCGCCTGGTATAGCTCTTGCAAGGGGTTGCTCAGCCACGGCAGGATCGCCCGGCTGGACAACGACTTTCAGGAAACTCCAACGAGAGAGATAGAGCGTCATGGATGCGACCCAACAGCTCTCGGACCGCACCGTCCTTCGACAGGCCTTCCACGACACCGACCAGCTCGGCGTACTGGTCCGCCGCTACGGCGTGCCGCTGACCAACTTTGTCTTCCGCTTCGTCGGGGACCGCGAGACGGCGGAGGACATCGTGCAGGAGACCTTTCTCCGCTGCCTGCGCCACAAACACCAGTACCCGGCTATCGAGCAGGTCTCCACCTGGCTCTACACGATCGCCGGCAATCTGGCCAAGACCGAGCTGCGGCGCCGCAAACGCTGGCACTGGGTGGCCATTGGACCCTCCGCCGATGACGAGGAGCGGACACCCTTCTACGAGCCCGTCGCCACGGGCCTGCTGCCGGGGGAGTACACCGACGCCCGCAAGGTGCACGCCTCCGTGGTCGACGCCATCGGCGACCTGCCCAGCGAATTCCGTGAGGCCGTGCAGCTGCGCGACCTCGACGGCCTGTCTTACGACGAAATAGCCAAGATCATCGAATGCCCGGTGGGTACGGTGAAGTCACGAGTCAATCGTGGCCGCCTCCGTCTGCAGAAACGCCTGCGCCACCTGGCGGACGAATTCATCAGCGGTCTCACACCGGCCGCTACGGTGGTCCCCAACTAGTTCCCCCGCAGCCAGCTGGTCGGACCTCCTTCCATGGGCCGGGTATCTGCTCCAGCAGATGCCCGGCCTTATCTTTTGGTGTCCCTCTCATACGACACCAAAGGAACTCCCGTGGCCGTCGACCGCTCCCGACTTCTCTCCGATCTCGAACGCCTGACCAGCGCCCACGGTCCATCCGGTACAGAGGCGGAAGTCGAGAACCTGATGCTGGAGATGTTCGGCGACCTGGGAGATGACATCCGGCAGGACGACGCGGACAGCATCGTCGTGCACTTCAGAGGGCAGTCGAAGGAAGGCGGCATCGCCGTGGTGGCGCACAAGGACGAGATCTGCATGATCGTCAAGCGTGTCGATGGCGACGGACGCCTGCGCGTGCGACCCGTGGGCGGCCTGCATCCGTGGGCCATCGGCGAGACGCCGGTAGAGATCCTCGGCGGCACCGGGAGCCTGCCGGGCGTGCTCTCCATCGGCTCCAAGCACGTCTCGGCAGAGAGTCCGGCGGCAGCTCTGAAGGAGGGTGGTGCCCTCACGTGGGAAGAGATGTGGGTGGAGACGAAGCTCGATGCGGCCAGCCTGGCTGCCTGCGGTGTACGGCCCGGGCGGCGGGTCGTCATCGCCCGCCATCGCAAGGCGTCCTGGTGGCTCGGCGAGGACTACCTGTGCGGCTACAATCTCGATTGCCGCGCGGGCCTGGCCATGCTGGTGGCAACGGCCCACGAACTGGCGGCGCAGCCACCGGCACGGGACACCTGGCTGATCGCCAGCTCAGAGGAGGAGATCGGCGGCCTTGGTGCGATCTGGTCTGTCGGCCAGGTGCCGGCGTCGACGGTGATCGCCCTGGACGTGGTGCCCGTCGCCGCTGAATACCAGACGGTGAACAGCGGTGATCCGATCCTGCCCTGCCAGGACCGTGCCGGCCTCTACCATGCGGGCATCATCGAGCACATGACACAACTGGCGCAAGGACTGGGATTCGGCGTACAGACGGCGGTGCTCACCTCCTATGCCAGTGACGCGACCCTGTCGAAAGCCGCCGCTTCGGCGACGCGAGCCGCACTGATCGGCTACGCCGGCGACAACACCCATGGATACGAGATCAGTCATGTGGATGGCATCGTCAACGGCGCCCGCCTGCTGACGGCCTATCTGGCTGACCCGCAGCCCTAGCTGGCCTGTCCGGTGTACTCAGCGGCGGCGTACCCGACCGGATGAGCAGGGCGGCAGCAGCATGGTGCCGTCCTCGATGGCATCCGACACCCTCACATCACCAGGCGTGTCTCCTTCGAGCCATACCGACACGCGACCATGGCGGAGTACAGGGGGGGCTTCGGCCTCGGCGGATTGCACCTGGGACTCATACATCAGGCTGCCCGCTACGCCCACGGTCAGCGCCCCGCCAACCGCGAGCCCGCGGCGCAGGAGACTGAACAGGGCCAGGGGCGGGCGCCACGCGATCTGGCGTGTCGCCATCGCCAGAACGGGAAGAGCGGCGGCGATTCGTTCCTTCTGCCGTTGGCGCCTGGATTCGGAGGGACCGCCGCGCACAACATCTTCCACCCGCCGTTTGAGCACGTTGCGGGCTCGCATCAGCCGCCACTTCACGGTGGGTACCGATATTCCGAGAAATCGCGCGATGTCCTGCTGCGGACAGTCCTCGAAGTGGAACAACAGCAGGATCTGGCGGTACTCCGGCCGCAGACGGTCGAGGGCATCCCACAGGATGCCGTCCTTCTCCGCGGTTTCCAGCAGATCATCGGGGCGTTCGCGGGAGATCTTCTCCAGCAGCCTCGGATCGTCGGTTACCGTTGTCTTGTGTGATTGTCGTTGACGCAGCCAGGCCTGGGCCCGGTTCAGGGCAATGCGCCCGAGCCACGGTCCGAACTTGCTGCGATCCCGGAGCTTGGGCAGTTCCTGGAACGCCTTGACGAAGACATCCTGGGCGAGATCCTCGACCTCGTCCGGGCGGCGCACTTTGTTGAGGATGATGCCGTTCACCAGACCGAGATAGCCTTCGATCAGGTCCGCGAAGGCCTCGCGGTCACCGGCAAGGGTACGGTCGATCAGGGTGGGTTCAGAGGCCATGGTCCATCGCCGTTTCCGACCCGGGGCACACGACTCCCGCAGGGGAGACCCCGGGTTCCTACCAGTTGGACGCCTGAAAGGGGAAATCGTCTAGAAAAAAGCCAGGCCCGATGGATCGGTCACTCCTGCGCCGCCTCCTCGCCTCCGTCTTCGGTGCGACCCAGATCCTCCTGGACCTGCTCGATCAGCGGCGCCAGCTCCCCGAGTTCGGCCTCGAACTTCTGGCAATCGAACGTCGCCTGGTTATGCAGCGCCTCGGCACTCTCTCGCAGGACCTCCGCTTGATCGCGTTCCTGACGGGTCCGCTGCTCGTCGGTGTTCAGACGGCCCACGTCCCGACGCAACTGAGCGAGTACTTTCGTCGTGAAGCCCTTGGTCAGAGCGCAAGCGATCATGAAGCCGACGGCGGCAAAGATGGACACCTCCGTCATAACCAGTCTTCCTTCTGATCCTTCGACTCATTGTCGACGCGACGGCTGGCGGGCTTGACCCGCTCCAGCCGCTCCTCCAGCTCCGTCAGCTTCTCCCTGGCCTGCAGGACCTCGGCATGCAGGTTCTCGCGCCGGGAGATCAGGATGTTGGTCTCCTTCTCCAGTTCCTCGATGCGAACCTTGATGCTCGCCGTCCTGTCGATGTTGGTCTCCACTACTCCCTTCAGCCGGTGGATCTCGGCCGCCAGCTGGCGCTGGCGCTGACCGAATTCGAGCCACATCCGCAGAGTGACTCCCATCAGGAGGACGGCGGCGGCGATGGCGACCCAGGGCATCATAGTGGATATGGTAGGTACCTGGAGTTCCGGCCACCACCCCGAGCGGTCGCCCACGTCCCGCCCGTGTCGTAGGATTGGGGCATGGCACAACCAGCCACCAGATACCGCAGCACAGCAGTACCCGAGTCATTCACCTCAACTGACGTGGATGGCGGGATCTACGGCGGTGATATCCGCATCGGCGATCTCACCGGCAACGGCGTCGTCGACTTCGTCGTCTACCAGTCGCTGGGGGGGATGAAACCTGCTTTTCTCGGCGCTTTCGATATCGACGGCAACCCCCTGTGGTCGATAGGACGGCGGGATCACACCGTTGCCGACACCGACAGCGGCGGGTTGCTGCAAACTATCTCCCCGGATCGTCCCGGACCGGTGGCGGTAACCGACCTGGATGGCGACGGAGCCTGTGAAGTTCTCTGCCTCTTCGTTGACGAGGACATGGGCCCCACGAGCAAATGGCACCTCGGTGACGTACGACTGCTGTTGCTCGATGGCCGCACGGGACAGATCAAGCAGGAAGCCGCCCCGGGGGCACTGCGCCAATGCGACGCCTTCGCCGATGGCGAGTTGCGCATCTCCAACTTCGTTCATCAGAGGTTGCTCGTGGCCGACTTGTCCGGCGCCGGGCATGCCGGTGACGTCGTCGTCAAGGTCGGCAAGACCCTCGTCGCTCTGAACAGCAGCTTCGAGGTGTTGTGGACCTACGAGAACCGCTGGAACCACTACCCGAAGCACGCCGCCTATATCCCTGCCGTCGGCGACTTCGACGGTGACGGCAGGGACGAGGTCAACGGGGGCCTGTTTCTGCTCGACCACGACGGCACCGTGTTGTGGGAGGAGTTCGTCGGCGACAACATGGACAGCGTCCTCGTCGAACCGTGGGACGACGGCGGGCCGGCGCGGGCCATCGTGTCCGCAGGTGGGATGGTACTGGACGGCGCCGGCAGACGCCTGTTCGAACTCGGCATGGAGGCAGTCCCCCATGGCCAGGAGATCCGCTGTGGACGCTATCATGCCGACAGCGCCGAGCCTGAACTCGTGATCCGCTACAACGGCCATCATCCGGATCTGCTCGTGGCTGGTCGAAACGGGATTCGCTCCCGTTTCCGCGTGGACGAGTCGCCGAACAACACCGGTCTCGAGACGATTCACTGGAACGGCGACGACGGCCCGGACCTGATCTACAGCCCTGCCGCCCTGTGGGACGGCGACGGCAGGCGGGCGGTCGAGTTTCCCGACCTGCCGCCGCCCAGCGGTGGCCGCATGGGCTGGTACCACTGTTTCCCCGCCGACGTCTGCGGCGATGGTCGCGAAGAGGTCGTCCTCTACGATCCGAACCGCGACCACATCTACATCTACACGCAGGAACCGCCGCGGGAATCGGTCTATGGCGGGTACCGTCATACGTCGCGACAGTACAACACCCGCCTCATCGACTGACAGAGGGAAAGTGCAGTGGCTGTTGAGAAATTCCTCCTGATCTCCGTCGACTGTCTGCGCTACGACGCGCTCAGTCGCACCAACCCCCGCCTCGACACACCGAAGTTTGACGTGCTCACTCGCGACTACGAGCTGGCCGACCGTTTCTTCGTCACCGCCCCTGCCACCCGGCCGTCACATACATCCCTGTTCACCGGGCTGTATCCCTTCGAACATGGCCTCTTCGGTCAGACCTATCTGAAGATGTTCGATGGTGTTACCAACCTGATGCAGCTGCTGCGGCGGCGGGGCTTCGAAGTCAGCGGTCACTCCGAACGGCCCGACGTGTTCCGCTTTCTCGACTACGAGGATTTCATCGGCCCCATCGACCCGGCGGCACGGAACCAGTGTCTCGGCTCCATGGAACCCATCCTCGACGTCTTCGCCAACTCGGGCGGTGGACCACAGCTGCGGTTTCTCCATTTCTGGTATACCCACGGCGGATACGGACTCGGTGGCATGGAGCTCAGGCCCGGGTTGCGCCAGCTGGTGGAGGACGGCCGCGGGGCCGAGGCCCTGCGCTACTACTATGCCGCTGTCGTGCAGATTCAGGAGTTCCGCATCGTCGAAGTCCTCAAGAAGATCGATCTGGCGGAGTGGGCCGTGTTCCTCTTCGGCGACCACGGCGAAGGCTTCGACCCGGAGGTCATGTCCCACGGAGACCGGATCCACCAGAACGTGGCCCGCGTGCCCCTGCTGGCCCACATGCCGGTGGCAGACTGGCGCCTGCCGGAGGGTCCGCTGTCGATGATCGACCTGTTCCCGACGATCTGCCAGGCGGCAGACGTGGATGGCGGCTACCGGGGTTATGGGCAGAGCCTGCTCGACCCGACCCCTCGAAGAGAACGCTGGGTGCTGACCGAGCTCGACAGCCTCTACGGCGTCGGTTTTCTGAATCCAGGAAATCTCGAAGTCGAGCATGGGCGCGTGACGTCACGAACCGCCATCGACGATGAGACGCTGAAGCTCAATCCGGAGGGCACGCGCCAGTGGTCGATCAGCGACGGCTCCGTGCTGTTCCGCTACGACGAGGCAAGTGGCGACTACGTTCTGCGCGACGTGGCCACGGGCAAGGATCTGGATTGCGGCGATCCCGCCCCGTACCGGCAGCACTATCAGGCACTGCTGGACGGCTCAGCGTATGGAGACCTGCGGGCTCAGGATGAAACCGACGACGAGAAGGCCGTGCTCGAACAGCGGCTGAAAGACCTGGGGTATCTGTGAGACCGTTGGCATGAACGTCCTCTTCTTCTGGGAACAGGTGGGCGGTCTCAGCCTCGAGTTCCGCTGCAACCCCTATGCGGGACTTCTCGACGGCGCCCTGCACGCTCACGATGTGCATCTCGAGCTGGGTGACTACGGCTTCTCACGCTCGTGGCTCGAGGCCCAACGGCCGACCCATGACGTACTCCACTTCAACTGGCTGCATGCGTTCTACCGGCGCCACGACCTGGCCTCGACGCTGGCAGCCTACCACGACTTCGCCGAGAACCTCCACCTGGCGCGCCAGCTGGGCTATCGCATCGTCTGGACCCTGCACAACCTCTATCCCCACGAACGGCCCCACCCCCACGTCGATCACCTTGCCCGCCTGCTGGTGGCCGATCACGCCGACGTCGTGCTCGCCCACTGTGAGCACGCCGCCCACCTTGCACGGCAGCGCTTCTATTGTCGCGATGTGCGCGTCGTCCCCCACGGCAACTTCATCGACGTCTACCCCAACGAACTGTCAGGCGTCGAGGCCCGCTCCCGGCTCGGGCTGCGGGCCGACGACTTCGTCTACCTGTTCTTCGGCAATGCCCGCGCCTACAAGTCGGTCGAAGGATTGATCGACGCCTTTGCCAGCCTCGAGCAAAGTGATGCCGTTCTCGGGCTGATGATGCGCAACGCCTTCGACCCGGCCTACGGTCAGCAGCTGATCGACCGGGCCGGCGCCGGCAACAGCCGCGTCCACGTCTGGACCTCTGACTTCTTCGCCGTCGACGAGTTCCAGCTCTACCTCAACTGTGCCGACGTCGTCGTCCTGCCCTTCTCTGAAGTGCTGACCTCGGGCTCAGCGATCACCGCACTGGGGTTCGGCCGTCCTCTCATCCTGCCCGCCCTGGGCTGCCTGCCGGAGCTCATCGACGACACCATGGGCATCACCTATGATCCAGCGGAACCCGGGGCGCTGCGGCAGGCCATGGAGCGGATCCGTCAGTGCGATCTCGCCGCCGCCGGCGCTGCGGCACGTGCCCGGGCCGAGTCCCTGGACTGGAACCGAATCGCTTCTCGAGTCGTGGCGGCTTACCGCGGCGACGGCCCGACGTAAAGTTGCGATGAGTTGCTTTGACTTCACGCGACACGGCGCTCTCCTTGACCCACGCCCGGATATGGTGGGACCCGGACCGTACTACACCTGTCTGGTCGACATGAAGCAGGTGGCCGGTTTTCCCGGCGACTACGCCCTCTACTTCTCCACGGATCACGACAGTGGCGAGGGGGGCATCTGGCTGTATGTCTGTGATGGTTCGCCCACGGAGGCGGCGGACTGGAGATCATATGATGATGCGGCGGTGGCAGGGAACTTCGATCACGTCGAGGACCGACCTGCGGCCAACCCGATCTTCCTCGATCCCGTTCAAGGCTCAGGGCATACCGAGACACCCCATGTGAACGTCATCGACGGCACCGTGTACATGACGTATCACAAGAATGGCATCGAGAACACGCAGCGGACCTTGCTGGCCAGATCCCCCGATGGGGTGTCCTTTGCCCGTGTCCATGGTGCCGATGATTCCGTCATCCTGCGCTACGCCCCGGGAGAAAGACCGGGCAACGGCCACACGGGGTATTTCCGCTGGACGCTGAATCCTTTCCCCGGCATCGCGCAGAAGTACGTCGGTTATTCGCTCCATGGCGGCGGCGACGACTATCACTCGGCGATCTGGGCATCCGACGATGCGCTGGACTGGCAGGTACTGGATGTACTCACGCCCATCGAAGGCCATGCCATGCCCGATGAGGACATGATCCTGATCTGGCACGACATCGATCCCGGATCCATCACCCCCATCGGCAATGGTGAATACGTGGTTGTGTGTGGCGGCGGCAACAGGGCCTCGGGAGGCGTGGCCCGTGTCGTCGAGCTCTACGAGGTCTACCTGGCCGAGGATGGCCGTACGCTGACACGGGAATGCCGCAGGATGCTCGGTCTGGCCCCCGGCCGAGACGACGCGGAGGAACTGACCTCGCCGACATCGCTCATCGTCGACGGCACGCACCATCTCGTCTACGTCGGGGCGAAGGACGGCGGCACGGTGAACACCGTCATGGGCGCCTCAGGTGGACTCCGTCCTGAAGCGCCGATACCGGGACCGTTGTCATCGGCTCACCGGACGCGTCATATCGTCCGGTGAGTCGGCCTGCGGCGGATCAATCCCAGACGATCACTTCGATTCGCTGGTTCAGCGCCTTGTTTTCCGGCGTGTCATTGGGAACCATGGGCCGGCCGCCACCAAACCCTCTCGATTCGACCATGGCGGATGTAATGAAGTCGTAGGTCTCGATCAGGTATTGCCGCACCGCCTCGGCGCGGGCCTCTGACAGCTCCTGATTGGTTCCGGCATCGCCGTCAGAATCCGTGTGGCCCTCGATAACGAGCCTGTCAGGCGCGTACTGGTCGACGAAGTCTGCCACCTTCTGAAACACCGTCGCCGCATCCGGCTTCAACGACATCCGCCCCGGGTCGAAGAGAACCCCGGAATCGATCGCCTCCACCGGTACGACGATGTCACTCTTCATCGGCGTGAGGTGGCGGATCGAGGGACTGGCCGACGCGGCTTCGCTGGCGGTGAAGTGCCCCAGGGCGAAACTTGGCTCAGCATGCTGAATTCTCATGGTGCCTATGAGGACCCGCACCGCCGGCCCTCCGCGGATTGCCCGCTTCTCCCGGTATACATTGAGCACATCACCCATGTTGATGCTGCTCTCCAGCCCCTTGTCGATGCAGTACATCCGCGATACCGCGTTCGAGGTACCGGCCCCCTGGGGATTGGCCACGTAGATGACCCGCGGCGGTTCGAACTCAGCATCGCTCGGACGTGCGCCTGCCAGGAGAATGGTCACCAGCAGCAGACAACCGGGGGCAGCATGCAGGATGGTGGTCTCTGTGAACCGGGGCACTGACAATTACTCCAGTACGACGATTTCGATCCGTCGGTTGAGAGCCCGGTTCTCCGGTGAGTCGTTGGTCACGATCGGCCGACTCTCACCATATCCGCGGGCGGTAACCATGTTCGGTGTGATTTCCTCGTAGTTGCTGATCAGGAATCCCCTGATCATCTCGGCTCGCTGCACCGACAGCGCTTGATTGGCCGCCTCTTCACCATCGGAGTCGGTGTGACCTTCGATCGTCAGCTTTGACGGACTGAAAGCACGAACAAACTGGGCCACCTTGTCCAGTTCCTCCCGGACAGTCTGTCCCTGCAGGGTTGCAAGTCCCGGATCGAACAAGACACTGGAATCGATCTTCAGCTTCTGATGCTTCTCTGAGAAGTGGACACTTCCAAGGGCCAAGATAGATATTGGCATAGGAGGTGTTTTCATGACACAGAAGTTCGATCGTGAGTTCAAGCTGTCAGCGATCCGCATGGCTTCGGAGGCGGACAGTACCGCCGTC
>PVBE010870142.1_pt1 | contig 144974 bp, 146 predicted proteins | sample 1631181 | NCBI WGS metagenome assembly PVBE01 (sample SAMN08397723, study PRJNA350692) | Marine metagenome, whole genome shotgun sequencing project. | isolation source: water | place: Pacific Ocean | collected 2012-04
GATGGTGATGCCTGGCGACAACATCAAGGTGACGGTGAAGCTGATTGCGCCGATTGCGATGGAAGAGGGGCTGCGCTTTGCCATCCGCGAAGGCGGCCGTACCGTCGGCGCCGGCGTCGTCAGCAAGGTGATCGAGTAAGCATTATGGCCGGACAACGCATTCGCATTCGACTCAAGGGCTTCGATCATCGGCTGATTGATCGATCCGCGCGTGAAATCGTCGATACCGCCAAACGGACCGGCGCTCAGGTCAAGGGGCCGATTCCGTTGCCGACGCGGCACGAGCGCTACACCGTGCTGGTTTCGCCGCATGTGAACAAAGATGCTCGTGATCAATACGAGCTGCGTACGCACAAGCGCCTGATGGAGATCGTCGATCCGACCGACAAGACGGTCGATGCGTTGATGCGTCTGGATCTGGCGGCGGGCGTCGACGTCCAGCTGAAGCTCTACTAGAGCGATTGTTTTTTCGAGCAGGCCGCTGTCCGGCTGGGTGGCGGCCTGTTTCTTCTGTAGGACCAAGGGTCGGCGGTCAACCGTAATCGCCGATAACAGAGGGCATAACAATGGCGATCGGCATCGTGGGCCGCAAGTGCGGCATGACGCGAATATTTCAGGAAGACGGCTCCTCCGTGCCCGTCACGGTGATCGAGGCAACGCCCAACCGTATCACGCAGCTGCGCACCCTGGAGGCCGACGGTTATCGCGCCGTGCAGGTGACGGCCGGCATGCGCCGACCCTCGCGCGTCAACCGCCCGATGGCCGGGCACTACGCCAAGGCCGGTGTCGAAGCCGGACGGGGCGCCTGGGAGTTCCGGCTGGCCGACGGCGAGGGCGATGATCTCGCGCCGGGCGGCGAAATCACCGTGTCCCAGTTCGCTGCCGGCGACCATGTTCAGGTAGCGGGCGTGTCGATCGGCAAGGGGTTCGCAGGCACGGTCAAGCGCCACAACTTTCGGACCCAGGACGCTACACACGGCAATTCGCTGTCGCACCGTGCGCCGGGCTCGATCGGGCAGAACCAGACCCCTGGCCGTGTCTTCAAGGGCAAGAAGATGGCCGGGCACATGGGCGCGCACCGTGTCACTGTCCGGAACCTCGAAGTCATTCGCGTGGACGAGGAGCGCAGCCTGCTGCTCGTCAAGGGCGCAGTGCCTGGCGCACGTAACGGCGATCTGCTGGTGCAGCCGGTGCCCGCCCGCAAGGTGAGGGACAAGTAATGGAGCTGCAGGCAATCGCCGGGAGTGTCACGGCGTCAGACGTGACGTTCGCGGCGCCATACAACGAGGCGCTGGTCCATCAGGTTGTCACCGCGTACCTGGCTGGCGGCCGGGCGGGCACGCGGCGCCAGCTGAACCGTGCCGAGGTGGCCGGCGGCGGACGTAAGCCGTGGCGTCAGAAGGGCACCGGGCGCGCGCGGGCCGGCACGATTCGCAGCCCGCTCTGGCGCAGTGGCGGTGTCACCTTCGCCGCCCGGCCCCAGGACTGGGGGCAGAAGGTCAACCGGAAGATGTACCGGGCGGCCATGCGTTCGATCCTGAGCGAGCTCGTGCGCAGCGAGCGCTTCACGGTGGTGGAATCGCTGGAGCTGGCGGCGCCGAAGACGCGGGAGTTAGCTGGCCGTCTGCGCGAGTATGAGATGGCGGCCGGTCTCATCGTCGTGGAACGGGTGGACGATCATCTGTATCTCGCGGCGCGCAACCTGCCGCATCACCACGTGGTGGCGGTCAACAGGCTCGACCCTGTCGCCCTAGTGGGTGCCGAGCGTGTGTTGATCACGGAAGGCGCTGTTCGTCAGCTGGAGGAGTGGCTCGGATGAATCAGGAACGGCTGATGCAGGTATTGCTGGCGCCGCTGGTCTCGGAAAAGACCAGCATCGTGGCCGAGCAGTGCAACCAGGTGGCCTTCCGTGTGCGCCGGGATGCTTCCAAGCAAGAGGTCAAGGCAGCGGTCGAGCAGCTGTTCGACGTCGAGGTGCTGGCGGTGACGACGAGCAACGTGAAGCCGAAGCGGAAGCGTTTCGGTCGTTTGCAGGGCAAGCGCGCCGCATGGAAAAAGGCCTATGTGCGCCTCGCGGCGGGCCAGGATATCGATCTGGTGAGCGGTAGCTAGGCGGGCGAGGAAAGAAAGATGGCAGTAAAGAAAGCCAAGCCGACGTCGCCTGGGCGGCGCTTTGTGATCCAGGGTGATCGCAAGGGGCTGCACAAGGGCGCGCCGCACAAGGCATTGATCGCCAAGCAGGCGAAGTCCGGGGGTCGCAACAGTGCGGGGCGGGTAACCGTTCGTCATCAGGGCGGCGGACACAAACAGCGTTATCGCATCGTCGATTTCCGTCGGGACAAGGACGGGGTGCCGGGTCGTGTGGAGCGTATCGAGTACGATCCGAACCGCAGCGCGAATCTCGCGCTGGTGCTTTACGCTGACGGCGAGCGCCGGTATATTATCGCGCCCCGCGGATTGGAGAGCGGATCGCCGGTGGAATCCGGGCCGCAGGCCCCGATCCGTGCCGGCAGCGCATTGCCATTGCGCAACATTCCGGTCGGTACGCAGATTCACGCGGTGGAATTGCGTCCTGGTAAGGGCGCCCAGATCGCCCGCAGCGCGGGCTCGTATGCGCAGCTGGTAGCGCGAGAAGGGGCGTATGCGACGGTACGGCTGCGCAGCGGCGAGATGCGTCGTGTGCACCTGGACTGTCGTGCAACGGTCGGCGAGGTCGGCAACACGGAGCACAGCCTCGAAGCCCGTGGCAAGGCTGGTGCGTCACGTTGGCGCGGAGTCCGGCCCACAGTTCGTGGTGTGGCGATGAATCCGGTCGATCATCCGCACGGTGGCGGCGAGGGCCGTACCTCCGGCGGGCGGCATCCGGTGTCGCCGTGGGGTGTGCCCACCAAAGGTCACAAGACGCGCAGCAATAAGCGGACGGACGGCATGATCGTGCGTCGTCGCCGCAGTCGCAAGTAATCAAGGTTCAGGTAGCCCATCATGCCTCGTTCGATCAAAAAGGGACCGTTCATCGACTCCCATCTCATGAAGAAGGTGGTCGAGACCCAGGCCTCGAGAACCAAGCGCCCGATCCGTACGTGGTCGCGCCGGTCCATGGTCTCCCCGGAGATGGTCGGCCTGACGATCGCGGTGCATAACGGGCGTCAGCACGTGCCGGTGCTCATTTCCGAAAACATGGTCGGCCATAAGCTGGGCGAGTTCGCGCCGACACGCACGTTCCGCGGCCACGCTGCCGGGCGGAAGTCCCGCTAGGAGGGCGTATGGAAGCGAAAGCAACAAAGCGGTTCGCGCGCATCTCGGCGCAGAAATGCCGGCTGGTGGCGGATCAGGTTCGCGGGCTCCCCGTCGATCAGGCCCTGCAGGTCCTGGCGTATAGCCCGAAGAAAGCGGCGCACGAGATCCGCAAGGTGGTCGAGTCGGCCATCGCGAATGCGGAACACAACGAAGGTGCCGACATCGACGAGCTGCGGATCAGCGCCATCCAGGTGAACGAGGGACCGACGATGAAGCGGTTCCGGGCGCGCGCCAAGGGTCGCGGCAATCGAATTCTCAAGCGCACGAGCCACATCGTGGTGTCGGTCGCGGCGAGCGAGGGGTAGGCAGAATGGGTCAGAAGGCAAATCCCATCGGCATGCGCCTGGGTATCGTGCGTGACTGGGTTTCGACCTGGTATGCGGACAACAAGGCGTTTTCCGGCTACCTGAACAATGACATCGCGGTACGCGAATTCATCAAGGGTCGGCTGAAGCATGCGTCGGTCAGCCGGGTGAAGATCGAGCGGCCCGCCCGCACGGCGCGGATCACGATCCACACCGCTCGTCCGGGCATCGTGATCGGCAAGCGGGGCGAAGATATCGAACGTCTGCGGCGGGAGGTCGGCCAGATGACTGGTGTGCCGACGCAGATCAATGTCGAAGAGGTTCGCAAGCCGGAGCTGGATGCGCAGCTGGTGGCCGAAAGCGTCGCGCAGCAGCTCGAGAAGCGGATCATGTTCCGGCGGGCCATGAAGCGTGCGGTGGGCAATGCCATCCGCCTCGGCGCGCCGGGCATTCGCATCCAGGTAAGTGGTCGTCTGAACGGTGCTGAGATTGCGCGCACCGAATGGTACCGCGAGGGGCGGGTGCCACTGCACACGCTGCGGGCGGATATCGATTATGGACTGGCGGAGGCGCGGACGACCTATGGGGTGATCGGCGTCAAGGTATGGGTCTTCAAGGGCGAGGTGCTCGACGCCGACCCGTTTGGCCTGTCCGCGCCGACCGAAAAGGCAAGTTAGGGGCCGGCGATGCTACAACCGAAGCGAACCAAGTTCCGCAAACAGCAGAAGGGCCGCAATCGTGGCTTGGCCATTGCGGGTAGCCACGTCGATTTCGGCGTGTACGGCCTGAAGGCGATCGATCGTGGTCGCATTTCGTCCCGTCAGATCGAGGCCGCCCGGCGCGCCATCAACCGGCATATCAAGCGTGGCGGCAAGATCTGGATCCGGATTTTTCCGGACGTGCCGGTGACCAGCAAGCCGATCGAAGTGCGAATGGGCAAGGGCAAGGGCAACGTCGACCACTGGGTCGCGAAGATCCAGCCTGGCCGTGTGCTGTATGAAATGGAGGGCGTGCCTGAGGACGTCGCCCGCGAGGCGTTTCGCCTGGCGTCGGCGAAGCTGCCGGTGCGTACGACCTTCGTGACCCGCAAGGTGTTGTGATGAGTGTCGGCGATCTTCGAAGCAAGTCGGCTGCGGAGCTGAACGAGGCCCTGCTGGGCCTGCGGCGGGAGCAGTTCAACCTGCGTATGCAGCGGGCCACGGGCCAGCTTGCGCAGGTCCACCAGTTCGATGCGGTGCGGCGGCAGATCGCCCGAATCAAGACGGTGCTGAGTGAAAAGCGTCGTGAGGGCGAAGCGCAATGAGCGATGAGAACGTGCTGCACACGACGGTCGGTCGGGTGGTCAGCGATGCGAACGACAAGACCATCACCGTGCTTGTCGAGCGTCAGGTGAAGCACCCGCTGTACGGCAAGTATATCCGCCGGCGGACCAAGCTGCGGGCGCACGACGAAGACAACACCGCGCGTGTGGGTGATCTGGTTCGCATCTCCCCAGCCCGGCCGACGTCAAAGACCAAGGCCTGGCGTCTGGTCGACGTGGTGGCTGCTGGCAGCGAGGGTGAATCGGCATGATTCAGATGCAGTCAGTCCTGGAGGCGGCGGATAACAGCGGTGCCAGAAAGGTCATGTGTATCAAGGTGCTGGGTGGCTCCAAGCGACGTTACGCCAATATCGGCGACGTGGTGAAGGTGACCGTCAAGGACGCGATCCCGCGGGGGCGCGTCAAGAAAGGCGAGGTGTACAACGCCGTGGTCGTGCGGACCAGCAAGGGTGTGCGCCGTCCGGATGGCTCGGTCATCCGTTTCGATGGCAACGCGGCCGTGCTGTTGAACAACCAGCTGCAGCCGATTGGCACACGCATCTTCGGTCCGGTGACCCGGGAACTGCGCGGCGAGCGCTTCATGAAGATCATCTCGCTCGCGCCCGAAGTCCTTTAGGAGATTGCCGTGCGCAAGTTGAAGCAAGGCGATGAAGTGATCGTCAATACCGGCAAGGACCGTGGACGGACGGGCACGGTGTTGAAGGTGCTCCCCGGCGACCGGGTGCTCGTGGAGGGCGTCAACGTCGTCAAGAAGCACGTTCGGCCGAACCCGAACGCAGGGGTCGCCGGCGGTATCGTCGAGCAGGAGCGGCCTATCCACCGCTCGAACGTGATGGTGTACAACCGCCAGCTCGGCAAGGGCGCGCGCGTCGGGATCCGCACCCTGGAGGACGGCCGAAAGGTTCGTTACTCGAAAGGTGACGGCGAAGTCATCGATCAGTGAGTCATTCCATGACACGTCTGGAACAATTTTATCGAGACGAGATCGTGCCGCAGCTGGTGGCGGATTTCGGCTACAAGAACGTGATGCAGGTGCCGCGTCTCAGCAAGATCACGTTGAACATGGGCCTGGGCGAGGCGGTGGCGGATCGCAAGGTCGCCGACGTGGCAGCCGGCGAGATGGCGCTGATCGCCGGTCAAAAGCCGGTGATCACCAAGGCTCGCAAGTCGATCGCTGGCTTCAAGATTCGTGACGGCTGGCCGGTGGGCTGCAAGGTCACACTGCGGCGTCACCGCATGTACGAGTTTCTGGATCGGCTGGTGACCATCGCGTTGCCGCGCGTACGCGATTTTCGGGGCGTCTCCGGCAAGTCGTTCGATGGTCAGGGAAATTTCAGCTTCGGCATCACCGAGCAGATCATCTTTCCCGAGATCGAGTATGACAAGGTAGACCATCTCCGCGGGATGGATATCTGCCTGACGACGTCGGCGCAAACCGATGCGGAAGCACGGGCGTTGTTGCAGGGTTTCAAGTTTCCGTTGCGGGGCTGATCGATGGCGAAGGCAAGCATGGTGGCGCGTGAGCGAAAGCGGGCGCGACTGGTTGAGAAATACGCCCGCAAGCGCGAAGCGCTCAAGCGGACCATCAACGATCCAAATGTGGGTCACGAGGAGCGGATGGCGGCGGTGGCGACGCTAGCGGAGCTGCCGCGCAACAGCAGCCGTACGCGCATCCGCAACCGCTGCGAGCAGACCGGTCGGCCGCATGGCTACTATCGCAAGTTCGGCCTGGGGCGCAATCGCCTGCGGGAGGCAGCGATGAACGGCGAGGTTCCGGGCCTCCGCAAGGCGAGTTGGTAGGTGACGCGATGAGCATGACGGATCCAGTGGCGGACATGCTGACCCGCATCCGCAATGGGCAGGCGGCCCGCAAGGTGCAGGTTTCCATGCCTGCGGCCAAGCAGAAGCAGGCGATTGCGAAGGTGCTCTACGAGCAGGGTTACATCGAGGACTACCAGGTCAACGAGCAGGACGGCCGCCCGACGCTCGTGGTGGGCCTGAAGTATTTCGAGGGTCGGCCCGTGATCGAAGGCATCGACCGGGTGAGCCGGCCGGGAAGGCGTGTCTTCCGGGGTGCCAAGGAGCTGCCGGAAGTAATCGGCGGCCTGGGCGTGGCGATCGTTTCCACCTCTCGCGGCATGCTCGCTGATCGTGACGCGCGTGTTCAGGGTGTCGGCGGCGAAGTCGTCTGCACGGTGTACTAGAGGGCGTTATGTCTCGCATTTCGAAAGAGCCGGTGCTCATTCCGGCGGGCGTGGAAGTGTCGATCACCGACGCGGGCATTGCCGCCAAGGGCGTTGCAGGCCAAGTGTCGATGGCCTTGCACCCGTGGGTAAGTGTCGCGCGAGAGCAGGACGTGCTGCGATTCGCCTCCCGGCGCCCCGGTCACCAGCCAGCCACGGCCATGGCCGGCACCATGCGGGCGTTGGCGGCCAACGTCGTGAAGGGTGCGAAAGACGGCTTTGAGCGCCGGCTGCAGCTGGTCGGTGTCGGCTATCGGGCGCAGGCGCAGGGTCGCACGGTCAATCTGACGCTGGGCTTCTCGCATCCGGTCAACTATGCCGTGCCCGAGGGCATCACGGTGGAGACGCCGTCGCCCACGGAGATCGTGGTCAAGGGTGCCGACAAGCAGCGCGTGGGCCAGGTGGCGGCGGAGCTGCGGGCCTATCGGCCGCCGGAGCCCTACAAGGGCAAGGGCGTTCGCTACGCCGATGAGCGGGTCGTGCTCAAAGAAGCGAAGAAGAAGTAACCGCGGGCAGCGTTGGGAAACATCATGGACAAGAAAGCAAGCCGCATCCGGCGTGCCACGCGGACGCGCAAGCATATTCGGCGGCTCGGCAGCATGCGCCTCTCCGTGCATCGTACGCCGCGCCACATCTATGCCCAGGTGCTGTCGGCGGATGGTAGCCAGACACTGGTCTCGGCCTCCACCCTTGATGGGGAAGTACGGGCGGCGCTGGCCGGCTCGACCGGAAATGCAGCGGCGGCGTCGATCGTCGGCCGCATCATCGCCGAGCGTGCGGCACAGGCGGGGATTGAATCTGTCGCCTTCGACCGTTCCGGTTTTCGGTACCACGGTCGGGTGCGGGCATTGGCGGACGCTGCGCGCGACGCCGGACTGAAGTTCTAGAGGCGGATCGGAATGGCAGCGAGCAGCAATATTGGAGATGGGTTTCAGGAGAAGCTCATCGGTATCAATCGGGTGGCCAAGGTGGTCAAGGGCGGACGCCAGTTCGGCTTCACCGCACTCACGGTCGTGGGTGACGGCGAGGGCCGCGTCGGCTTTGGCTACGGCAAGGCCCGTGAGGTGCCGGTGGCCATCCAGAAGGCCATGGAGCGGGCGCGCAAGAACATGCGTCTGGTGCCCCTGCGCGGCGACACCATCCAGCATCCCGTGGACTGGTCGGTAGGCGCAACCAAGGTCTTCATGAAGCCGGCCGAGGAAGGTACGGGCATCATCGCCGGTGGCGCGATGCGCGCCGTATTCGAGGTGGCCGGCATCCAGAATGTTCGCGCCAAGAGCATCGGCTCGCGCAATCCGATCAACGTCGTCCGCGCCACCGTAGATGCGCTTTACGGCATGAAGTCACCCGAGTACGTCGCTGCCAAGCGAGGGCTGCCGGTGGATCAGCTGGGAGGTTCGGCAGATGGCCGATAAACAGCTTCAGGTGACGCTGGTCCGCAGCCTCGCAGGACGGGATCGCAAGCATCAGGCGTGCGTGCGCGGACTGGGTCTGCGGCGCCTGCACCAGACTGTGCAGGTCGCTGCGACCCCGGAGAACCGCGGCATGATCAACAAAGCCTATTACCTGCTGCAGGTCGAGGAGGCGTGATGGATCTCAACGGGATCGCTCCGGCCCCCGGGGCGCACAAGCCAAAGAAGCGACTGGGTCGTGGCATCGGTTCGGGTCTCGGCAAGACCGCTGGACGTGGCCACAAGGGCCAGAAGTCGCGCTCCGGCGGCCGAGTCCAGGTCGGTTTTGAAGGCGGCCAGATGCCGATGCACCGGCGGGTGCCGAAGCGGGGTTTCCGGAGTGCTGCGCGTCGTGCGGAAGTTCGGCTCAGCGAAATCGCCAAGCTGACGCAGCCGGAGATCACGCTCGAGGTGCTGCGTGCGGCGGGCGTCGTGCGGCGTGACGAGCAGGACGCGAAGGTTATTCTGTCCGGCACCATCGAGCGTGCCGTCACCGTGCGCGGCCTGCGGGTTACCGCGGGCGCGCGGGCGGCGATCGAGGCGGCGGGCGGCACCGTCACAGACTGATGGCCCGATTGAACCCAGGCGCACAGGTCGGCCAGGCCGGTCTGCGGGAGCTACGGCAGCGGCTGCTGTTTCTGGCGGGTGCGCTGCTGGTCTACCGTGCAGGCACCTTCGTGCCGGTGCCGGGCGTCAATCCGCAGGCGATGGCCGAGCTGTTCGAGCGAAGCTCCGGGACGATCCTGGACATGTTCAACATGTTCTCGGGCGGCGCGCTCGAGCGCCTCAGTCTGTTCGCGCTCGGCGTCATGCCTTACATCTCGGCCTCGATCATCATGCAGTTGATGGGTTCGGTGGTGCCGGCGCTGGAGCAGCTGAAAAAAGAAGGCGAGGCGGGTCGACGCAAGATCACGCAGTACACGCGCTACGGCACCGTTGCGCTGGCTGCCTTCCAGGCGGTCGGCGCCTCGATCGCGCTGCAGAATCAGGGCGTGAACGCGATCGCCGGCCCCGCGTTTGTGATAATCGCGGCGACCAGCCTGGTGACCGGGACGATGTTCTTGGTGTGGCTGGGCGAGCAGGTGACCGAGCGCGGGATCGGCAATGGCATCTCCATGCTGATCTTCGCTGGCATCATCGCCGGGCTGCCCGCCGCCTTGGGCGGCATCATGGAGCTCGTACGCACCGGCCAGATGAACACGCTCGTGGCGATCCTGCTATTGCTGCTGACGGTGGCGGTGGTCGCCTTCATCGTCTTCGTAGAGCGCGGCCAGCGCCGTATTCCGGTGCACTACGCCAAGCGGCAGCAGGGACGAAAGCTCTACGCGGCACAGAGCACGCATCTGCCGCTGAAGCTGAACATGTCCGGCGTGATTCCGCCGATTTTCGCCTCGAGCATCATCCTGTTCCCGGCAACGCTCGGTGGGTGGCTCGGCAGTGTCGATGGCATGGGCTGGCTGCAGTGGATCGGTACGAGTCTGTCGCCGGGGCAACCGCTGTACGTGTTGTTCTACGGCGCCATGATCGTGTTTTTCTGCTTCTTTTATACGGCGCTGGTGTTCAATTCGCGAGAGACGGCGGACAACCTCAAGCGCTCTGGCGCCTTCATTCCCGGGATTCGGCCGGGAGCGCAGACGGCGCGGTACATCGATGGCGTCCTGACGCGTCTGACGGCGGCAGGCGCCATCTATCTGGCTGCCGTCTGCCTGTTGCCCGAGCTGCTGATTCTGAACTGGAGCGTGCCGTTCTATTTCGGCGGAACGTCCCTGCTCATCATCGTGGTGGTGGCGATGGATTTCATGGCGCAGGTGCAGGCGCACCTGATGTCGCACCAATATGAAGGTTTGATGCGCAAGGCGAACCTGCGATCTCCAGGGCGCGCGGCGGTCAAGCGCTAGGAGAACGGAATGAAAGTTCGAGCATCAGTGAAGCGGATTTGCCGAAACTGCAAGATCATTCGGCGCCATGGGCGCGTGCAGGTGATCTGCATCGACGGGCGGCACAAGCAGCGGCAGGGTTGAGCTGCATTCCGCCTTCAGAAGGTTTTGATTCGTATTCGGAGCCGGCTATAATGGCCGGCTTGCCGCGATGGCGGCACGAGGTTTTCCAGGAGAAGTTCGCATGGCCCGCATAGCCGGCGTCAATATCCCGCCGAACAAGCAGGCGGAAATCGCGCTCACGTCGATCTACGGTATCGGTCGCGCCCTTGCCCGCGAGATATGTGCGGCCACCGGCATCGAGCCGTCCCGGAAGATCAAGGATCTGACGGAGAACGAACTCGAGGCGGTTCGCGCGGCCGTCGGCCGGTTGCCGGTGGAGGGCGATCTGCGGCGGGAAGTCTCGATGAACATCAAGCGTTTGATGGATCTTGGCTGCTACCGCGGGATGCGCCATCGGCGCGGCCTGCCGGCACGTGGGCAGCGCACCAAGACGAACGCCCGGACGCGTAAGGGGCCACGCCGCCCCATCCGTCGTTAACAGCAACGGTTAGTCGACGATCATGGCAAGAAATACGCCGCGCAAGCGGATCAAGAAGAACGTGACGGATGGCGTGGCACACGTGCACGCGTCGTTCAACAACACGATCATCACCATCTCCGACCGCCAAGGCAATGCGTTGTGCTGGGCCACTTCGGGCGGCAGCGGGTTTCGCGGCTCTCGAAAGAGCACGCCCTTCGCTGCGCAGGTGGCGGCAGAGCGCGCGGGAACGGCCGCCATGGAAATGGGCGTGCGCAATCTGGATGTCGAGGTCAAGGGTCCCGGCCCTGGCCGAGAGTCTGCGGTGCGCGCACTCAACAATGTCGGTCTGCGCATTTCGAGCATCACCGATGTCACGCCGATCCCCCACAACGGGTGTCGGCCGCCGAAGAAACGGCGCGTCTGAGGAGGCCGAGCAGAATGGCAAAATACACCGGTCCCAAGTGCAAGCTGTCCCGTCGTGAAGGCACGGATCTCTTCCTGAAGAGCCGGGGCGTTTCGATCGAGGCGAAGTGCCGTATCGACACGCCGCCGGGCGGAAGGGGCAACCAGCGGCGTAACCGCACTTCCGACTACGGTCTGCAGCTGCGGGAGAAGCAGAAGCTTCGCCGCATCTACGGCGTCCTTGAGAAGCAGTTCCGCAATTACTACGAGCGCGCCGCTCGGCGTCGCGGAGCGACGGGCGAGGTAATGCTCCAGCTGCTGGAGCGGCGGTTGGACAACGTCGTCTACCGCATGGGCTTCGCGGCGACCCGGGCGGAAGCACGGCAGCTGGTCAATCATCGCGGCGTCTTGGTGAATGGGCGGAAGGTGAACATCCCTTCCTACCAGGTGGAGGTCGGCGACGAGGTTGAGCTGAGCGCAAAGGCGCAGAAGCAGCTGCGTGTGCATAGCGCCCTTGAGGCAGCGTTGCAGATCGGCCTGCCGGAGTGGCTCGAGGTCGAGGAGAAGGCGTTCAAGGGGACGTTCAAGGCCCTGCCGGATCGCGCCGAGCTGCCGTCCGATATCAACGAGAATCTCGTTGTAGAGCTGTATTCACGGTAGCGGGACCTGTATGTACGCATCGGTTGGAGAATTGCTGACGCCGCGCATCGTCGACGTGCAGGTGAGCACGGCGACCCGCGCGCGGGTGACGCTGGAGCCGCTGGAGCGCGGCTTCGGCCATACGCTGGGGAGCGCGCTCCGGCGCGTTCTGCTCAGTGCGCTGACCGGCTGCGCGGTCGTCGAGGTCGAGTTGGAGGGGGTGCTGCACGAGTACAGCAGCCTGGAGGGTGTGCAGGAGGACGTCATCGACATCCTGCTCAATCTCAAGCAGCTTGCCTTGCGTCTGCGCGGCCGGGACGAGGTCGTCCTGAACCTGACGAAGACAGGCCCGGGTGTAGTTACCGCCGGCGACATCGAGCTGGAGCACGATGTCGAACTGGTGAACCCCGAGCTGGTGATCGCGCATCTGAACGAAGGCGCGTCGCTCAACGCGCGGATCAAGGTTCGGCGTGGCCGGGGCTATGTGCCGGCCGCGCAGCGGATCCAGCTGGGTGACGAAGAGGAGGCGCGGGGTATCGGCGTTCTCCAGCTCGACGCCTCATTCAGCCCGATTCGGCGGGTCGCCTACACCGTCGAGAGCGCCCGCGTCGAACAGCGCACGGACCTCGACAAGCTGATCATCGAGATCGAGACCAACGGCACGGTGGATCCCGAAGAGGCCATCCGGCAGGCGGCTCGCACCTTGCAGCGCCAGCTCACCGCGTTCGTGGACCTGGAAGGGACCGAGCAGGAAGCGGCCGAAGGTGCGGGTGCGGACGTCGATCCGCTCCTGCTGCGGCCAATCGATGATCTGGAGCTGACGGTGCGTTCGGCCAATTGCCTGAAGGCGGAGAACATCTTCTTCATCGGTGACCTGGTGCAGCGGGCCGAGACCGAGCTGCTGAAGGCGCCGAATCTCGGCAAGAAGTCACTGACCGAGATCAAGGATGTGCTGGCCTCGCACGAGCTGTCGCTCGGTATGAAGCTCGATAACTGGCCGCCGCCGGAATTGCAGAAGCGCAAGGTAACGGAAGGGTAATAGGATGCGACACCAGAAGAGTGGGCGCCGGTTCGGCCGTGACAGCGCTCATCGCAAAGCCATGTTCCGAAACATGACGAATTCGCTGTTTCGGCATGAGGCGATCCGCACGACCCTGCCCAAGGCCAAGGAGTTGCGGCGGGTAGCCGAGCCGATCATCACCTACGCCAAGGAGGATGGCGCCAGCCGCCGTCGCCTGACGTTTGACCGGCTGCGCGACCGCGACATGGTCACGAAGGTGTTCGAGGTGCTGGGGCCACGCTACAGCGCCCGGCCGGGCGGCTATATTCGCATCCTGAAGGCTGGCTACCGCCCTGGCGATAACGCGCCGATGGCCTATGTGGAACTCGTGGATCGGCCGGCGCCGCAGGTCGAGAGCGACGACTGAACCTAGGCATCGCTGCCGCCATCTGGTGGCTCGAAAAGAACAGGGCCGGGGCTGATCGTCAGCCACCGGCCTTTTTCTTGGCGCGATCCACCGCGGAAATCTTGTCGTCCAGCGATTCGGTCCGGTCGGTACGGCTCGCGATCTTCACCGTGCTGAGGATGCGGGCCGCTCCCATGGCGTGGACACGCTCGTGACAGGCCCGCAGTGCCGCCATCACTTGGTCCCAGTCGCCCTCGACGCTGGTGCCGAAGGGGCCTAGCCGCGGCGTCAGCCCATGGTCCTCGAAGCAGCGCTGGCATTCGGCGATATAGCCGGCCAGCGAGATCCCGGCGCCGATCGGTACCAGGCACAGGTCGAGGCCCACCGGGAAGCCGCCGGTGGCGCCGCCGTCCGCGGCGGCACGCGCCGAAGGCTCAGAAGGGGATGTCATCATCGAAGTCCTCGCCGCCCGAGAAGTCGCTGGCCGGGGCGGCTGCAGCCGGGGCACTGCTCGCCGCGGGACGGCGCGCGTCCGCGGGCGGCGTATCGCCACGGCCATCGAGCATCTGCATGTCATTGCCGACGATCTCGGTGGTGTAGCGGTCCTGCCCATCCTGCCCCTGCCACTTGCGGGTCTGCAGTCGCCCCTCGATGTACACGCGCGAGCCCTTGCGCAGGTATTGCTCACCGATCTCGGCCAGGCGGCCGAACAACACCACGCGGTGCCACTCGGTGCGCTCCTGCATCTCGCCGGACTGACGATCCTTCCAGCTGTCGGTGGTGGCCAACCGCAGATTGGCGACGGCGCTGCCGCCGCTCGTGTAACGCACCTCCGGGTCGGCCCCGAGGTTGCCGATCAGGATGACCTTGTTGACGCCTCTGGCCATGTCGCTCTCCTAGAAAATCGCAAGAATGTATCGGGTCCGGCCCAGGCTACCCGTCGTGGCCGGTCGGCGCGGTCCGGCTGGCCGGCGGGATCTGCCGCGACAGACCCAGCCACAGCGCGAGCGCCAGCGCATTCACCGAGAATACGCCCCAGCTGCCGACACTGCCCAGCAACGTGCCGCCGAGCATGCCGCCGGCGAAGGCGCCGAGAAACTGAGCCGTGGAGTAAGCGCCCATCGCCGCGCCGCGGCCCGCCTCCGGGGCGGCCCGGGAGATCGCGGCGGGCAGGGCCGCCTCCAGCAGGTTGAAACCGGTGAAGAACAGCCACAACGTCACCCCGACGCCCAGCAAGTCGAACGTCGAGATGGGCAGCAGGAGCTGTGAGAGGACCAGGATCCCGGTCGCCAGCGGAAACAGCCGCCGTTCTTCCCGGCCGCCATGGCGCATAATGATCGGCAGCATGCTCAGCACCGAGACGAGCATGACGGGGACGTAAAGCCGCCAGTGTGAAGCCAGCGGCAGGTTCAGGCCATCCTGCAGCGAGAGCGGCAGCACGACGAAGGTGCTCGTCAGCGTCGCGTGGAGCAGGAAGATCCCGAGGTCCAGTCGCAGCAGGGCGGGCTGGCGCAGGGCTGCCAGCAGCTCGGCCGGCCCGCTGGCCATCGTGGTCGGCCCCCGCGGCAGCAGCAGCAGCAACGGCAGGCCAACCAGGCCGAGCGCCGCGCCAAGCAGGAACAGCCCGCGCACGCCCACGTGCGCCGCCAGCAGCGGGCCGAGCATCATCGCGGCGATGAAGGCCGCGCCGATGCTGATGCCCAGCAGCGCCATGACCTTGGTGCGCTGCGAGGGCCGCGTGAGATCGGACAGCAGCGCCGTGATCACGGCGGCGACGGCGCCTGCACCCTGCAGCATGCGGCCGACGATCAGCCAGCCGATGTCCCCGGCGCCAGCGGCGATCAGACTGCCGCCGGCAAACAGCATGAGGCCCAGCACAATCAGACGCTGCCGGCCGTAGCGGTCGGACAGCCAGCCGAACGGCACCTGCAGCAGCGCCTGCGTCAGACCGTAGCTGCCGACGGCCAGCCCCACCAGGGTGGGCGTCGCGCCCGGCAGGCCGTTGGCGTAGGCCGCCAGCACTGGCAGTACGAGGAACAGGCCCAGCATGCGCAGGCTCATCAGGCCGGCCAACAGGAGTCCGGCGCGCCGTTCTGCCGGGCGCAAGGCGGCGTCGTCAGACATCGCGCAGGTTCGATCCGATAAGCTAGGCGGGATGTGCCGGTATGGTATCAGGTTCCGGGGATGGTGATCTAAGCATATGAATTATATAAAGATTCGCGGCGCGCGCACGCACAACCTGAAAGGCGTCGACATCGATCTGCCGCGCGATCGCCTGATCTGCATCACCGGCCTCTCCGGTTCCGGCAAATCCTCGCTCGCCTTCGACACCATCTACGCCGAGGGCCAGCGGCGCTACGTCGAATCGCTCTCCGCCTACGCCCGCCAGTTCCTGTCGATGATGGAGAAGCCTGACGTCGAGCACATCGAAGGGCTCTCGCCCGCCATCTCGATCGAGCAGAAGTCGACCTCGCACAATCCCCGCTCCACGGTCGGCACGGTCACCGAGATTTACGACTATCTGCGCCTGCTGTTCGCGCGGGTCGGCACGCCCCGGTGTCCCGTGCACGGCGTGGACCTCGCCGCGCAGACGGTCAGCCAGATGGTCGACCAGGTGCTGGGCATGGATGAGTCGCGTCGCCTGATGTTGCTGGCCCCGGTGGTGACGGCGCGCAAGGGCGAGCATCACCAGGTGCTGGCGGAGCTGCGGGCGCAGGGCCTCATCCGGGCGCGGATCGACGGCGAGGTCACCGATCTCGACCGGTTGCCGACGCTGGATCCCAAGCGCAAGCACACGATCGAAGCGGTCGTCGACCGATTCCGCGTCCGCCCGGACCTGCAGCAGCGTCTGGCCGAGTCGTTCGAGACCGCCCTGCGGCTGGGCGAGGGTACGGCCATCGTCGTGTCCATGGACGAGGATGCTGCCGCGCCGGTGCTGTTCTCCGACAAGTTCGCCTGCCCGCACTGCGGCTACAGCCTCACCGAGCTGGAGCCGCGCCTGTTCTCCTTCAACAACCCGGCAGGTGCCTGTCCGGAGTGCGATGGTCTCGGCGTGATCGAGTACTTCGATCCGGCCCGCGTGGTGGGCCATCCCGAACTGAGCCTCGCCGGCGGCGCCGTGCGTGGCTGGGACCGGCGCAACGCCTACTTCTTCCAGTTGCTGCGCTCGCTGGCACGAGCCTACGACTTCGACGAGGACACGCCCTGGGAGGAACTGCCGGCGTCGATACGCGAGGTGGTGCTCCACGGCAGCGGCGAGCGGGAGATCGAATTCCATTATCTGAACGCCAAGGGCGGGTTCACGCGGCGGCATCCGTTCGAGGGCGTGATCCCCAACATGCAGCGGCGCTACCGCGAGGCGGATTCCGTGGCGGTGCGCGAGGAGCTGGCACGCTACCTGAGCACGCGTGCCTGCCCGCGCTGTGACGGCCAGCGCCTGAACGAGGCGGCGCGGCACGTGTTCGTGGATGGCCGGACCTTGCCCCAGATCACCGACCTGACTGTGGCCGAGGCGCAGGCTTGGTTCGATGCCCTGCAGCTGACCGGCTGGCGCGGCGAGATTGCCGGCCGCATCTGCAAGGAGATCCGCGAGCGGCTGCGGTTTCTCGTCGACGTTGGGCTGGACTACCTGTCGCTCGGCCGCAGTGCGGAGACGCTGTCCGGCGGCGAGGCGCAGCGCATCCGCCTCGCCAGCCAGATTGGCGCGGGCCTGGTCGGGGTCATGTACGTGCTCGATGAGCCTTCGATCGGGCTGCACCAGCGCGACAACGACCGCCTGCTGCGCACGCTCACCTACCTGCGGGACCTGGGCAACACCGTCATCGTCGTGGAGCACGACGAGGACGCCATCCGCACCGCCGATCATGTCGTCGACATGGGGCCGGGGGCGGGCGTCCACGGCGGCCGGGTGGTGGCCGAGGGCCCGCCGGCGGCGATTTGCCGGAGCGCCGAGTCGCTGACGGGCCAGTATCTGTCCGGCCGCCGCCGCATCGCCCTGCCGGCAAGGCGTCGGACGCCGGATCCGGCGCGGCGGCTGCAACTGCACGGCGCCAGCGGCCATAACCTCCGCGACGTGACGCTGTCGCTGCCGCTGGGGCTGCTGACCTGCGTCACCGGGGTGTCCGGTTCCGGCAAGTCGACCCTGATCAACGACACACTCTATGCGGCGGCCGCACGCGCGCTGAATCGTGCCAGCACCGATCCGGCGCCGCACGGCAGCATCGAGGGGCTGGAGTGGCTGGACAAGGTCATCGACATCGACCAGAGCCCGATCGGCCGCACGCCGCGTTCGAACCCGGCCACCTATACTGGCCTGTTCACGCCGGTTCGTGAACTGTTCGCGGGGACGCCGGAAGCGCGCGCGCGGGGCTACAGCCCGGGACGCTTCAGCTTCAACGTCAAGGGCGGGCGCTGCGAGGCCTGCCAGGGCGATGGGGTCATCAAGGTAGAGATGCACTTTCTGCCGGACATCTACGTCAACTGCGATGTCTGCAAGGGCCGGCGCTACAACCGCGAGACGCTGGAGATCCAGTACAAGGGGCACACGATCCACGAGGTGCTAACGCTGACGGTCGAGGATGCGCTGGCGCTGTTCGAGCCGGTGGCCCCGATCGCCCGCAAGCTGCAGACGTTGGTGGATGTCGGTCTCGGCTATCTGCAGCTCGGCCAGAGCGCGACCACCCTGTCCGGCGGCGAGGCGCAGCGCGTCAAGCTCGCCCGTGAGCTGGCTCGCCGCGACACCGGCCGCACGCTCTACATCCTGGATGAGCCGACCACCGGCCTGCACTTCCACGACATCGACCAGTTGCTGCGCGTGCTGCAGCGGCTGGTCGAGCACGGCAACACCGTGGTGGTCATCGAACACAACCTCGACGTCATCAAGACCGCCGACTGGCTGATCGACCTGGGGCCGGAGGGAGGCAATGGCGGTGGCCGGATCATCGCCACCGGCACGCCGGAGGCGGTGGCCCAGGTCGCTGCTTCGTATACGGGACGCTATCTGCAGCCGCTGCTCGACACCGGCGCGCCCCGCCAGGAGGCTGCCGACCGCTGACGGGGTGGGCAGCCCCTCCACGGCTGGTGCACACTAGCGCGAAGCGAGGCCATCCCTCCCAACCGGACGCGTTTATGGCAGTGCTCGTTCCCGTCATCCTTTCCGGTGGCTCCGGTACCCGCCTGTGGCCGCTGTCGCGGGAACATTTCCCGAAACAGTGCCTGAGCCTGGCCGGCCAGCACAGCCTGCTGCAGCAGACCGCGCACCGGGCCCGCCGGCTGACGGCTGCTGCGGTGCCGCTGGTGATCGGCAACCATCAGCATCGTTTCCTCATCGCCGAGCAGCTGCGGGAGGCGGAGGTCGAGGCGCGGGTGGTGCTCGAGCCGCTGGCCCGCAACACGGCGCCGGCGGTGGCGGCCGCGGCCCTGCTGCTGGCGCGCGAGGATGCCGGCGCGCTGATGCTGATCCTGCCGGCGGACCACGTGATCGGCGATACCGACGCCTTCGTCGACGCCGTCAGGCGCGGGCGCGCCGCGGCGGAGCAGGATCGACTGGTGATCTTCGGCATTCGCCCCACGCGTCCCGAGACTGGCTACGGCTACATCCGCGCCGGCGACGGCGCGGGCGAGCAGCAGGCCGTGCCGGTCGCGGCCTTCGTCGAAAAGCCCCAGCCGGCCGCGGCGCAGGCGTACTTCGCCGACGGCGGCTATCTGTGGAACAGCGGCATCGTGCTCTGCCGGGCCAGCACGGTGCTGGCGGAGATGGAGCGCTGGTGTCCGGCGCTGCTGGCCGCGGTCACCGAGGCGGTCGATGCCGCGCGGGAAGATCTCGACTTCCTGCGCCTGGACGAGGCGCGCTTCGCCGACGTGCCCTCGCTGTCGTTCGACTATGCGGTATTGGAGAACACCGACCGTGCCGCGGTCGTGCCGCTGACGGCCGACTGGGACGATGTCGGTTCCTGGAGTGCGCTGCACGCCGCCACGGCCGCCGACGCGCAGGGCAATGTGCAGCAGGGCGATGTCTATCTCGAGGATGTCGCCGACAGCTACGTCCGCGCCGAACATCGGCTGGTGGCGGCGGTCGGCATCCGCGAGCACATCATCGTGGAGACGGCCGATGCGGTGCTGGTGGCGCACCGCGATCGTGCCCAGGAGGTCAAGCGTATCGTCAGCCGCCTGCAGGCGGACGACCGCGAGGAACGCCTGACGCACCGGCGGGTCTACCGGCCGTGGGGGTGGTACGAGGGCATCGCCCTGGGCGGCCGATTCCAGGTCAAGCACATCTACGTGAAGCCCGGCGCCGCACTGTCGCTGCAGAGCCACCATCACCGGGCCGAGCACTGGATCGTCGTCAGCGGCACGGCGCGCGTCGTGCGTGGCGAGGAGGACTTCCTGCTCGGTGAGGACGAGTCGACCTATATCAGCGTCGGTCAGCGCCACCGGCTGGAGAATCCCGGCAAGATCGCGCTGCACCTGATCGAAGTGCAGACCGGTGGCTATCTCGGCGAGGACGACATCGTCCGCTACGACGACCGCTACGGCCGCTGAACCCCATCCCCGTTCCGAGGAACCTGCCTGTGAGCGAACCGATTACCTGCTTCAAGGCCTACGACGTGCGTGGACGTCTGCCCGACCAGCTGAACGAGGAGATCGCCTATCGCATCGGGCGGGCCTTCGCAGACTACCTCAAGGCGAAGACCGTGGCGGTCGGCCGCGACGTCCGCCTCTCCAGCCCCTCGATCCAGGATGCGCTGGTGCGCGGCCTGAACGCCCAGGGTGCGGACGCCTACGATATCGGCCTGTGCGGCACCGAGGAGATCTACTTCGCTACCGCCGATCGCGGCTTCGACGGCGGCGTGATGGTCACCGCCAGCCACAATCCTGCCGACTACAACGGCATGAAGTTCGTCCGGCAGGAGGCCCGCCCGCTCACCGGCGATACCGGCCTGCCGGAGGTCAAGGCGCTGGCGGAGGCGAACGAGTTCTTCGATCCGCCCGCCTCCGGTACCCGCAAGCCGCTGCAGGTGCGCAAGGACTACATCGCCCACCTGCTGAGCTACCTCGGCGGTGGCCGGCTCAGGCCCCTGAAGATCGTGGTCAATGCCGGCAACGGCTGCGCCGGACCGGTGGTGGACGAGCTGGCCGAGCGGCTGCCATTCGAGCTGATCCGGGTGTTCAACGAGCCGGACGGCAACTTCCCCAATGGCATCCCCAACCCGCTGCTGCCGGAAAATCGTGCCGCCACGGCCGATCGCGTGCTGGCTGAGGGCGCCGATCTCGGCGTCGCCTGGGATGGCGACTTCGATCGCTGCTTCCTGTTCGACAACCACGGGCGCTTCATCGAGGGCTATTACATCGTCGGCCTGCTGGGTCGGGCGTTCTGCGAGAAGAACCCCGGCGCCAAGATCGTCTACGATCCCCGCATGACGTGGAACACCATCGAGATGGTGGCCGAGGCCGGCGGCGTGCCGATCATGAGCAAGGCCGGCCACGCCTTCATGAAGGAGCGGATGCGCCGCGAGGATGCCCTCTATGGCGGCGAGATGAGCGCGCATCACTATTTCAAGCAGTTCGCCTACTGCGACAGCGGCATGATTCCTTGGCTGCTGGTGGCGGAAATGGTCTCCCAGACCGGCACTTCACTGGCGGAGATGGTCGACAGCCGCATCGCCCGTTACCCGGCCAGCGGCGAGATCAACCGCCGCCTCGACGATCCGGCCGGCGCGCTGGCGGCGCTGGAGTCGCGCTACGGCGGATCGGCCAAGGCGGTCGATCACACCGACGGCCTGTCGGTGGAGTTCGAGGACTGGCGCTTCAACGTGCGGCCTTCGAACACCGAGCCGGTCGTGCGGCTGAACGTGGAGTCGCGCGGCGACGAGGCGCTGATGCGGACGAAGTGCGAAGAACTGCTCGAACAGCTTGCCGAATTCGGCGCCGAGCCGGCGTGATGGCCTCGCCAAGCGCTTGTCCCTGCTAGCATGCGCGTCCCGTAGATTGCCGGGCCTTCCATGCCGCTGCGACTGTACATCAAGACCTGGGGCTGCCAGATGAACGAGTACGATTCCGCCCGCATGGCGGACGTGCTCGCGGCGAGCCGCGGCTTCGTGCGGACCGAGGATCCCGAGGCTGCTGACGTGCTGCTGCTCAACACCTGCTCGGTGCGCGAGAAGGCACAGGAAAAGGTCTTCTCCCAGTTGGGTCGCTGGCGGGAGTGGAAGCAGGAAAAGCCCGGGCTGGTGATCGGTGTAGGGGGCTGCGTGGCAAGCCAGGAGGGCGATGCCCTGCTGCGCCGGGCGCCGTTCGTTGACCTGGTGTTCGGGCCACAGACGGTGCACCGCCTGCCCGCCATGATCGACAGCATCCGCCGCGAGCGCCAGCCGCTGGTGGACGTGTCCTTCCCGGAGATCGAGAAGTTCGACGCGTTGCCGGCGCCCCGGGCCGAGGGCCCCACGGCCTTCGTGTCGATCATGGAAGGCTGCAGCAAGTACTGCAGCTTCTGCGTCGTCCCCTATACCCGGGGCGAGGAAGTCAGCCGGCCGTTCGACGACGTGCTCGCCGAGTGCCTGCAGCTGGTCGACCAGGGCGTGCGCGAGATCACGCTGCTGGGGCAGAACGTGAACGCCTATCGTGGCCGCATGCACGATGGGCTCACCGCCGATCTCGCCTTGTTGCTGGAATACCTGGCGGAGATCGACGGTCTGGCGCGCCTGCGGTTCACCACCTCGCATCCGGTGGAATTCAGCGACCGGCTGATCGAAGCCTTTGCCCACCTGCCCAAGCTCGCCGGCTATCTGCATCTGCCCGTGCAGAGCGGATCGGACCGGCTGCTGGCGCTGATGAAGCGAGGCCACACGGCGCTCGAGTACCGGCAGAAGATCCGCCGGCTGCGCGAGGCGCGGCCCGACATCTCGCTGTCCTCCGACTTCATCGTCGGCTATCCGGGCGAGAGCGAGGCCGATTTTGCCGCGACCATGCAGCTGATCGAGGAGGTGCGGTTCGATCAGGCCTTCAGCTTCATCTACAGCCGCCGTCCCGGCACGCCGGCGGCCGGGCTGCCCGAGTCGCTCTCGCCGGCGCACAAGCAGGCGCGGCTGGCGCAGCTGCAGGCGCGCATCGGCGAGTTCGGCCGGGACTACGCCGCACGGCTGATCGGCAGCGTGCAACCGGTGCTGGTGGAGAAGGTCTCGGTCAAGCAACCCGGCGAGCTCGCCGGCCGTACGCCCTGCAATCGGTGGGTCAACTTCGCCGCGCCGACCTCCCTGATCGGCCGGATGGCGCCGATACGCATCACCGCAGCGCTCACCAACTCGCTGCGCGGAGAGTGGTTGGCGGAGCGGCAGGCCGCTTGAGCGACGGCCCCGCGATGCCACCCGGCCGCTCGAGCGAGGAACTGCTGCTCGAACCGGTGGACAACGCCCGGCTGGCCAACCTCGCCGGGCAGCTCGACGAGCACCTGCGGCTGCTGGAACGGCGCCTGGGCATCGAGATCAACCACCGCGGCAACCGCTTCCGGCTGATCGGCGAGGCCGACACCGTCGCGGTCGCCGCGCGGGTGCTGGCCGCGCTCTACGCGACCACTGCCGCCCAGGCGCTCACGCCGGAACTGGTGCATCTGCAGCTGCAGCAGGCAGGCGTCGACCAGCTGCTGGAGCAGGCGCCGGCCGACGAGCCGGAAGTCGCCGTGCAGACGCGGCGGGGTGTGATCCGGGGCCGCGGCCGCAATCAGCAGCGCTACCTGCGGGCGGTGCTCACCCACGACATCAACTTCGGCATCGGCCCCGCCGGCACCGGCAAGACCTATCTTGCCGTGGCGGCCGCGGTCGATGCCCTGCAGCGCGAGACCGTGCGGCGCATCGTGCTCGTGCGTCCGGCGGTGGAAGCGGGCGAACGGCTCGGCTTCTTGCCCGGGGACATGGCGCAGAAGGTCGATCCTTACCTGCGCCCGTTGTACGACGCGCTGTACGAGATGATGGGGTTCGAGCGGGTGGACCGGTTGCTCGAGCGCAGCGTGATCGAGGTCGCGCCGCTCGCCTTCATGCGCGGGCGCACCCTGAACGAGGCGTTCATCATCCTCGATGAGGCGCAGAACACCACCGTCGAGCAGATGAAGATGTTCCTGACCCGCATCGGTTTCGGCTCGACCGCCGTGGTAACCGGCGATGTGACGCAGGTCGACCTGCCGCGCCGCGCCCGCTCGGGTCTGCGCCACGCGGTGGACGTGCTGGCGGCGGTGAACGGCATCAGCTTCACGTTCTTCAACAGTCGCGACGTCGTGCGCCACCCGCTGGTGCAGCGCATCGTCGATGCCTATGAGCGTATCGAGAAGGCCGAGGCGGCGGATGGCGCGCCCGGTCATGCCCCGCCGACCGACGATGCCTGACTGGCTGACGGTGCAGCGGGCTTGCACTGCCCTCGAGCTGCCGGCCGATGCCGATTTCGCCGGCTGGCTGCAGGCCGCCTTCACCGCCTGCGGCCGCGGCGGCGAACTGACGCTGCGCATCGTCGACACGGAGGAGGGCCGGCAGCTCAATCGTGACTATCGTGGCCGCGACAGGCCGACCAACGTGCTGGCCTTCCCCCTGACGCCGCCTGCGCCACTGACCGCGGCGTATCTCGGCGATCTTGCGCTGTGCGCGCCGGTGGTGGCGCAGGAGGCCGCCCTGCAGGCCAAGCTGCCTCGGGCCCACTGGGCACACCTCACCGTGCACGGCGCGCTGCATCTGCTCGGCTACGATCATGAGGAACCGGAGGCGGCAGCGCACATGGAGCAGATGGAACGGGTCGTGCTGGCCAGCTGCGGCTTCGATGACCCCTACGAGGACGAATGAGCGCCGCCGTGGTGGCGCCCCGACGGTAGCAGGAGCGATGAACGAGCAGACGAGCGGCCGCGAGGGGCCTGCCGAGGAAGCGAGCTGGATCAACCGGATGCGGCAGTGGCTTGCGCCGCCGCTGCAGAGCCAGGAGCGCCTGATCGGCCTGCTGCGCCAGGCAGTGGACGAGGCGGTGCTGGATGCGGACGCGGAGAGCATGATCGAGGGGGTGCTGCAGGTCACCGAGATGCAGGCGCGGGACATCATGATCCCGCGCTCGCAGATGGTCGTCATCGGTCGGGACCAGTCCTTCGCCGAGATCCTGCCGGTGGTGGTCGAATCCGGCTTCTCCCGCTTTCCCGTCGTCGGCGAGAGTCGCGACGAGGTGCTCGGCCTGTTACTGGCCAAGGACCTGCTGCGTTTCGCCGGCGCCCGCGAGACGGAGTTCGAACTGCGTGAACTGTTGCGGCCGGCGGTGTTCGTACCGGAGAGCAAGCGGCTGAACGTGTTGCTGAAGGACTTTCGCAGCAGCCGCAACCACATGGCGATCGTCGTCGACGAGTACAGCGGCATTGCCGGCCTGGTGACCATCGAGGATGTGCTGGAGCAGATCGTCGGCGAGATCGACGACGAGCACGACTACGAGGAAGACGACGACATCGTCAGCTATGGCGACCAGCGTTTCCGCGTCCGGGCGCTGACGCCGATCGAGGACTTCAACGCGCGTTTCGGCACCCGTTTCAGCGACGAGGAGTTCGATACCGTCGGTGGTCTGATCCTCAACGCCTTCGGCCGACTGCCGCGACGGGGGGAGCATGTCCGCCTCGGGCCCTGCGACTTCACGGTGATGCGGGCCGACAAGCGGCGCCTGCACTGGCTCGAGGTCAATCTCGCCGAGGCCGTCCCGACCGATCCGCAATGAGCCTGCTCACCGCGGCGGCGCTGGGCGCGCTGGCGGTGCTTGCCTTTGCGCCGTTCGCCTGCGCGTGGTCGCTGCCGGTGGTGCTGGCGGCCCTGCTGGCGCTGGCGGCGTCCTGCCCGCCACGACGTGCCGCCGCGCTCGGCTACGCCTTCGGCTGCGGCCTGTTCGGTGCCGGTACCTGGTGGGTCTACATCAGCATGCACGGCTTCGGTGGCGCACCTTGGCCGCTGGCGCTGGCGTTGACCCTTGCCCTGACGGCGCTGTTGGCTGCCTTTCCTGCCGCCGCGCTCGGTCTCACCCAGACGCTGGTACCGGCCGGCCGGTCGGCCGTGTTGCCGCGCGTGCTGGCCTTCGCCGGCAGCTGGGTGCTGCTGGAGTGGCTCCGCGGCTGGTTCGCCTCCGGCTTTCCGTGGCTTGCGCTCGGCTATGCCGCCACGCCGACGGTACTGGCCGGCTACGCTCCGCTGCTCGGCGTGTTCGGCGCCTCGCTGATCTGGACGTTGCTGGGGGGCTGCCTGTGGGGCCTCACCCGCCGGCGCTGGTGGCCAGCGCCGGCGGCGCTGGTGCTCGTCGGCCTCGGCGCTGGCCTGCAAGGCGTGACGTGGACACAGCCGACCGCCGAACCGCTGCGCGTGGCCCTGCTGCAGGGCAATGTCGGCCAGGGACAGAAGTGGGATCCTGCCCAGGTGCTGCCGACGCTGCAGCGCTACCGGGAGCTGAATCGCCGTGCCGGTGCGGCGGACCTGATCGTCTGGCCGGAGGTTGCCGTGCCGGTGCCCTACGAGCGGCTGCAGGGCTATTTCGGTCAGTTGCAGGCCGAGCGCCGCCCGGGTCAGACGCTGCTGATCGGGGTGCTGCGGCCGGCGCCGGCGGGTGGCTACCACAACAGCGTGCTGGCGCTCGACGAGGGGCCACACCGGTTCTACGACAAGGTGCATCTGGTACCTTTCGGCGAATACTTCCCGGTACCGGGGTTCGTGCGCACCCAGCTCGCGCTGCTGGACCTGCCGTATACCGACATGGCCTTCGGCGCGCGCGCGCAGCCGCCGCTGGCGGTCGATGGTCAGGCCGTGGCGGTATCGATCTGCTATGAGGATCTGTTTGGCGATGAACTGGCCGCCGCGGCCGGTGCCGCCACGCTGTTGGTCAACGTGAGCAACGACGCCTGGTTCGGCGACTCGATCGCGCCGCATCAGCACCTGCAGATCGCCCAGACCCGCGCGCTGGAGTTTGCCAAGCCCCTGTTGCGGGCCACCAATACCGGCATTACCGCGCTCGTCGATCATCGTGGCCGGGTACAGGCGCGCCTGCCCCAGTTCGAACTCGACATGCTGGCAGGCAGGGTGCAGCCGCGCCGTGGCGCGACGCCCTACGCGCGCGTGGGCGACCTGCCGGCGGTCATGGGCTCATTGCTGCTGGCGGTGCTGGCCTTCGGCAGCGCCCGGCGGCGAGGCTGAGCCCGCCGGCGTGGCATCCACACGGGCCATGATCTCCCGGGCGGCACGCTGATAGCCGCCGGTGGCATGCAGCTCGCGTTGCAGCGTCTGCGCCGCCTGCCGAAAGGTGGACTCGTGCAACAGGCGCTGCACCGCCGAGCGCAGCCGCTGCGCCGAGACGGCGGCGGGTGACAGATGCAGGCCGGCGCCGGCCCGCTCGATGCGCCGGGCGTTGAAGCGCTGCTCGATCTGCTGCGGCACCATCACCATCGGCACGCCGAAATACATGCTTTCGTTGATGCTGTTCATGCCGCCATGGGAGACGAAGGCGTCCGCCTGCCCCAGCACTTCCAGCTGCGGCACCCGCGGGAACACGCGCACGTTCGCCGGCGGCTCGCCCAGCTCCTCCAGCCGGGTACCGGCGCCCACCGACATGATCACGTCCAGCGGCTGGTCCGCGAAGGCCTCGAAGCACTGCCGGTAGAAGGCATCGCGCAGGTTGTGCACGGTGCCGAGCGAGATGTAGACCAGCGGTCGTCCCGGCTGCTTGATCGGCCCGAGCGAGTCGGCATCGCGGCCAGCCGGCACCGAGGCGCCGCAGAAGACGAAGCGCGAGGCATCGAGCCGGCTGCTGAAGGGCTGGAAGGAGGGCGCGAGGAACACGAGGTTCAAATCGCCCTCGTTGGCGAAGACGTCGAACGCATGGTGGACGATGTTGTGGTACGGCAGGTCCATGCTCGCCAGCATCGCCCGCAACTGGCGCCGCGCCCGCAGCAGCCGGGTCGGCAGCTTGATCGCCATTTCGCCGACGATGCCGCCGGTGAAGCGGGCGTCGGCCAGCATCAGCAGGGGCGTGCTGACCACCGTGGTGATCAGGCAGACGGCCGGCAGCCCGAGGGCTCGCGCGAGCATCTTGCCCCACATGCAGCAGGAGTCGTAGAGGATGTAGTCGGGCGAGAGCGCTTGCAGGTCGGAGCGCAGTCCTTCCAGGCAACGCTCGGCGAGTTCGAGCTGCACCATCGCCATATCCACCACCGAGCCGGCGGCGGCGGCGTTGTGGTGATAGTCGAAATAGGGGGCATAGGTGCGGAACTCGGCGCCGCGCTGCTCTATCGTCCGGCGGCTGTCCTCGCCGGCGTAGTAGACGACGCGATGGCCGGCGCCACACAGCGCCTCGACCAGGCCAACGGTGGGGTTGATGTGCCCGGAGGCACCGGGCAGATTGAAGATGATGCCGGTCGGCATGATTCGGCTACCGCTCCACTGGCGCCGCTCGCGTGCGGCATTCCCTTGCTGCTCTCGGCCGTGACGTCGGCAAGTGTAGCCGACGCGTGTGGCTCTCACCCGTTCGCGGCCCCGTCGCGACTGAAGCGGGTGCCGCCGCAGGCCGGACAAGGCTGCAGCTCCCGCGGCCGGTTGAGGTGGATCTCGCGGTTGCAGTCCACGCAGCGCAGCCGCCCGGGCGCGGTCACCTCGCCCGCCTGCCAGATGTCGCTGCGTACGCCGCGCTCGCTCAGCGAGGCGAGCTCGACGCGGGAGTGATCGGTGGCGCGGGCGAGCATGTCGAGCACCCGCGCCTCGATCAGTTCGAGGTCGAAGCGCAGCCAGTCGCCGAGGTTTACCCGCTCGTCGCCGAGAAACTCGCCGGCATGTTCCAGGTCGCGCTGCAGCGAGGCGGCCACCGCCTCGGCATCGGCCGGCGCGAGTTCGCCGGCGGCCAGGGCGGCGTCGCGTTCGCGGGCGACGGCCTCGGCGATGCGCGGCACGCCGTCTTCGGCCTCGGCCTCGGCGTCGAGCCGGCGCTGGACGCGCTCCAGCAGGCGCTCATAGGCGCGTTCGCGGGCGGATGGGGAATCGTTGGCGGCGGGCGTGGTCATTGACTGGTTTCCTGCGGCTGTTGTGGGCCTTCTGGCGCGCTCGGTATCCTTGCCGGCCCCGGCAGGCGAGAGCGCATGATGGATGAGGTCTACCGGCCAGCGGCCGTTGAGCGGCAGGCGCAGGCCTTCTGGTCCGAGCATGGGACCTTCACGGCAACCGAAGATGCCGCGCGGCCGAAGTTCTACTGCCTGTCGATGTTCCCCTATCCCAGCGGTCGGCTGCACATGGGGCACGTGCGTAACTACACCATCGGCGATGTGATCGCACGTTACCAGCGTATGCAGGGGCGCAACGTGTTGCAGCCGATGGGCTGGGATGCCTTCGGCCTGCCGGCCGAGAATGCCGCGATGCAGCACGGCGTGCCGCCGGCGCAATGGACTCGCCAGAACATCGCCCAGATGCGGGCGCAGCTGCAGCGGCTCGGCTTCGGCTACGACTGGCAACGCGAGCTGGCCACCTGCGATCCGGACTACTACCGCTGGGAGCAGTGGCTGTTCTGCCAGATGCTCGAGCGCGGACTGGTCTATCGGCGCAACGCGGTGGTGAACTGGGATCCGGTGGACCAGACCGTGCTGGCGAACGAGCAGGTCATCGACGGGCGCGGCTGGCGTTCCGGTGCGCCGGTCGAGCGCCGCGAGATTCCGCAGTGGTTCCTGCGCATCACCGCCTATGCCGATGAGCTGCTCGCCGAGCTGGATGCCCTGCCGGGCTGGCCCGAGGCGGTCAAGACGATGCAGCGCAACTGGATCGGCCGCTCGGAAGGCGTGGAGGTGCAGTTCGCGCTGGCCGGGCAGGAACAGCCGCTGACGGTCTATACCACCCGCCCCGACACGCTCATGGGCGTGAGCTACCTTGCCGTGGCGGCCGATCACCCGCTGGCGCTGGCGGCAGCCTCGCGGGATGCCGAGGTGGCCGACTTCGTCGAGGCGTGCCGCCGCGGCGAGGCCAGTGAAGCGGCGCTGGAGACGCTGCCCAAGCGTGGCGTCGATCTGGGCGTGCGTGCGCTGCATCCGCTGACCGGCGAGGAAGTGCCGGTGTGGGCCGCCAACTTCGTGCTGATGAGCTACGGCACCGGCGCCGTCATGGCTGTGCCGGCGCACGATGCCCGGGACTGGGAGTTCGCCCGTGCCTACGGCCTGCCGGTCCGGCAGGTGATCGCACCGCTGACCGACGCGGCCGTCGACACGGCGGCAGGTGCCTTCACCGCGCCTGGGCGGTTGATCAACTCCGGCTCGTTCGACGGGCTCACGAGCGAGGCGGCCTTCGAGGCGATTGCCGCGCGGCTGGCGGCGCTCGGCCGGGGCGAGCGCCGGGTCAACTACCGGCTGCGCGACTGGGGCGTCTCGCGGCAGCGCTACTGGGGCGCGCCGATCCCCGTCATCTATTGCGAGCGCTGCGGCGCGTTGCCGGTGCCGACGGCCGACCTGCCGGTGGTATTGCCCGAGGATGTGGTGCCCACCGGCAGCGGTTCGCCGCTGGTGGATCATCCCGCCTTCCGGCAGGTCGACTGCCCGGGCTGCGGCGGTGCGGCCCGGCGGGAGACCGATACCTTCGATACCTTCATGGAGTCGTCCTGGTACTTCGCCCGCTTCGCCTGTGCCGGCAACGGGCAGGCCATGCTCGATGCACGCGCCGACTACTGGCTGCCGGTCGACCAGTACGTGGGCGGCATCGAGCACGCGATCCTGCATCTGCTCTACGCGCGCTTCCTGCAGAAGGTGCTGCGCGATCTTGGCTTGGCGAGGGCCGGCGAGCCCTTCGCCAACCTGCTGACGCAGGGCATGGTGGTGGCGGAGACCTATTACCGGGAGACGGAGGAGGGCAAACGCGTCTTCTTCAGCCCCGAGGAGGTCGAGGTGCAGCGGGACGGCCGCGGGGCCGTCGCCGGCGCCGTGGCCCTTGCCGACGGCCGACCGGTCAGCGTCGGCGGTATCGAGAAGATGTCCAAATCCAAGCGCAACGGCGTGGACCCGGAAGGGCTGATCGAACGCTATGGCGCCGATACCGTCCGCCTGTTCACGATGTTCGCCGCCCCACCGGAACAGAGCCTGGAGTGGTCGGACTCGGGCGTGGAGGGCGCCTCGCGCTTCCTCAAGCGGCTCTGGCGGCTGACCGGCGAGCATCTGGCGGGTGGCGAGGTCGCGGCGCTGGCGCCGGCGCAGCTCGCGCCCGCGCAGGCCGAGCTGCGCCGGCTGGTCCACCAGACGATCGCCAAGGTCGGTGACGACCTCGGCCGGCGCTATACCTTCAACACCGCCATCGCCGCGGTGATGGAGCTGGTCAACGCGCTGCAGCGTGACGGCGACGGCTCGCCGCAGGGCCGGGCCGTGCGCCAGGAGGGTCTGCAGGCGGTGGTGCTGCTGCTGGCACCGATCGTGCCGCACGTGGCGCACGTGCTCTGGCAGGCGCTCGGCGGCACGGGCACCGTGGCCGACGCGAGTTGGCCGCAGGCAGATCCGGCCGCCCTCGCCAGCAGCACCACCGAATATGTGGTGCAGGTCAACGGCAAGCTGCGGGCGCGGCTCAGCGTGCCGGTCGACGCCTCGCAGGCGCAGGTCGAACAGGCAGCCCGGGAGGATGAGAACGTGCAGCGCTTCATCGCCGACCGGACGGTGCGCAAATGCGTCGTCGTGCCCGGTCGCCTCGTCAACTTCGTCGTTTGAGCATGCGGGCGCGCTGGCAAGGTGGGCGGCTCGGCCGACTGGTGCTGCTGGTGCTGCTGGCCGCCGGCCTCGGTGCCTGCGGCTTTCGGCTGGCGGGGCGGGCGCCGCTGCCGCCGGCCTACGCGCAGGTCTATGTGCAGTCCGAGCCGGTCGGCGACGAACTGGCGCTCGAACTCGCCAGCACGCTCGCTGCCAACGGCGCGCGAGTGATCCCGGGCGCGCGGCGGGATGCAGCGGTGGTCACCCTGCGGGCCGCGCCGGCGCGGCGCCAGGTGGTGTCGGTCGATCGGGCGGGCAAGGTGCAGGAGTACGCGCTGGTGCTGACAGCCACGCTGTCTGCCCGCGCGCCCGGCGTGGCGGACCTGCCGCCGACGCGGTTCGTGCGGCGCCGCGACTATGTGGTCGACGAGGTCGACGTGCTGGCGAACGAGGCGCGGGAAGACGAGCTGCTGGTGGCGATGCGCCAGGACATGGTGCGGGCCATGCTGCGCCGGCTGGCCGTGGCCGGGGACGGTGGTGCAGCTCTCGCCCGCTAGCCTGCCCCGACACCTGCGCGGGGGCCTGGCGCCGGTCTACCTGCTGGCCGGGCAGGTGCCGTTGCTGATCGAGGAGGCGGCCGATGCCGTGCGTGCCGCCGTGCGCCAGGCGGGAGGCGAGGAGCGGGTCGTGCTCACCGCCGAACCGGGTTTCGACTGGCCGCAGCTGATCCGGGAGATGCAGGGCCAGTCGCTGTTCGCAGCCCGCCGGCTCATCGAGCTGCGATTGCCCACGGCACGGCCGGGCGACGCGGGCGCCAAGGCGCTGCGCGAAGCCGCCGCCGTGGCCGATGCGGCCACGACACTGCTGGTGATCTGCCACGGCGAGCCGGCGATGCGGCGTACGCAGTGGTATCGGGCGTTGGAGCAGGCGGGGGCGGCGCTGTATGCCTGGCCACTGGCGGCAGCCGAGCACGAGCGCTGGCTGCAGCGCCGGCTGACCGCGCACCGGTTGCGGGCGACACCCGAAGCGCTGGCACTGCTGGTGCAGCGGACCGAGGGCAACCTGCTGGCGGCCGCGCAGGAAGTCGAAAAGCTCCGGTTGCTGGCGACCGGGGAGGAGATCGACGAGGCGCTGGTGATGCGCGCCGTGGCCAGCGGCAGTCGTTACGACGTCTTCGACCTGGCCGATGCAGTGCTGGCCGGCGAGCCGGCGCGCGTGGTGCGCATCCTGCACGCCCTGCAGGCGGAGGACATCGCCCTGCCGCTGGTGCTCTGGGCGCTGACGCGTGATCTGCGCCTGCTCGTCCAGCTGTCGGCGGGTGACGCCGCGGCGGACGAGGCCAGTCTGCAGCGCCTGGGCGTGCGGTCGGCCCGGCGCCCGGCGGTGCGCCGCGCGGTGCGCCGGCATTCGCGGGCCGGCTGGCTGCACCTGCTGGGGCGCATGGCACGGCTGGACGCGCGCGCCAAGGGCGGCCCCGCTTCCCCCGCCGCCCCGCCGTTGGCACACGAACTGCTAGACTTGGCGCTTTCAATGACCTTGCCGCGCCGGCGCGGCACGACCCGTACGCAATGAACGCATCCCGCCCGCTCGCCGAGTCTGCCGCCGGCACCGATATCGATCAGTACGTCGACGATCTTGGTCGCCAGGCCCGCGCCGCAGCGCGCGTGATGGCCGCTGCGCCAACCGGAACCAAGAACGCCGCGCTCGCTGCCATCGCGCAGGAGCTCGAATCTCACCGCACCGCCATCCTTGCCGCCAATGCCGGCGACGTGGAGCGGGCGCAGGCGGCCGGCCTCGAGGCGGCGCTGCTGGATCGGCTGGCGCTTGGCGAGGCCACGGTGGCCGCCATGGCCGAGGGATTGCGGCAGGTGGCGGCGTTGCCCGATCCGGTGGGACAGATCGACGATCTCGCCTACCGCCCTTCCGGCATCCAGGTCGGACGCATGCGGGTGGCGCTCGGCGTGATCGGCATCATCTACGAGTCGCGGCCGAACGTGACCGCCGATGCCGCCGCCCTGTGTCTGAAGTCCGGCAATGCCGCGATCCTGCGGGGCGGGCGCGAGGCACTGGCCTCGAACCAGGCGATCGGGCGCTGCGTACAGGCCGGACTGGCCGCCGCCGGCCTGCCGGCCACCGCGATCCAGGTGGTGGAGACCCCCGAGCGGGCGGTGGTCGGCCGGCTGATCGCCTCGCCCGAGCATCTGGATGTGATCGTGCCGCGCGGCGGCCGCGGGTTGATCGAGCGCATCAGCCAGGAGGCGCGGGTGCCGGTGATCCGCCATCTGGACGGGGTCTGCCACGTGTACATCGACGCGGCGGCGGAGGTGGCCAAGGCGGTGGAAATCGCCGTGAATGCCAAGACGCAGCGCTACGGCACCTGCAACACCATGGAAACGCTGCTGGTGGCTGCGGAGATCGCCGCCGAGGTGCTGCCGTTGCTGGCCGTGCGCTACGAGGCCGCCGGCGTGACGCTGCGCGCCTGCGAGCGCGCCCGGGCCTGGCTCAGGGACGCCGAGCCGGCGAGCGAGGCGGACTGGCAGGCGGAGTATCTGGCGCCGCTGCTGGCCGTGCGCGTGGTGGATGACCTGGACGGGGCGATCGCGCACATCGCCCGCTACGGCTCGGGTCACACCGATGCGATCGTGACGCAGGACTACAGCCGCGCGCAGCGTTTCCTGCGAGAGGTCGATTCCAGCTCGGTCATGGTGAACGCCTCGACGCGCTTCGCCGACGGCTTCGAGTACGGCCTCGGTGCCGAGATCGGCATCAGCACCGACCGGCTGCACGCCCGCGGGCCGGTTGGTTTGCAGGGCCTCACGACGCAGAAGTGGATCGTGCTGGGAGACGGTCACGTCCGCCAGTGAAATCAGTGCCGTCGGCGTCTTCGGCGGCACCTTCGATCCGGTTCACTACGGCCACCTGCGGGCGGCACTGGAAGTGCGCCAGGCGCTCGGCCTGGCCGAGGTGCGGTTCGTGCCGACGGCCGACCCGCCCCACCGCGGCGCCCCGGCGCTGCCCGCCGCCGCTCGCCTGAGCCTGGTGGACACGGCGATCGCCGATGAGCCGGGTTTTACGCTCGACGATCGCGAGCTGCGCCGGCCGGGGCCATCGTTCACCGTGGATACGCTGACCGAGTTGCGGGCCGAACTCGGCCCGCGGGTGCCGCTGTGCCTGCTGCTCGGCGCCGATGCCTTCGCCGGCCTGGCCACCTGGCAGCGCTGGCAGGAACTGCCGGCACTGGCGCATCTGGTGCTGGTGCACCGGGCCGGCGAGGCGTTGCCGGTGCCGCCGGATCTGGACGGGCTGCTGCAGGCCCGCTGGACCGAGGACGCCGCGGCGCTGCGCCGCGAGCCGGCCGGCCGTGTGATGCAGGTCGCCATGACGCCCCTGGCGATCTCCGCCACTGCGATCCGGCAAGCCTTGGCAACTGGCCGCGATCCGCGGTATTTGTTACCCGACGCCGTGCTGGCGCGGATCCGACGGGAGGGGTGGTACCTGCACGATGCAATCTGAGCAACTGAGCGTGCTCGTGCGCGAGGCGCTCGAGGAAATCAAGGGCATCGATGTGTCGGTGCTCGACGTCGCGGCGCAGAGCGCCTTCGCCGACTACATGATCATTGCCAGCGGCAGTTCGCACCGGCATGTGAAGTCGCTGGCCGACAATGTGCAGCAACGCGCGCGCGAGGCCGGCATCCGACCGCTGGGCGTGGAGGGGGAACAGGTCGGCGACTGGGTGCTGGTGGACCTCGGCGACGTGGTCGCCCACGTGATGCGCCCCGAGGTTCGCGCCTACTACAACCTGGAGAAGTTGTGGGATCTGCCGGCGCCATCAGCCGGCACCGCCACGCACGGTTGATCCGTGCGCATCCACCTGCTTGCGATCGGCCAGCGGCCACCCGCGTGGGTGAGCGATGGCTTCGAGGACTACGTCCGTCGCCTGCCGCCGCCGCTGCGGCCGCAGCTCGAGGTGCTGCCGCCGACGCGCCGGCGTGACGACTTGACCCGGGCACGGCGGGAGGAGACCGACCGCCTGCTGGCGCGGGCGCCGGCCGCCGCCCGCCTGATCGCCCTGGACGAGCGCGGCGCGTCCTGGAGCACGCAGGAGCTGGCCGGCCAGCTCGCTGAGTGGCAGCAGGCGGGTCAGGCGGTGGCGCTGCTCATCGGCGGCGCCGACGGCTTGGCGCTCGAACGCGCCGCTGGCGCGCAGCGCTGGTCACTCTCTCGCCTCACCCTGCCGCACGCCCTGGTGCGTGTGGTGATCGCCGAACAGCTCTATCGGGCGTGGTCCATCCTGCAACATCACCCCTATCATCGTGAGTGAGTCGTCCGGGCAGGCCCGGCGGCAGGCCCTGCCGCGGCTGTGCCTGGCGTCTAGCTCCCCGCGCCGGGCGGCGTTGCTGCGTCAGTTGGGCGTGGCCTTCGACAGTTGCCATCCGCAGGTCGACGAATGTCGGCTGCCGGACGAACCCGCCCGCCGCTACGTGCGGCGCGTCGCGCTGGCCAAGGCCGCGGCCGGCGCGGCGCAGGCGGGCGGGGTGCCGGTGCTGGCCGCCGACACCACGGTAGTACTCGACGGGGCGGTGCTGGGCAAGCCCGCCGACGCCTCGGCGGGCGTCGCGATGCTCGCCAGGCTCTCCGGTCGTGCCCATCATGTGCTCACGGCGCTGGTGGTGCGGAACGCGCAGCAGGTGCACTGCGCCCTCAGCTGCTCACGCGTCACCTTCCGAGACATCACGCCCTCGGAGGCGGCCGCCTACTGGCGCACGGGTGAGCCGGCCGACAAGGCCGGGGGCTATGCCATCCAGGGTCTGGGCGCGATCTTCGTGCGGGAGCTGCGCGGCAGCTACAGCGGCGTGATGGGGTTGCCGCTGTACGAGACCATGCGGCTGCTCGAGCGGCTGGACGAACGATTCAAGTTGTTGGCGGGGCCGGAATGAGCGAGGAGATACTGATCAACGTGACGCCGGAGGAAACCCGCGTCGCGCTGGTCGAGAACGGCATGCTGCAGGAGATCTTCATCGAGCGCTCCGAGCAGCACGACACGGTCGGCAGCCTCTATCAGGGCAAGGTGCTGCGGGTGTTGCCGGGCATGCAGGCGGCGTTCGTGGATATCGGCGCGCGGCGCAGCGCGTTCCTGCACGTGTCGGACATGCGCGAGGCGCGGGCCATCGGCGCGGTGGACGGGGAGCCGCTGATCCCGATCGAACGGCTGCTGCGGGAGGGGCAGACGCTGCTGGTGCAGGTGGTCAAGGACAGCCTCGGCGGCAAGGGCGCCCGGCTCAGCACCAAGATCAGCATCCCCTCGCGCTACCTGGTGTACATGCCCGATTCGGCCCACGTGGGCGTTTCGGCGCGCATCGAGGATGAGGGCGAGCGGGCGCGGCTCAAGCAGGTGGTGACGGCGCTGCGCACCGATGATCTGCCGGGCGGCTATATCGTGCGCACGGCTGGCGAGGGCGCCAGCACCGAATCACTGCGGCGCGACATGCTGATGCTGGCGAAGATCTGGCAGGTGATCGCCGAGAAGGCGGCTAGCACGCCCGGTGGGCGCCGCATCCACGACGACCTGCCGCTGGTGCTGCGGACCCTGCGCGATCTGGTGGACGCCGACGTCGAGCGCGTGCGCATCGACTCGCCGGAGACCTTCAAGCGCGTCTCGCAGTTCGTCGATGCCTTCCTGCCGGACGCCGACGTACGGCTGGAGCAGTACACGGCCGACCGCCCCATCTTCGACCTGTTCGGCGTGGAAGACGAGATCCAGCGCGCGCTGGACCGGCGGGTGCCGTTGAAGTCGGGCGGCTACCTGGTGATCGACCAGACCGAGTCGATGACCACCATCGACGTCAATACCGGTGGCTACGTCGGTCATCGCACCCTCGAGGAAACGATCTTCAAGACCAACATCGAGGCGGTGCAGGCGATCGCGCGCCAGCTGCGGCTGCGCAATCTCGGCGGAATCATCATCATCGACTTCATCGATATGGAGGATGAGGATCACCGCCGCCAGGTGCTGCGGGCGCTGGAGAAGTGTCTGGAGCGCGATCCGGCCCGTACCAAGCTGTCCGGCGTGTCGGCGCTGGGGCTGGTGGAGATGACGCGCAAGCGCACCCGCGAAAGTCTCGGCCGGCTGCTGTGCGAGCCCTGCGCCGTGTGCGGCGGACGCGGCTACACCAAGTCCGTCGACACGATCTGCTTCGAGATCCTGCGCGAGATCATCCGCGCGGCCCGTCAGTTCGACGCCCGCGAACTGCTCGTGCTGGCGGCGGACAACGTCGTCACGCGGTTGCTGGAGGACAAGGCCACCAACCTCGCCGAGCTGGAACAGTCGTTGGGGCGGCCGATTCGGTTGCAGGCACAGTCGATGTACTATACGGATCAATATGATGTCGTGATGTTATGACCGTCCAGCAGCCCACGCGGCGGCCGCCGCTCGACTCGGGGCGCCTGCCGCCCTCCGCCTGCGGCCCCCGCCCATGATGCGCCGCCTGACGCGCTACGGCATCTATCTCGGGCTCGTGCTGGCGGTCATCGTCTCGCTCGCCGCCGGTACGCTGGCGCTGCTCTCGCCCGAGCTGCCGCAGTATCGGCAGCAGCTCGAGCAGTGGCTGGAGGCACGCACCGGGCGGGAGATCGAGATCGACGAGCTCATCGCCCGGTGGCATGGGTTCGGGCCGGAGATCGCGGTCAGCCGCATCCAGACGGATGACGCGGAGGGCCTGTCGCGGCTACGGGTCGGTGAGGTCAGCGTCGGCTTCAATCTCTTCGATCTGCTGCGGCTGCGGGCGCAACCGAACCGGGTCGTCGTCGAGCAGGCCGATCTCGAGCTCGCCCGCGGTGCCGATGGGCGCTGGCGTCTGGAGGGCATCCCGCTAGGTGCCGGCGGCAATGCCGGTGAGTCGCCCCTGTGGGGCGATATCGCCGACGTACTGGAGACCTACGGCACCCTCGTGCTGCGTGACAGCACCATCTCCGTGAGCCTGGCGCCCGATCGGCCACCGGGGCTGGTGTTCCGGGGGCTCGACATCTCGTTGCACTCGTCCGGCCGTCGTCACCGCCTGCAGATCAGCTCCGCCGAGGCCGGCCGACTCGGGCGGGATCTGCACCTGTCGCTGGACGCTCGCGGTGACCTGCATCGCCCGGAACGCTGGAGCGGCACGCTGTCGTTGGGTTTCAGCGGCCTGACGCCCGGGCGATTCCTGCAGCGACTGGCCGGTCCGCGTCTGGTGCTGGAGCAGAGCGATCTGAACCTGTTGCTGGACAGCCGGTGGCAGGAGGGTCGTCTGGTGCAGGCCGAGGGTGAGCTCGCCCTGCGTCGTGCGCGTCTGCTCGGCGAGGCAGCGGCCGACGGATCGGCCGGTGCTGACTCGCCAGAGGCGATGCCGCTGGCCCTCCAGCTGGACTACGGGCTCGCTGCCACCGATGGCGACTACCGGGTACGACTGACGCAGATCGCCGCGGAACTCGACTCGCGCACCGTGGTTCGCCATGGCGAGCTGGAAGCGACGCTGGGTCACGCCGCTCATCCGGTTTCCGCGCGTGCCCGCGCGGAAACGGTTCGACTGCAGCCGCTGGTGGCGGTACTGGACGCACTGGTACCGGCACGGAGCTCGCCGCCGCCGGCCACTCTGGCCGCCTTCGCCCCGGAAGGTACCGTCACGGCACTGGACGTGCGTTGGGAGAACGCCGGTGGCCTGCGCGGTACGGCGGGCCTGCATGGGGTGGGCTGGCAGCCGGTGGGCGATCTGCCCGGCGTGGCGGGGCTGGACGGTGAGCTGCAGCTACGCGGGGAGAGTGGCGAAATCCACATCGACAGCGAGGCCTTGCGCCTGGCGATACCGCGCGTCTTCCCGTCGGCATGGCCCGCGGCACGAACCCGCGCCCGTCTCGCCTGGCAGATGGAGCCCGCCACGCGCTTCGAGCTGGACGTGGCGCAGTACGCCAGTGAGGACGGCTCGCTGTCCGGGCAGGCAAGCCTGCAGCTGGCGGAAGCGACGCCGCCGTGGCTGGAGGTGCAGGCGGAGGGCGTCGACATCGACCTGGCGCGGCTGGAGCGGTATCTGCCCCAGGTACGCCTGCCGGCCGGTGTGCGGCGCTATCTCGTGGGCGCGCTCAGTGCCGGCACGGTCCGTCGGGCGCAGGTCGAACTCGCCGGGCCGGTGAACCGGTTCCCCGCCGATGCCCCCGATGGCTATCTGCGGGCGCAGGTCGAGCTGGCGGAGGCCCTGTTCGCCTTCGATCCGCGGTGGCCCGCGCTGGAGCGTGCCGATGCGCTACTGCGGTTCGAGGGCCGCGGGCTGGAGGTGGCGCTGCAGCGCGGGCAGATCATGGAAGCGCAGGTGCAGCAGGCATCTGCCCGCATCGCCGATCTGACGCGCGGGGAGCTGCAGGTCGAAGGTCAGCTCACCGCCGATGTCGCGGCAGCCGCCGAACTGCTGCGCCGCTCGCCGCTTGCCCGGGGCCGGGAACGGCTGCTGCGAGGTCTGGACGGTAGCGGCCCGACGCGCGTGGCGCTGAATCTGACGCTGCCTCTGCGGGCGCTCGATCGGCGCCATGTGGCTGGCCAGGTGCAGTGGCAGCAGGCGCAGCTACGCCAGGATGACTGGGATCTCACCATCGACGAGGTAAGTGGCACGCTGGCGTTCGAGAACACTCGCTTCAGCGCGGATGACCTGCGCGGGCGTCTCTACGGCGAGCCGGTGCGGGTCGACGTCGCCGCCCTGCCGGGGCAGGACCGGGCGATGCGCATCAGCGCCCGCGGCACGCTGAGCGCCCGTCAGCTGCGTCAGCGGCTGCCGGCCCTCGCCGCGGCGCCGTTGCAGGGGCAGAGCACCTGGCGTGGGCACGTCGATCTGCTGCCCCGCGGCCAGTGGGGGTGGCAGCTCAACTCCGATCTGGCGGGTATGGCGCTGGACTGGCCGGCGCCGCTCGGCAAGGCGCCGGCGCCGGCCCGGCCGCTGGAGATCGCCTCGCTGGGCGAGCCGATGACGCTGCGCTTCGATTATGGCGATCGGCTCGCCGGTCGGCTGCGGCTGGGCGAGCAGGGCGAGCGGCTCGGGTTCGACCGCGGTGATGTCATCATCGGCACCGGCGCGAGTTCACGGCACGCAAGGCTGCCCCACGACCCGGGGCTGCGGCTGCGCGGCGGCCTGTCGCGTGTGGATCTGCCCGCCTGGCTGGCGCAGCTACCAGCGCGCGAGGCGGCCGGTACGCCCCCGCGGTGGCCGGCCTGGCTGCATACGCTCGATGTCACGGTGGAAGACGTCGTCGGTCTGCCGGTGCCGCTGGCAGATCTGGCGCTGCAGGTGACCGGCGACGCCGGCAGGGCACGCGCGCAATTCTCCAGCTCGCTGGCCGCTGGCGCTCTGGACGTTCCCGCCAGTCCGCACGAGCCGTGGCAGGGTCGGTTTGACTATCTGCGGCTGCCGGCCAGGGCGCGGTCCGAACCCCCCGGCGAGGCGCCGCAACAGGCGTCGGCCCCTGCGCTGTCGCCGGCTGATCTGCCGGCGCTGCAGCTGGCAATCGAGCAGCTGTACACGGGAGATGGACTGCTGGGGTCGGCGGAACTGCGACTGGCACCCACGCCGCAAGGCGTCGCGCTGCGGCGGCTGCGACTTCACGGGCCCGCGGTCGAGTTGACCGCCAGCGGCAGCTGGACGCGCACGGCCGAGGGCGATTCGACGCAATTGGAGCTGGCATCGCGCAGCGGCGCCATCGCTCGGTTCATGCGCACGTTGGGTCAGGCGGTGCCGCTGGAAGCCGAGCACAGCGAGGCGACCCTGGCGGCACAATGGCCCGCCGCGCCCTGGGGATTTGATGCCACGCGGGCGCGCGGCCGGCTGTCGCTGACCCTGACCGACGGCTACATCTACGCTGCCGAAGACACCAGCGACGCCATGATGCTGCTGTTCAGTCTGTATGCCCTGCCGCGGCGGCTGAACGAGGATCTGGGGGATATCTTCCGTTCCAGCATGGCGTTCGACCAGATCGACGGCAGCTTTCGCCTGGCGCAGGGCGTACTGCAGACCGAACGACTGCGGCTGGATGGCCCGGCGGCCGATATCACGGTGGCGGGACATACCGATATGGTCCGGCGCGAGCTGCACCAGCGCATCGAGGTGACGCCAGATGTTTCCGCCGGTATCGCGCTGGCCGGCGCCGTGGCGGCCGGACCGGCGGTTGGCGCCGCGCTTTGGCTGGGTCAACGGTTGCTGCGGCCACCCTTGGGTGAGCTGGTCAGCCTGCAGTATCGGCTCGAGGGCGACTGGCGTCAGCCGCGGTTGACCCGCATCGGCAGTGATCAGGGCGTTCCCTGATAGGTGAAGGAAGCAACACGATGTCCAAGGCGGCGGTGATCCAGATGGCCTCCGGCCCCAACCTGCAGGCGAATCTGCTGGCGGCCGAGCGCCTGTTGAACCAGGCGCACGATGCCGGTGCCACGCTGGCGGTGTTGCCGGAGAACTTTGCCTATATGGCCAAGCGCGATGCCGACCGGCTGGCGATCGGTGAGGCACTTGGTGAAGGCCCCTGCCAGCAGATGCTATCCCGCTTCGCCGCCCGCACCGGCATGTGGATCGTCGGCGGTACCATCGCCCTGACCGGCTGCCGGCCGGACCGGGTGCGCGCCGCCTGCCTCGTCTATGACGGCACCGGGCGGCTCGCCGCGCGCTACGACAAGATGCATCTGTTCGACGTGAGCCTGCCGGAAGTGGCAGAGACCTATCGGGAGTCGGCGACCTTCGAGCCGGGCGATGAGACGGTCGTGGTGGACACGCCGATCGGGCGCCTCGGGTTGGCAGTGTGTTACGACCTGCGCTTTCCGGAGCTGTTTCGACGGCTCTCCGCCGCGGGCGCAGAACTGGTGGCGCTCCCGGCAGCCTTTACCGCCGCCACCGGACGTGCGCACTGGGATGTCCTGGTGCGGGCGAGGGCGGTGGAGAATCTCTGCTACCTGCTGGCTTCCGCGCAAGGCGGCTTCCACGCCAATGGGCGCGAGACCTGGGGCCACAGCATGATCGTCGATCCCTGGGGGGAAGTACTGGCGGCCAGCCGGCAGCAGGACAGCGGCATCGCCGTCGCCGAGCTGTCGCTGCCGGCGCTGCGGGAGCGGCGCCAGCGTTTCCCGGCGCTGGCGCACCGGCGTCTGGCCTAAACCGCCCGGCCGCAGGCCGCAGGCCGTAGCCGGCGCTCGGCGAGGTGGTCTCGCGCCGACGCCGGCTGCAGTATCGGCCCTAGCGCAGCAGACCGCCGGCACTCAGGTCGGCGAAGTCCTCGAAGACGAACGGCAGCGTGGCCGACAGGATGATGTCGGGCGATTCATCCGTCTGCCCGATGCCCACGCCGATGTTCAGGATGGTGTCGGCATCGAGCCGCCAGCCGCTGTTCAGCGTGAAGATGCCGACCACCTGATCCTCGCTCTCGCGCTCGGTGCCGTCATCAAACCGGAACGAGGTCTCGTCCTGGTAGGCGAGCTGGTACTGGAAGCTCAGCGACACGTCGTAGGACAGTGCCAGCGCCAGACCCGCGCCGACCGAGACAGACGCGCCAGGATCGACCTCCTCCAGCTCGATCGGCAGCCCCTGCGGGCCGATCCGATCCTGGTCGAGATCATCGGCGTCGAAGTTGTAGGTGACGTTGATGCTGCCGAACGCCACCACCGGGTCGATCACGCGTGAGACGTTCAGGCCAAGGCTGCTGGACCAGAAGCCACTGCCGGTGGACAGGTCTGATGCATCGCCCTCATAGGGGCTGTCGCCGGATGGACCCTCCACCAGACCGAACAGCGTGTAGCGGGTCTCGCCCGGAACGGAGGGCCAGGGCTGCCAGCGCGCCCGCAGGGCAATATCGCCCAAGTCAGTGTTGTCTTCGTCCTGGACGCTGTCGTACTTGAACACGACCGGGACGCGGATGCCGGCGCTGATGTTGTCGGTGAGGCCGTAGTCCAGCGTGATGCTGTTGATGAAGGCGTGTTCGGCATCACGCTCGATGTCCAGCAGCGTGAAGCCGAGCGTCTCGTTGCTGAACGTGAGCAGCCGGTCACTGCGGGCGTTGTCGAAGTAGGTGTAGTCGAAGTCCCAGATGAGCTCCCAGCTGCCGGACGGCGGCAGAGAAAATTCGGTCTCCGTGCGATCCAAGATGTTCTCGAGCAGCTCGGTTTCGTCGACATCCGATTCCTTCGGCCGCAGCACCTCGCGCGCCTGCTCGGTCTCATCGGCACCGTCCGACTCCTCGTACATGTCCGGATCGGCGATGACCGCCTGTGCCTGAGCGGTCGGCATGGCGCCCGGCCCAATCAGAGCCAGAATCAGTGCCAGCGGCAGCCACGCGGCCGCGGTCGGGAAGGAGTGGTTCGGATCGTCCATGAAAACTGTTTCCTGTAAGAGCGGAACGGGAGATGGCAAATGAGGCGATCAGAGTCCGGCGTCGCGGATGACCGCGGTCGGGACCGGGTCCTGGAACTCGGGAATCTGTCGCAGCGCCGTCCAGCGGATGCGGTCCTCGCCGATGAAGCGCAGCTGTGCCTCCGTGAGCAGTGGTCCGCTGTAGCCCTCGTCCGGCGATTCGGGATAGACGATGAAGATCGCCTGCGGCGACCAGGCCTCCATGAACTGCACGGGCGTCATGGCGATGTTGCCGAAGGCCGGATCGCCGAGGATCACGTGGCCGTCGACGATCTCACGCAGCACCACGAAATGATTGAAGCCGCCGTAGGTGATCGGCACGATGCCCGGTCGATCGAGGTCGACCAGATCGGAAAACTCCGCGGTGAAGCCCTGGCTGCGCAGTCCCAGGGCCGCGGCGAACCGCTTCATGTCCAGCAGCGAGAAGCCGCGCCGCTCGATGATCTGCTCGACCTCGCCGTAGCGCAGCAGGCCGTTGATGACAGCGGCCTCGTCCAGCGGCTTGTCCAGGTAGTAGCGCAGGATCGTCGTCAGCGCGGCCGAGCCGCAGCTGTAGTCGTAGCGCTGGCGGACCAGCCGCTGACTCTGGATCTCCTCGAGCGTCCTGACCGGCAGGTACTCGAACTGCGTGGAACCGACCCCGCCGATGAGAACCGGTCGTGGCTGCCCCGGTTGCGGCTCGGTCTCGGCCGGATCCTGGTCTATCCACTGCGCGAGGCCGAGCGAGAGTGCGGCGATTAGCACGAAGGCGATCATGACGTTCCTGTCAGGTGCGGTCCCAGCCGGGTCGCCGGATTCTAGGCGGGATGGTATGTCTTAACAAGCGCCTCGACCCTGCGCGTGAATGACCGACGGTCGATGTTTCGTCGCGCTAACCATCGCCCTGGTCAGTGCGATGGTAGGCCTCCACGCGCGCCACCTCGTCGGCAGAGCCGAGGATCAGCGGAATGCGCTGGTGGAGCTTGTGCGGCTGCACGTCCAGCACCGGCTCGGTGCCGGTCGTGGCTCGGCCGCCCGCCTGTTCCACCAGCAGGGCGAGCGGATTGGCCTCGTAGAGCAGCCGCAGCTTGCCAGGTTTGTCGGCCGAGTAAGGGTTGCGCGGGTACAGGAAGATGCCACCACGGCTCAGCACCCGGTGCGCGTCGGCGACCATGGCCCCGACCCAGCGCATCGTGTAGTCCTTGCGTTGCGGCCCCTCGCTGCCGGCTATGCAGTCGGCGATGTAGCGTTGTACCGGACCTTCCCAGAGCCGTTGGCGCGCGCTGTTGATGGCGAACTCGCAACATTGCTCCGGGATGCGGTGATCGGCGTCGAACAGGATGAACTCGCCGATATCTTCGTCGAGCACGAAGCTGTGTACCCCCTGCCGGAGCGTCAGCACCAGCACCGTACTCGGCCCGTAGATCGCATAACCGGCGCAGAGCTGGTTGCGCCCGGGCTGCAGGAAGTCCTGTTCGCTGATCTGGGATCGGTCCGCCGGTGCCGGCAGGACCGAGAAGATCGTGCCGATGCTGAGGTTTACGTCGATGTTGGTGGATCCGTCCAGCGGATCGAACACCAGCAGATACTTGCCGCGCTTGGCGGCATCGGCGACCGGGTGGATCGTCTCCATCTCCTCGGAGGCCAGTGCGGCCACCCGTCCGGTCCACTCGTGGCAGCGCAGCATGATGTCGTTGGCGATCAGATCGAGCTTCTTCTGCTGCTCGCCCTGCACGTTCTCGGACCCGGCATTGCCGAGATCGTTGCGCAGCGGGCCGCGGCTCACGGCATGCGCGATGCGCTTGCAGGCACGCGCCATGTCGTCGACCAGGGCCAGCAGGTCGACGTCGATATCCGGCTGCTGGTGCCACTGCTCGTTGAAGAACTGGTTGAGGGTGATCCCTTGATGCATGGGCGGGCGCGTTCCTGCGAGGTGGAGTGCGCAAATGGTAGCAGCTACCGGCCCTGGCCTCAGCGTGCTACAGCAGGATCAGCGTACCCAGGCCGAGGAATACGAAGAAGCCGACGACATCGGTGATCGTCGTCAGCACGACATGACCGGCCAGCGCCGGATCGACGCCCAGCCGCTGCAGGGTGAGCGGCAGCATCACCCCGGAGAAGGCAGCGACGAACAGGTTGACGATGATCGCCAGCGCGATCACCACGCCCAGCATCGGACTGGCGAACCAGGTGGCGGCGACCAGCCCGATCACGGCTGCCCACGCCAGGCCGTTGAGGCTGCCGACCGCCATCTCGCGGCTGATCAGCCGACGCACGTTGCTGCGATGCAACTGCCCCATCGCCAGGGCACGGATGATCAGCGTCAGGGTCTGGCTGCCGGCAATGCCGCCCATGCTCGCGACGATCGGCATCAGCACCGCCAAGGCGACCACCTGTTCCACCGTCGGCTGGAACAGGGCGACCACGGCCGAGGCGGCGAAGGCCGTCAGCAGGTTCGTGCCGAGCCAGACCCCGCGCCGGCGGAAGCTGGTGAGCACGGGCGCGAACATGTCCTCGTCCTCGTCCAGACCGGCCATGCTGAGCAGGGAGTGCTCGCCCTGTTCGCGGATCACGTCGACCACATCGTCGATGGTGATGCGGCCGATGACGCGATCGTCCTCGTCGATCACCGGCGCCGAGATCAGGTCGAAGTCCTGGAAACGCCGGGCAACCTGCGGCGCGCTATCGAGCGCCGGGATGGGTTCGAGTTCGGCATTCATCACCTCCGCGACCAGCAGCTCGGGATCCTGTATCAGCAGCGCCTGCATCGGCAGCACGCCGCGGTAGCGCCCGTAGCGATCGACCACCACAAGCTTGTCGGTGTGGTCGGGCAGCCGCCCCCGCAGCCGCAGATAGCGCAGCACGACGTCGATCGTCACATCCGGCCGCACGGTCACGGCGTCAGTGTTCATCAGGCCGCCGGCGCTGTCCTCCGGATAGGACAGCACAGCCTCCAGCCGCTGGCGCTCCTGCAGGTCCATCGACTGCAGCACCTGGCGTGTGACGGCACGCGGCAGGTCGCTGATGATGTCGGCGAGGTCGTCGAGGTCCATGCCCTCGGTGGCCGCCACCAGCTGCGCCTCGTCCATCGACTCGATGAGCCCGGCGCGGACCTCGTCGTTGACGTGCAGCAGCACCTCGCCTTCGTCGTCCGGGTCGACCAGCTCGAAGATCAGTTCGCGCTCTGGCGAGGGAGTGGACTCCAGCAGCGAGGCGATCTCGGCCGGATGCAGCGCGCCCAGTGCCCGGCGCGCCTGCTGCAGCGTGCCGCTGGCCAATGCTTCACGGACGGTCTGCCGATGGTTGGGTCGGTGAGAATCCGGTGCAGGTTCAGCCATGACTATCCGATCCGGGCGGCGTGGCGAGGCCGGCCGTCACCGCCAGCGGGTGCGGCCGGGCAGGGGGGGTGCTGAGGAAGCGCGGTGCGGCAACCGCGCCTCGGCGAACATACCGGCCGCCGGCGCTGGCGGCAATGTCCGTCTCAGGCGCTGGCGTGGAACCGCGGACCCAGCTCGCCGTGACGCACACTGACGCGCCGTTCGCCACCGCCGAAGGCCGCCGCCAGTCGCTCCACCACGTAGACCGAGCGATGCTGACCCCCGGTGCAGCCGACCGCCACGGTGACGTAGCTGCGGCTGCCGGTTTCGAACGCCGGCAGCCAGCGATGCAGGAACGACTCGATATCGGCGATCAGCGCCGCGGTACCGGGATAGTCTGCGAGATAGCGCGCGACGTCGGCATCGCGGCCCGTCAGCGCCCGCAACTCCGCGCGCCAGTGCGGGTTCGGCAGGCAGCGGACGTCGAACACGAAGTCGGCATCGGTGGGCAGGCCATGCTTGTAGCCGAACGACTTGAACAGCAGCGACAGCTGCTGACCGCGCCGACCGATCCGCTCGCAGACCAGGTCGCGCAGCTCCGGCATGGTCGTGCGGCTGGTATCAAGCACCAGGTCGGCGTGTTCGGCCACCGGTGCGAGGATCTGGCGCTCGCGCTCCACCGCCTCGGCCAGCGGGATGTCGGGCCCGGCCAGGGGATGCGGCCGCCGCGTCTCGTTGTAGCGCTTGAGGATGATGTCGCGATCGGCCTGCAGGAAAACCGTCTGCACCTCCAGGCCCGCGGTGCGCAGCCGCTGCACGCAGTCTCCGAAGCCGGCGAGATCCCCCGCGCGGGAGCGGGCATCGATGCCCACCGCCATGGGGGTGGCTGCCCGCTCGCTGTCGGAGAGTGCGTCGTGCACCAGCCGTTCCAGCAGTGCCAGCGGCAGGTTGTCGATGACGTAGTAGCCCAGATCCTCCAGCATGTGCAGGGCCACCGTCTTGCCCGAGCCGGAAAGGCCGCTGACGATGGTGAGCTGCATGCGTTACTGATTGACGGCGGCGGGCGGCAGCTGGCCGTGCGCCAGCAGCTCATACAGGGCGTGATCGTTGTTGGCGTGTCTCAGCGCCTGACACAGGTGGGGATCGCTGAGCTCGCGCGAGGCTTCGGTCACGAGTTGCAGCTGGCGCTGCGAACACTCCTCCGGCACCAGCACCGCGAGCACCAGGTCCACCAGCTGCGCGTTGGCAGCATCGAAGTCTACCGGCGCCTTCAGGCTGACGAACGCAGCCACGGAGCGCTCGAGCCCGGACATACGGGCGTGGGGGATGGCGACGCCGTCGGCCAGCGCGGTGCAGCCCAGGCGCTCGCGCCGGATCAGGCTGTCCAGGATCTCCTGCGCGGTGTGCCCGGGCAGGTCGGCAGCGAGCAGCTCGGCCGCGGTCTCCAGCGCGCGCTTCTTGCTTTTCGCCTCGACGTCCGCCCGCACACGACGTTCGTCGAGCCAATCGGTGATGGCAGTATCGGGCATGTAAAGGCTCCGGGGGTGGGGGCGGGCGGCCAGCCTGCCGCCGACGAACGGGGGAGTCGTCGGCGTCAGGAATAGAGGCTGGATCGCCGGGCCTCGCGGTTGTGATGATCGTGACGCTTGTCCTCGTGCTTTTTCAGCTGTCGATCCAGCTTGTCGGCCAATGCGTCGATCGCCGCATACATGTTTTCGTCGGTGGCGTTGGCGAACAGGGTGGCGCCCGCGATCGGGATGGTCGCCTCCGCCTGCTGGAGGCGGGACGTCTCCACGCTCAGCACCACGTGGGCCTGCAGCGACTTGTCCGAATGCCGCTCCAGGCGCGCCAGCTTGTCCGTCACGTAGGCGCGCAGGGCGTCGGTGATGTCGACGTTCTGACCGGTGATATCGATGTTCATCAAGGCTCCTCAATACCTGCCTCAGATGAGGCGTTTGCGCTCGTTCGAGGGCGGGATCGCCAAGGCTTCACGATACTTCGCCACCGTGCGCCTTGCCACATTGATGCCATCGGCGAGCAGCTTCTCGGCCAGCTTGGCATCGCTCAGCGGTCGGCGCGGGTCCTCGGCGGCCACCAGCTTGCGGATCATCGCCTGGATGGCGGTGGCGGAACACTCCCCGCCATCGGCCGTGCTTACGTGGCTGGAGAAGAAATACTTGAACTCGAACACGCCGCGCGGGGTGTGCATGTACTTCTGATTGGTCACGCGCGAGATCGTGCTCTCGTGCATCGACACGGCCTCGGCGATCTCCCGCAGCACCATCGGCTGCATGGCCTCTTCGCCGTACTCGAAGAAGGCCTGCTGGCGTTCGACGATGCTGCCGGCCACCTTCAGCAGGGTCTCGTTGCGGCTCTGCAGGCTCTTGATGAACCAGCGGGCCTCCTGCAGGTGCTGCTTGAGCGTCTCGTTGTCGCGGCTGTTGTCCGCGCGCCGGATCAACCCTTCGTACATGCTGTTGATGCGCAGTCGCGGCGCCACGCCGGGGCTCAGCTCCACCTGCCAGCCGCGCGCGCTCTTGCGCACGAAGACGTCCGGCGCGATATATTCGGTGCGCTCACCGCCGATGTGCCCGCCCGGACGCGGGTTGAGCCGCTGGATCAACCGCAGCGCGGCGGCCAGCTCCTGCTCGTCGCACTTCAGCCGCCGGCGCAGCGTGGCGTAGTCGCGCGCGCACAGAAGCGGCATGTGCTCGCCGACCAGCGTGCGGGCGAGCCGGGCCGGCGGGCGCTCATCGTGCAGTACCGCCAGCTGCAGCTGCAGGGTCTCCTGCAGGTCGCGCGCCGCCACGCCGACGGGATCGAACCGCTGGATCCGGTGCAGGACCGCCTCGATCTCGGCCGTCTCGATCTCCGGCAATTGCTCGCGCAGCTCTTCCAGCAGCTGGTCGAGCGGCACGGAGAGATAGCCGTCGCCATCCACGGCATCGATGAGGGTGACGGCAATGAGGCGGTCCTCATCGGAGATCGGCGAGAGCTCGAGCTGCCAGAGCAGATGATCGCGCAGGTTGCCGCCGCGATCGTCGGCGGTCTGGTTGAAGTCCCAGCCGTCGCCGCCGCTGCCCTCGCCCGACCAGCCCTCGTCCCAACGTTCGGCGACCAGAGCGTCTTCCTGCGGTTCGTCATCCGCCGTGCTGTCGGTCCGTTCCGCCGCGGCCTCGGTATCGGGCGTGGACTCTTCGCTCTGCTCTAGCATCAGGTTGGATTCCAGCGCCTCCTGGATCTCCTGACGCAACTCCAGCGTGGACAGCTGCAGCAGGCGGATCGCCTGCTGCAGCTGCGGCGTCATGGTCAATCGCTGGCCGAGCTTGAGCTGCAGGGACTGTCGCATAGCTTTCCTCGCTCGATCCGGGGCTTCGCCCGTCCTGTGCCGGCGCGACGATCGTCGCCGGCTCCCCGCTACAGCCGGAAGTCAGGACCGAGGTACACGCGGCGCACCACTTCGTTGTCCAGCAACTGCTGCGGGGCGCCCTCGGCGATGAGTCTACCATCGCCGAGGATGTAGGCCCGGTCGCAGATGCCGAGCGTTTCGCGGACGTTGTGGTCCGTAATCAGCACGCCGATGCCACGTTCACGCAGCTGCAGCACGATGCGTTGTATATCGGCCACCGAGATCGGATCGACACCCGCGAACGGCTCGTCGAGCAACATGAAGCGCGGTGCGGCCGCCAGCGCGCGGGCGATCTCGACCCGCCGCCGCTCGCCGCCGGACAGGCTGATGCCGGCACTGTCGCGGATGTGGGCGATGTGCAGTTCCTCGAGCAGCTGTTCACAGCGTTCCCGGCGGGCCCGCCGGTCCAGCCCCGGCTGGAGCTGCAGGATGGCCATGATGTTCTGTTCGACGCTGAGGCCGCGGAAGATCGACGCCTCCTGCGGCAGATAGCCCACGCCGAGCCGGGCACGTGCGTGCATCGGCAGCCGGGTGAGATCCCGTTCGTCCAGCTCGATCCGGCCGGCATCGGGTCGGATCAGGCCGACCATCATGTAGAACGAGGTGGTCTTCCCGGCGCCGTTCGGTCCCAGCAGGCCGACCACCTCGCCGGTATCCACCTGCAGCGAGACGTCCGTCACGATCGGCCGCTTGCCGTAGCGCTTGGCCAGTCCGCTGGCCCGCAGCTGTTGGCTCAAGGGTCGGTCCGTTCCGGCGTGATGGTGATCTCGATCCGGCCGCCGCCTGCCTCGCCGTCCGCCAGGATGCGCTGGCTGTCGCGCTGGTAGCGGATGCGCTCGCCGCGCAGCGTGTCGCCGTTGCGTACCACTTCGGCCTGCCCCAGCAGCCGGATCTCGTTGCCCGCCAGATCGACCTCGATGCGCTGGCTGCGGCCGGTCACCGGCGGCGGCTCGGACTGCCTGAAGCGGGCTGGCGCCCCGGTGACGATCAGGCGTCGCGGCGCACCCTCGGCGTCATGTTCGATGCGCATCTCCTCGCCGCTGATGCGGGCGTTGCCCTGCTCGATCTCGACGTTGCCGATGTAGCGGCTGGTCAGATTGCCCTCGTCAAGCACGGCGCTGTCGGCGCGGATGGTCACCGGTGCCGGCGTGGCCGCCTGTGCCGCCAGCGCGACAGCGGCGGCCACGGCCGCGAGCGGCGCCACCCACGGCCGGCGCCACGGCAGCAGGCTAGAGCGCATAACGGCCCCGCACCTCGGCCAGCAGGCGTACCTCGCCGGTCTCCAGCGCGGCCTCCAGGCCCCGCGCTTCCAGCCGCTCCAGCGGGGTGCGGAACACGACGTGGCCGGGGATGCTCAGCTCGCGCCGGCCGGGCCGCAGCCGTGCCAGTGCCGTCTGCATCTCCAGCCGGCGCGGCGGGCCGGCCAGGTCGGTCTGCACATGCACCTCGCCCTGCAGCACGATCGGCTCGCTGCGATCGTCCGGGACCAGGGCCTGCTGCGAGCGCAGCCGCCAAGGCGCGGTAGCGCCGTAGTAGGTGAGCGTGACGTCCTCGAGACGGGTCATGCGATCGTCCGGAAAGTGCAGGCCGTAGGTGGCGGTGGCTTCCAGCAGCAGTCGGCCCTGGCCGTCGAGCCGGCGCAACTGCCCCTGGCGCAGGTAGAAGTCGGCCCCGCGGGTCGCCGGGGTTGCCGCCGCCGACTCGGCGGGCCTGTCGTCCTCGCGCAGCAGCCAGCTCGTCGCGAGGGCCGCCAGGGCGATGGCGAGCAGCGTGCCGCCGAAGCGATGCCGCCTCACGGCCGCGGGTCCAGTTCCGGTGGCAGTCGACCCTGCGCCCCGAGCAGCAGGTCGCACAACTCGCGCACCGCGCCGCGACCGCCGGCCAGGGTCGTCACCCAGGCCGCCTGCCGGCGCACCGCCGGGTGCGCATCGGCCACGGCGCAGGGCAGGCCGACCTGGCGCATGACCGGCAGGTCCTGCACGTCATCCCCGAGGTAGGCGCACTGCGCGGGCGTCACCTGCAGGTCGCGCTGCAGCCGGGCGAACGCCTCGCGCTTGTCGTCCTGCCCCTGATAGACGTGCTCGATGTCCAGCGCCGCCATGCGCTGGCTCACCACCGGCGAGTGGCGTCCGGAGATGATCGCCACCTGCAGACCGTGCTCACGCATCAGGCGCAGGCCCATGCCGTCGCGAGCGTGGAAGATCTTGACCTCGGGGCCCGCTGCCGGCAGCAGCAGGCGACCATCGGTCAGCACGCCGTCGACGTCCAGGATCAGCAGCCGCACGGCGCGCAGGCGCGCCGCCAGCGCTGCGGCCGGCTCAGACGACACCGGAGGCCAGCAGGTCGTGCATGTGCAGGATGCCGTCGACGCGGCTCTCGGCATCGACCACGACGAGCGCCGTGATCTTGTGCGCCTCCATCAGGCTCAGCGCATCGACCGCCAGCAGTTCGGCGTCGATCGTCTTGACGTGGCGGGACATGTGCGCGGCGATCCTGTCCCGGCGCACGTCGCCCGGCGCTTCCAGTGCCCGCCGCAGGTCGCCGTCGGTGAACAGGCCGATCAGCCGCCCATCCGGCTCGACGATGGTGGTCAGCCCCAGGCCCTTGCGGGTGCTCTCCAGCAGCGCCTCGCCGAGCGTGGCCGTCGGCGCGACCCGCGGGACGCGCTCGCCCCGATGCATCAGGTCGCCGACGCGCAGCAGCAGCCGGCGGCCGAGCGTGCCCCCCGGATGCGAGCGGGCGAAGTCCGCGGCGGTAAAGCCGCGCCGCTCGAGCAACGCCACCGCCAGGGCATCGCCCATCGCCAGGGCGGCGGTGGTGCTCGCGGTGGGCGCGAGGTCGAGCGGACAGGCCTCGCGGGCGACGCCGACGTCCAGGTTTACGTCCGCCGAGCGCGCCATGGTCGAGTCCGCGCGGCCGGTCAGCGTGATCAGCGGCACGCCCTCGCGCCGCACGATCGGCAGGATGTCCAGGATCTCGCGCGTTTCGCCGGAATTGGAAATCGCCAGCAGCACGTCGCGCCGCACGATCATGCCGAGATCGCCGTGGCTGGCCTCGGCCGGGTGCAGGAAGAACGCCGGTGTGCCGGTGCTGGCGAGCGTGGCGGCGATCTTGTTGCCGATGTGACCGGACTTGCCCATGCCGGTGACCACGACCCGGCCGCGGCAGGCAGCCAGCAGCGCGCAGGCCGACTCGAAGGTCTCGCCGATGCGGCCGATCAGCGCCGTGAGGGCTTCGGCCTCGATCTGCAGCACGCGCCGGGCGCTCTGCCGATAACTCATCGCCGCCTGGGCAGCCACGGGAACCTCGGGGTGGTGCTCGTCCATTCGCAGGCCTACTGCCGGAACAGCAGGGTCTGGTATCCCACGAAGCATAGCAGCAGCAGTGCGCCCTCCAGCCGGTTGATGCGACCGACGCGGCCGGTCGGCCGGCACATGAGGTAGAGCGCCAGGGTCAGTGCGATCATCACCGGGAAGTCGCGCCAGAGCAGGGCGCGCTCGATCGGCGCCGGGTGCAGCAGGCCCGGCATGCCGAGCACCGCCAGCAGGTTGAACAGGTTCGAGCCCAGCACGTTGCCGACGGCGATGTCGTCCTCGCCCTTCAGCGCCCCGGTCAGGCTCGCCGCCAGCTCCGGCAGGCTGGTACCGACGGCGACGATCGACAGGCCGATCACCAGCTCGCTCAGGCCCATCTGCTCGGCGACGCCGACGGCGCCCCAGACCATCAGACGCGCGCCGATCAGCAGCCCTGCCAGGCCGACCAGCGTGCGCAGCGCAGCCGCGCCGGCCGGCATCGGCGGCGGCAGTTCCGCCGTCAGTTCGTCGTAGAGCGGGTCTGGCGTCGCCCGCACGCGCAGGCCGTCGTAGACCAGCCAGGCCAGCAGCAGCACGAAACCGGCTACCAGCAGCACGCCATCGCCGCGCTCGAAGTCGCGGTCCCACAGCAGCAGCAGCGCGCCGCCCATGACGGCCAGCAGCAGCGGGAACTCCCGCCGCAGGACCTGCGAGTGCACGGCGAGGGGGCACAGCACCGCCGTCAGGCCGAGCACCAGCGCCACGTTGGTGATGTTCGAGCCGAGCGCGTTGCCGACGCCCAGCGCCGTGTTGCCGTTCAAGGCCGCGAAGCTCGAGATCAGCACCTCGGGTGCCGAGGTGCCGATGCCGACGACGACGATGCCGATCACCAGCGGCGGCACCCGCAGCAGACCGGCCGTGCCGGCGGCGCCCTTCACGAACTGGTCGGCGCCGGCCACGAGCAGCACGAGGCCGCCGAGCAGCGCCAGGGTCAGCGGGAGCATGCGGGAAGTCTCAGGGCAGGCACGGGTCGTTCGGCGTGGGCGGGAGCGCGCATGATACGCCGGCCGGCGCGGCGATTGCAGGCCCGCCGGTGCCGGCCCGTGTGCCCGCGCCTGCGCTATCATGGGCGGCCCGCAAGACGATGGCGACGAGCGAGCAGCATGGATCCCGCACAGATCAAGGCCCTGATCGAGTCCGAACTGGATGACGCGACCGCCGTGGTGACCACGCCGGACGGGACGCATTTCGAGGCGGTCGTGGTCAGCGAGGCCTTCGCCGGCAAGAACACGCTGATGCGCCACCGGCTGGTCTATGGCGCCCTCGGCGAGCGAGTCGGCACGGCCATCCACGCGCTGTCGCTGCAGGTGTTCACGCCCGCGGAGTGGTCGGCCCGGCAGGGCTGACGGCGCGTGGACCGGCTGGTCATCGAGGGCGGGCGACCGCTCAACGGCGAGATCCGTGCCTCCGGCTCGAAGAACGCGTCCCTGCCGATCCTGGCCGCGACGCTGCTGGCGGATGAGCCGGTGGCGGTGGGCAACGTACCGCACCTGCAGGATGTCACCACCACGGTGGAGTTGCTCGGCAACCTGGGGGCCCGGGTCACCCTGGGCGACCGGATGTCGCTGGAAGTCGACACCCGGGCGCTCAGCTCGTGCTGCGCTCCCTACGAACTGGTCAAGACCATGCGGGCCTCGATCCTGGTGCTCGGGCCGCTGCTCGCTCGCCATGGCGAGGCGGAGGTGTCCCTGCCCGGCGGCTGCGCCATCGGCACCCGGCCGGTCGATCTGCACTTGGCGGGCCTGCGGGCGATGGGCGCCGAGATCACCGTGGAGGGTGGTTACATCCGTGCCCGCGCGCGCCGGCTGCGCGGCGCGCGCATCGTGCTCGATACCGTCACCGTGACCGGCACGGAGAACCTGCTGATGGCGGCGGTCCTCGCCGAGGGTGAGACGGTGCTGGAAAACGCGGCCCGCGAGCCGGAGGTCGTCGACCTCGCGCGCTTCCTGCAGCGGCTCGGCGCGAAGATCGAGGGCGCCGGCACGGCCATGATCCGCGTCCAGGGCGTGCCGCGCCTGCACGGCGGCGAATACAGCGTGACGCCCGACCGGATCGAGATCGGCACCTATCTGGTCGCCGCGGCCCTCACCCGCGGCCGTGTGCGGGTGCGCCAGGTGGATCCGCAGTCGCTGGACGCCGTGTTGCAGAAGCTCGGCGACGCCGGCGCCGAGATCGAGGTCGATGCCGGTAGCGTGGCGGTGGACATGAAGGGCCGGCGGCCGCGCGCGGTGGATATCCGCACGGCGCCCTTTCCGGGCTTTCCGACCGACATGCAGGCGCAGTTCATGGCGATGAACGCGCTGGCCGAGGGTGCTGGCACGGTGGTGGAGACGGTGTTCGAGAACCGGTACATGCATGTGCAGGAGCTGCAGCGCATGGGCGCGCGGATCAAGGTGCAGGGCAATGTGGCGCTGGTCGAGGGCGTGGAGGCGCTCAGCGGCACGACCGTGATGGCCACTGACCTGCGCGCCTCGGCGAGCCTGGTGCTCGCCGGGCTGATGGGGGCTGGCCAGACGCAGGTGGATCGGATCTACCACATCGACCGCGGCTACGAGTGCATCGAGGAGAAGCTGCGCCAGCTGGGCGCCACGATCCGTCGTGTGCCGGGCCCGCCGGCATGAGCCGGCCACTGACCCTCGCCCTGTCCAAGGGCCGGATCTTGGATGAGACGCTGCCGCTGCTGGCCGCCGCCGGGGTGGTGCCGGCGGAAGACCCGCGCGCGAGCCGCCGGCTGATCATCGAGGATATGGCCGGCGAGTGCCGCTTCGTCATCATCCGCGCGGCCGATGTCCCGACCTACGTCGCCTACGGCGCCGCCGACCTCGGCATCGCCGGGCGCGATGTGCTGATGGAGCACGGCGGCGCCGGGCTCTACGAGCCGCTGGATCTCGGCATCGCACGCTGCCGGATGGTGGTCGCCGCCACGGTGCCCGTGCCCGCGCCGCGGCGCCGCCTGCGGGTGGCGACCAAATATCCCGCCATCACCTACCGGCACTACGCCGCGCGCAGTGAGCAGGTGGAGATCATCAAGCTCTATGGCTCGATGGAGCTGGCACCGCTGGTCGGGCTGGCCGACCGCATCGTGGATCTGGTCGACACCGGGCGCACGCTGCGGGCCAACGGTCTGGAGGCGATCGAGCCGGTGGCGGAGATCAGTGCCCGGCTGGTGGTCAACCGGGCGGCCATGAAGATCCGCCATGCGGCGATCCGCACGCTGCTGATCCGGTTGCAGGCGCAGGTCGCGGAGGCCGGGGCGTGAAGCTGCGACGCCTGCGGGCCGGCACCGCTGACTTTCCCGCCGCGCTGGCGGCGCTGATGGCCGATGCGACCGAGTTCACCGGCGAGGTCGAACGGCGCGTGGCCCAGATCCTGGCGGCCGTGCGCCGCGAGGGCGATGCCGCCGTGCTGCGCTATACCCGCCAGTTCGACACGCCGGACGTGGCCGATATGCAGGCGCTGTGCGTGCCGCCCGCGGCACTGGCCGAGGCCGAGGCGACGGTGCCCGACGCGCTGCGGGCGGCGCTGGCCGCGGCGGCGGCCCGCCTGCGGACCTACGCCGAGCATCAGCGGCTGCAGGACTGGAGCTACGTCGATGAGTTCGGCAACCGGCTCGGCCAGCAGGTGCGCCCGCTGGATCGGGTTGGCATCTACGCGCCGGGCGGCAAGGCGGCCTACCCTTCGTCGGTCCTGATGAACGCGGTGCCGGCCCGGGTCGCCGGCGTGCCGGAGGTCGTCCTCTGCGTGCCGGCGCCGGGCGGCGTGGCGCCGCCGGCGGTGCTGGCGGCGGCGGCCATTGCCGGGGTGGATCGCGTCTTCCTGATCGGCGGCGCCCAGGCGGTGGGTGCACTCGCCTATGGCACCGAGAGCGTGCCGGCGGTCGACAAGATCGTCGGGCCCGGCAACAGCTATGTCGCCACCGCCAAACGGCAGGTTTTCGGCCGGGTCGGGATCGACATGATCGCCGGCCCCTCGGAAATCGTGATCGTCTGCGACGGTGGCAGCGATCCCGACTGGACAGCGCTGGACCTGTTCGCCCAGGCCGAGCACGACGAGCAGGCGCGGGCCCTGCTGATCAGCCCGGACGCAGCCTATCTCGACGCCGTGGAGGCCGCCATCGGTCGCCTGTTGCCCACGCAGCCGCGGGCACCGATCATTCGTGCCGCGCTCGAGGGGCAGACGGCGCTGATCGAGGTGGCCGACTTGGAGGAGGCCGCGGCGGTGGTCAATCGGCTGGCGCCGGAACACCTGGAACTCGCGGTCGCCGAGCCGGCGGATCTGGCCGCGCAGATCCGCCATGCCGGCGCCATCTTCCTGGGTCGCCATACGGCGGAGGCGGTGGGCGACTACTGCGCCGGGCCCAATCACGTGCTGCCGACCGGGCGCAGTGCCCGGTTCTTCTCGCCACTCGGCGTCTACGACTTCCAGAAGCGCAGCAGCATCATCCAGTGCTCGGCCGAGGGCGCGACGGCGCTCGGCCGCATCGCCGCCATCCTGGCGACGGCGGAGGGCCTGCACGCGCATGCCGACTCTGCCGCCGCCCGCATCGCGCCGGCCGATGACTGAGCGGGATCCGGCGCAGACGCCCGATCGCGTCCGGGTCGAGCACGACGTGCGCCGGCTGGTGCGGGAGGAGATCCAGGCACTGTCCGCCTATCACGTGCAGCCGGCCGCGGGGCTGATCAAGCTCGATGCCATGGAGAACCCGTATCCCTGGCCGGCCGAGCTGCGGCAAGACTGGCTGACGAGACTGCGCGAGGCGCCGCTGCATCGCTATCCCGATCCCACCGCCGCGGCGCTGCAGGCGCGCCTGCGAGCGGACTGGGGCTTGCCGCCGGGCGTGGAGCTGCTGCTCGGCAACGGCTCCGATGAGCTGATCCAGCTGCTGGTGATGGCGCTCGCCCGGCCAGGCGCGCGGGTGCTCATCCCGGAGCCGACCTTCGTCATGTACCGCCAGCTGGCGCAGAGCGTCGGACTGGCGTGCGAGGCGGTGCCGCTGCGGGCGGATTTCGACCTCGACCTGCCGGCGATGCTGGCCGCCATGGAGCGCCACCGGCCGGCGATCGTGTTCCTGGCCCAGCCCAACAATCCGACCGGGCAGCTGCTGGCTCCCGAGGTGCTGGCGCGCCTGGTGGAGGCAGCGCCGGGGCTGGTGGTGGTCGACGAGGCCTATGCCCCGTTCGCCGACTTCACCGCGCTGCCCTGGCTGGCCGGGCGCGACAACCTGATCGTGCTGCGGACCTTCTCCAAGCTGGGCCTGGCGGGGCTGCGGCTCGGCGTACTCGCGGCGCCGGCGGGCTGGCAGGCGGCGCTGGAGAAGATCCGGCTGCCCTACAACGTCGGCGTGCTGACGCAGCTGACGATGATGCATGTGCTCGATCACCCGGACGTGCTGGCCGATCAGGCCGCGGCCATCTGCGCCGAGCGGGCGCGGCTGCAGGCGGCGCTGGCTGCGCTGCCGGGGGTCGAGGTGTGGCCGAGCCAGGCAAATTTCCTGTTGTTCCGGGTCGGGGCGGGCGCCCCGCGTGTGCATCATCGGCTGCGGGAGGCGGGGGTGCTGATCAAGTGTCTGCATGGCGCCCACCCCCTGCTCGCCGACTGCCTGCGAGTCACCGTCGGCACGCCGGCGGAGAACGAGAGCTTCCTGCATGGCCTGCGGGCGGCCCTCGCCGCGGCGCCGGGCCCTTTGTAGCGCCTGCAGGAGGGGTCGGGTAAACTTGCGCGCTTTCGCATCGGGCGGAGCTGCGTGGGTCACCGCGTCCTGCCTCCGCAAGCGTCTGAATCTACGAGAATTCAAGGCTGGAGAGTGTCGATGAGTGATGGCGGGGTCGATACCGGTCGGCGGCGCTTCTTGACCGCGGCGACCGTGGCGGTCGGCGGCGCTGGAGCAGCGTTCGCCGCTTATCCCTTCCTCGCCGCCTGGCAGCCCAGCGCGCGGGCCGAGGCCGCGGGCGCGCCGGTGGAAGTGGATCTGAGCAAGCTTGAGCCGGGCGACATGCTGCGGGTCGAGTGGCGGGGCAAGCCGATCTACGTGGTCAACCGCAGCACGCCGATGCTCGAGCGGCTCGACGAGCACCGCGACCAGCTGCGCGATCCGGATTCCTCGGCGCCGCAGCAGCCAGCCTATGCCGAGAATCCGTACCGTTCGCGCGAGCCGGAAGTGCTGGTGCTGGTGGGGCTGTGCACGCATCTGGGCTGCTCGCCGAGCTATCGCCCGGAAGTGGCGCCGGCCGATCTGGGACCGCAGTGGGCCGGCGGCTTCTTCTGCCCCTGTCACGGGTCGCGGTTCGACCTGGCCGGACGCGTCTATCAGGGCGTGCCGGCACCCCTGAACATGGCGGTGCCGCCGTACCGGTACCTGAGCGATAACGTCATCCTGGTGGGTGAGGACGAGGGAGCTGCCTGATGCGCGATGTCCTGATCAAGGGGCGCGACTGGATCGACGCGCGCTTCCCCATGACCAAGCTCTGGAACGAGCAGGCCGGGGAGTACTACGCGCCCAAGAACTTCAATATCTGGTACTACTTCGGCAGCCTGGCGCTGGTGGTGCTGGTGAACCAGATCGTCACCGGCATCTGGCTGACGATGAACTACAAGCCGAGCGCCGCCGAGGCCTTCGCCTCCGTCGAATACATCATGCGCGACGTGGAGTGGGGCTGGCTGATCCGCTACATGCACAGCACCGGCGCCTCGCTGTTCTTCGTGGTGGTCTACCTGCACATGTTCCGCGGGCTGCTTTACGGCTCGTATCGCAAGCCACGCGAACTGCTCTGGCTGATCGGCATGGTGATCTACCTGGTGCTGATGGGCGAGGCATTCATGGGCTACCTGCTGCCGTGGGGGCAGATGTCCTACTGGGGCGCGCAGGTGATCATCTCGCTGTTCGGCGCCATCCCGGTGGTCGGCGAACAGTTGGCGCAGTTCATTCGCGGCGACTACGTGGTCTCCGATGCGACGCTGAACCGGTTCTTCGCGCTGCACGTGATCGCGCTGCCGCTCGTGCTCGCCGGTCTGGTGGTGGCCCACCTGATCGCGCTGCACGAGGTGGGGTCGAACAATCCCGACGGCATCGAGATCAAGGCGCACAAGGATGCGGCCGGCAAGCCGGTCGACGGCATCCGCTTCCACCCCTACTACACGGTGAAGGATCTCTACGGTCTGGCGGTGTTCCTGGGCCTGGCGGCGATCATCATCTTCTTTACGCCGGAAATGGGCGGCTACTTCCTGGAGCACGCCAACTTCCAGCCGGCCGATCCGTTGCAGACGCCGGAGCACATCGCCCCGGTGTGGTACTTCACACCCTTCTACGCGATCCTGCGTGCCGTGCCGGACAAGCTCGGTGGCGTCATCGCCATGGGTGGCGCCGTGATGATCCTGATGCTGCTGCCGTGGCTGGATCGCTCGCCGGTGCGCTCCGTCCGCTACAAGGGACCGATCTTCAAGGCGGCGCTGGCGCTGTTCGTGGTCAGCTTCCTCGGCCTTGGCTATCTCGGTCTGCAGCCGCCGACGCCGACCTACACGCTGCTGGCGCGCATTTTCTCCGTGATCTACTTCGGCTTCTTCCTGCTGATGCCGATCTACTCCCGGCTCGACCCGGTCAAGCCGGTACCGGATCGGCTGACATGAAGATCCGTCCGCTATCGATGAAGGAACCGTTGATGAAGTCGCTTCGCCACGGAATGCTGTTGCTCGGCCTGCTGCCGATGGTCGCATTCGCGGCCGGTGACGGCGCCACGCTGCAGAGCGCGAACATCGACGTTGGCAATACCGCCTCGCTGCAGCGTGGCGCCAGGCTGTTCCACAATTACTGCCTGGGATGCCACTCGGTGGAGTACATGCGCTACAGCCGGGTGGCCGAGGATCTTGGCCTGCCGCCCGAGCTGGCGCAGGAGAGCCTGATCTTCACCGACGCCAAGCTGGGTGACCGGATCGAGATCGCCATGCCACCGGAGGCGTCGGCCGATTGGTTCGGCAAGGCGCCGCCGGATCTGACCCTGACGGCGCGTCAGCGCGGCGTCGACTGGGTCTACACTTACCTGAACTCGTTCTATCTCGACGAGAGCAGCACCACCGGCGTCAACAACGTCGTCTTCCCGGACGTGGCGATGCCGCACGTGCTGTGGCCGCTACAGGGCTGGCAGGCGGCCAGGTTCGCGCCGGGCGAGCACGGCGCGGATCATGGCGCGTTCGAAGGCTTCGAGCTGGTCGAGGCGGGGCAGCTGACGCCGGGCGAATACGATGACGCGATCCGCGACATCACCGCCTACATGAGTTATCTCGCCGAGCCGATGCAGACCCAGCGCCAGCGCCTCGGCCTGTGGGTGCTCGCGTTCATCGCGGTGCTCGGTGTGCTGGCCTACCTGCTGAAGCAGGAATACTGGAAAGACGTCCACTAGGCGGGACCGCCAGCCGACGCAACGTCACGATCGGGGGCTGTTCGCCATGATGACCTTGTACTCCAGCCAGAACTGTGCGGAATGTCACGTCCTGCGTTTTCTGCTGGCGGAGAAGGGGGTGGAGTACGAGGTCCGCTTCCTGGAAGGGGATGAGCGCCAGCAGGAACTGCTGGACCTGAACCCCTACTCGCTCGTGCCGACGCTGGTCGACCGGGACCTGGTGCTCTATGAGACCCGGGTCGCGGCGGAATACGTCGACGAGCGTTTTCCGCATCCGCCACTGATGCCGCTCGATCCGGCCGGCCGGGCCGCCACCCGGCTGGCCGTTTTCCGTGTGCTGCACGACTGGTACAGCCTGTGGCCGGACCTGGTGAACCCGGACAGCAGGCGGCGCCGGGAAGCGCGCAAGGCGCTGCGCGAGCGGCTGCTCGCCGGCAGCGCGGTGTTCGGTGCCCGCCGCTACTTCCTGAGCGACGAGTTCTCGCTGGTCGACGCCTTCGTCGCGCCGATGCTCTGGCGCCTACCCTTCTTCCAGGTGGAGCTGCCGGCGGATGCGGGGGTGATCGAGCAATACGCGGCGCAGGTCTTTGCCCGGCCGGCGTTCCAGCAGAGCCTCACGCCCGCTGAACAGGCCATGCGGGGATGAAGCGCCGTCTCAGCTCACGCAAGCCCTACCTGCTGCGGGCGTTGTACGACTGGATCGTCGACAACGACTGCACGCCGCACATCCTTGCCGACTGCGCCGTTGAAGGCGTGCAGGTGCCCCCGGGCTATGCCCAGGAAGGGCGCATCGTGCTGAACGTCGCGCCAGCCGCGGTGCAGGCCCTCGCGCTGGATAACGACGCGGTCCGCTTCAGCGCCCGCTTCGGCGGCCGGCCCTGCTCGGTCTTCCTGCCGATCGAGGCGGTGCTGGCGATCTACGATCGCGAGCACGGCCAGGGCATGATGTTCCCGGCCGGCGCCGAGGGCGAGCTCGAACGACCGCCGGCAGCCGAAGAGGGTGCCGGTGACCCGCCGCCCGACGAGCCAGACCCGTCCGGCGGCGGTGGCCGGGATCGCTCCCATCTGAAGGTGGTCAAGTAGGCCGCACTGGACGCGGCGGCGGTCGGTCAGTCCGCCGGCGGCCCGAACAGCTGCAGGTCGATCAGATCGCACAGGCAGTGCAGCAGCAGAATGTGGGTTTCCTGGGCCCGCGCCGTCGACTGAGTCGGGACCCGCAGTTCCACATCGCCCGCGGTCAGCAGCGGCGCCAGGCTGCCGCCGTCGCGGCCGGTGAGGGCGATCACGTTCATCTCCCGCTCGTGCGCGGCCTCCACGGCCGCGTTCACGTTCGCGGAACGACCGCTGGTCGATAGCGCCAGCAGCACGTCGGGTGCATGGCCGAGCGCCCGCACCTGCTTGGCGAAGACGTCGGTGAAGGCGTAGTCGTTGCCGATCGAGGTCAGCGTGGAGGTGTCGGTGGTCAGGGCGATCGCCGGCAGCCCCGGCCGCTCCCGCTCGAAGCGGTTGAGCAGTTCGGCGGCGAAGTGTTGGGCATCGGCTGCCGAGCCGCCGTTGCCGCAGCTCAGGATCTTGCCGCCCTCGATCAGCGCGTGCGTGAGTAACTGCGCGGCTGTCACCAACGGCTGCGCCAGCGTCTCCAGCGCCTGTTCCTTGACGGCGATGCTGTCGGCGAAATGCTGGCCGACGCGTTCGACGAGATCGCTCATGCGTCACCTGGGTTGCTAGGGCCAATCCGGCCGGAAGGCGTCCCGGATCCAATCGACCGCGGGCGCGGCAATATCGCCATCCAGGGCGAGTACGTCAAATCGCACGGGCGTTGTGGCGGCAGCCGGATGGCGGGCGAGGTAGTCCTGCGCGGCAAGGATGAGCCGCCGCTGCTTGCGCGTATCGATGCTCGCGGCAGCACCGCCGAAGCGCTGGCCGCGCCGGTGCCGGACCTCGACCACCACCAGCAGCTGGCCGTGGCGCATCAGCAGGTCGATCTCTCCGCTCCGACAGCGGTAGTTTCGCGTTACCAGCTGCAGGCCGTGCTTTTCCAGATACCGGCAGGCAATGCGCTCGGCCTGCGCGCCACGCGGCTCAGACGCTGCCGTCATGCCACGGTCGGGCCCGGCCGGAGCGGAAAACTCCCCACGGCAGACTGCGCTGCACACGGTTGCTCTCGCTGCTCAGCATGCCCGTGGCGCCCGGGTAATAGTAGATCGACCCGGCGCCGTCGAGCAGCGCGGTCAGGCCGTAGGCGTCGTAGCCGAGCGCGTACAGCCGTGGCCGTTCGGCGAAGCTGCCCTGCCAGTAGCGTTGCAGCATGCTCGTCACGGGAAAGCGATCCGGCTCGAGGCTCCACGGCATGTCGGGGAAGCGTACGCCCTCCAGATCGCGGTCGGCCGTGCTTGGCGTGCCGCCATAAACGTGAGAGGTGGCATAGATCGACAGGTCGTCACCGCCGTGGTAGCGGATCTGCGGCACGATGCCGCGCGCCTGATCGGGAAAGGCGGCGAGGAACACGGCATCGTCTGCGCCGGCGTCCTTCAGCAGCGCTCGCAGGGTGGCGCCATGATCGGCGCGCCCCGTGTCGTAGCGACGGGCCGAGACGAGCTGGCCGCCCAGCGCCTCGTAGCGGGCCGTGAAGGCCGCAAGCAGGCGCTCGCCCCAGTCGTTCTCCGGTACCAGCGCACGGGTGCGGTACTGGCCCGACGCGTGGATCTTCTCCGCCACCAGGCGGGCTTCGGCGTCGGGCGAGAGGGTGAACTGATAGAGGCCCGCGGGCGGACTGCCATCGGCCTCGTTCAGCGCCAGCACCGGCACCGGAAGCCGTTCCAGACCGGCCAGCGAGCCGACCGCTTCCTTGGTCAGCGGGCCAACGACCCACTGCGCCCCGGCGGCCACGGCCTCGCGATAGGTCGTGGCCGCATCCTCGCCGGCATCGTAGATGAGCGTTCGCCCGGACCGGCTCGTGCCTTGTGTCTCGGCCTCCAGCTGCGCTGCGAGGAAGCCATCGCGCACGGCGGCAGCCGCGGTGCCGTAACGGCCGGAGAGCGGCAGCAGCAGCGCGATGTGATCCGGGGCACGGCCCCGCCGGGCGAGACGTTCGGTCATCTCCGCCGCCAGCGGTTGGCCGGGGTGCGATCGGTAGCGGCGCTGCCAGTCGGCGATTGCCGCCGCGGTCCGCTCCGGGCCCTGCCAGCTGTTGCGCCAGATGACCGCCAGTTCCCGCCAGCCGCTCGTTTCGGCGTCGAGCCCGGTCCGGGCGTCGGGGGCTTCTACCGCTTGCAGCAGCTGCCAGACGCGGGCCGTCTCGGCCTCGTCGATCTCGCCGAGCAACGTGCGCCGGCGCATCAGGCTGCCGAGGGCGGCCTCCGGTTCGCCCAGCCGCTGCTGTGCCTGTGCGAGCCGATCGAGCCGGGCGGCAGCCAGAGTCGTATTGGCCGGCGGCTCGGACCATTCCAGCAGCGTGATCACGGCTGGAGCCCGATTGTCGATGAGCGCCAGATCCGCCTGTAGCAGGGCGAGCCGCTGCCGGCCGGCGGCGTCGGCAGGCGGACGCTGTTCGAGTTCGGTGACCAGCGCCTGCGCGCGCTCCCGCTCCCCCGCCAGCAGCAGCAGCTGCGCCGCGCGCAGCCGGGCCGAGCCCGCCTGCGCGTCGCCGAGGCCTTCGGCCCGTTCCAGGTAGGCCTGCGCCGCGGCCGCGTAACGTCCCGCTTCGGCCAGTCGTTCGGCCGCGGTGAAGGGCGCCGGCGTGTCTGCAGGGGTGGGCGCCGGCGGGGCTGCCTGGTCCTGCGGCGTCTGCATCGTGCCGGCGCAGCCGGTCAGCGCCAGCAGGATCGCGATCAAGCCGGGGCGCAGGTGATGGCGACTCGGCCGGGTGAGGCGGTGATAGCATCCGGTGCCGCGACGGGCGCGGGGGCGGCAAGAGCTGAACATGAACGATCCTGGTACCGAAGCGGAGGCAGTGCGCTGGGTCGAGCCCGGTGCCTTGTATGTGGTGGCGACGCCGATCGGCAATCTCGCGGATCTTGGCCAGCGTGCCGCCGCGGTGTTGACACAGGTCGATCTCGTCGTGGCTGAGGATACCCGGCGGGCCGGGGTTCTGCTATCACACATCGGCGCCGGTGTCGGCGTGCTTTCGCTGCACGAGCACAACGAGGCCGAACGGGTCCGCACCTGTCTGCAGCGGCTGATGAAGGGCGAGAGCCTGGCGCTGATCAGCGATGCCGGCACGCCGCTGATCAGCGATCCGGGCTTTCAGCTGGTGCGTGCCGCGGCGCAGGCGGACGTGGCGATCTACAGCGTGCCCGGCCCCTGCGCCGCTATCGCGGCACTGGCCGCAAGTGCGCTGCCGCCGGATCGCTTCGTCTTTGAGGGATTCCTGCCCGAGCGAGCCGCGGCGCGGCGCCGGCGGCTGCAGCAGCTCGCCGACGATCCGCGCACCCTCATCTGCTACGAGTCGCCGCGGCGGCTGGCGGCGTGCCTGGCCGATGCCGCGCTCGCCCTCGGCGAGACGCGGGCGGCCAGCGTGGGTCGCGAGCTCAGCAAGCGCTTCGAGACCCATCATCGGGGTTCGCTGGGTGAGCTGGCGCGGCAGTTCGCCGCCGAGCCCGCACGCGGGGAGATCGTGCTGTGCATCGCCGGGGCGGCTGGCAGCCGCGAGGAACTGGTGCAGCCGAGCCCGCGCGAGGCCATCGCCGCACTCAGCGAGGCGTTGCCGCCGGCGCAGGCGGCGCGGCTGGCCGTGCGCCTGTTCGGCGGCGATCGGGCGCGGTGGTATGCGCTGGCACAGGCGACAGGGCAGGGGCCGTCTGGTCGGAATCGTTGATTTCGCCGGCCGGCGCCTTATCCTGCCTGCTGGAGCCAGCCAGGCAGTCGCTGCGCACGCAGAGGAAAGTCCGGGCTCCACAGGGCAAGGTGCCAGGTAACGCCTGGGGGGCGCGAGCCCACGGAAAGTGCCACAGAAAAGATACCGCCGCGGCCCCGCGTCGCGGTAAGGGTGAAATGGTGCGGTAAGAGCGCACCGCGCCGGTGGCAACACCGGTGGCAGGGTAAACCCCACCTGGAGCAAGACCAAATAGGAGGGCGAGGCGCAAGCCGGCGTGCGGCCCGTACGCTGCCCTCGGGTAGGTCGCTCGAGGCGCACGGTGACGTGCGTCCCAGATGAATGACTGCCCTCGACAGAACCCGGCTTATCGGCTGGCTCTTCTTTACACCGCTAACGCCTGCGCGCAGGGAGCCCTTCCTGCGCGCAGGCGCTCCGTGTGCTGCATGCCGTTCGTCATGCGAGGCAAGCGCTTGTTCTTCCGAGAAACTCATCTGCCGCCGGCGTTTCGGCAAGCGGATGATATGTAAGAAAAAACACCCCGCCGAGATCTCCCTAAAGTTTCGTTGACAGTGGGCGAAACCCCTCCCATAGTGTCGCGCAGTGGGGCGCAGTGGTGCTCGGTGGGGAAAATTGGAAGGAACCGGCGAATCAGCCAACCGCGTCCAGTTCATGGGGCATGCCAGCGTGTCCATGGACGACAAGGGCCGGCTGGCCATCCCCAAGAAGCATCGCGGGCCGTTGCAGGCGGCCTGCGGCGGCACGGTGGTGGTGACCGCGGATACGACGGGTGCGTTGCTGGTGTTCCCCTACCCGGAATGGTGCGATTTCGCCGATCGCCTGATGCAGTTGCCCAACAGCGGCGCTAACGCCGTGGTGCGGGATCTGCAGCGGCTGTATTGGGGTTATGCCGAAACGCTGACACTCGATGGTCAGGGGCGTTTCGCCACCACCACGCAGCAGCGGGCGCTCGCTGGGCTGGAGAAGAGCTGTGTGATCGTCGGCATCGGTCGCAAGCTCGAGGTCTGGTCGGAGGCGCGCTGGCAGGCGCGCCTGCGGCTGCCGGAGCTGGACGAGGCGCGCACGATGCACCTCGCGCAGCTCAACGACTTCGTCATCTAGTGACGCAGGCAGGGCAAGGACAGGGCCACGAACCGGTACTTCGCGATGCGGTGATCGAGGCCCTGGCGGGGGCGGGCGAGAACCGCCGCTACATCGACGGCACGTTCGGGCGCGGCGGGCACAGCCGTGCATTGTTGGGCAGGTTACCGCCGGAGGCGCGACTGTTGGTCATGGACCGGGATCCGCAGGCAATCGCAGCCGCGCGAGTACTCGCCGCGGAGGATGCGCGCGTGTCGGTCGCGGCAGGTCCCTTCAGTGGCTGGCCGATCGCGGCGCACCAGCAGGGCTGGGAGGCGATCGATGGCCTGCTGCTCGATCTCGGCGTGTCCTCGCCGCAGCTCGACGATCCCGCCCGCGGCTTCAGCTTCCGCCACGACGGTCCGCTGGACATGCGCATGGGCGAGACCGGGCCGACCGCTGCCGACTGGCTCGCCACGGTGGCGGAGGCCGAGCTCTCGCAGGTACTGCGCGAGCTCGGCGAGGAACGCTTCCATCGCCGCATCGCCCGCGCCATCGTCACCGCCCGGGCGCAGCAGCCGATCACCCGGACCGGGCAGTTGGCGGCGCTGGTGGCCGCTGCGGTACCCACCCGCGAGCCGGGCAAGGATCCGGCGACGCGTACCTTCCAGGCGATCCGCATCCGGCTCAACGATGAGCTGGGCGAGCTGGACCGTGCGCTGGCGCCGCTGCCGGACTGGCTCGCCCCCCGTGGCCGCTGCGCCATCATCAGCTTCCATTCGCTCGAGGATCGGCGGGTCAAGCGCTTTCTGCGCGATCACAGCCGTGACGATCCGGCGAGCGCCCGCCTGCCGGTGCAGCCGCCACCGCCGCCGCTGCGCCTGCTCGGCAGGGCGCAGCGTCCGGATGCCGCCGAGCGGGCGGCTAACCCTCGTTCCCGCAGCGCCGTGCTGCGGCTCGCCGAGCGCCGCCCATGCGCGGCCTGAGCGTGGCCGGAATGAACGGCGTCCTGCTGCTGGCCGTCCTGCTGCTGGCGCTCGCCCTGGTCACCGTGAAGTACCAGGTGCGCCAGCAATGGCTGACGCTGCACCAGGCGCGCGAGCAGGGGGATGCGCTCGACCGGCAGTGGAGTCAGCTGCTGCTCGAACAGGCGACCTGGGGCGCCGCCATCCGCGTCGAGCGCACGGCCCGCGAGCGGCTGGACATGACGATGCCGACTCCGGCCGAGACGGTGATCCTCCATGGCCGTCAATAGGCGCCGCGAGGACGTTGCCGGCCGCGCGGCGACCCGCTGGCGCTGGCGGCATCGGGCGCTGGGGCTGGTGCTGGCCGCGGCGCCGCTGGTGCTGCTCGGGCGGGCGATCCAGCTACAGGTGGTGGAAGCCGACTTCCTGCACGAGCAGGCGCGGGCGCGGCAGGAGCGGGTGTTGCCGCTGGCCGCCCACCGCGGGCTGATCGTCGACCGGCGGGGCGAGCCGCTGGCCGTGAGTACGCCCATGGAGTCCATCTGGGCCAGCCCGCGCGAGCTGGCCGGCGAACCGGAAGCCATCGCGACGCTGGCGCGGGCGCTCGAGCGGGATCCTGCGGCCCTGGGCGAGCGGATCGAACGCTACGCCGGGCGCGAGTTCGTCTACGTCGCCCGCCACCGCGCGCCGGCGGAGGCGCAGGCGCTGCTGGCGCAGCGGCTGCCGGGGGTCTACGCCCGCCGGGAGTATCGCCGTTACTACCCGCTCGGCGAGGTCACCGGCGCGCTGCTCGGCACCACTGATATCGACGATCGCGGGCAGTCCGGGCTGGAGCGTCTCTACGACCGGCACCTGACCGGTCGCACCGGCCGCACGCGGGTGCTGCAGGACCGCCACGGCGGCATGATCCACGAATTCGGCGAGTTGGCCGCGGCCGAGCCGGGGCGCCGTCTGGAGCTCGCGCTCGACGCGCGGCTGCAGTACGTCGCCTACCGGGCGCTGAAGGAGGCCATGGCCACGCACCGGGCGCGCAGCGGCTCGGTGGTGTTGCTCGATGTCGCCAGCGGCGGCGTGCTGGCCATGGTCAACCAGCCGGCCAGCAATCCCAACGGCCGGCGCCAGGCAGGCTGGCAGCCGGGCCGCAACCGCGCCGTCACCGATCAGTTCGAGCCTGGCTCGAGCATGAAACCGCTGATCGTCGCGACGGCGCTGGAGCACGGCGCCCTGCAGCCGCAGGCCCTGGTCGACACGCACCCGGGCTGGTTCGTGGTGCAGGGCAAGACCATCAAGGACCCGCGCGACTTCGGTGTGGTCAGCCTGGCGGAACTGCTGGCGCGATCGAGCAACGTCGGCGCCAGCAAGATCTCCCTGTCCCTGCCGCCGCAGGTGCTGCATCAGACGCTGCGCGGCTTTGGCTTTGGCGAGGCCACCGCGAGCCTGTTCCCTGGCGAGAGTGCCGGGCGGCTGGACGGCTACGATCGCTGGCGGCCGCTGCATCGGGCGACCATCGGCTATGGCTATGGCGTGTCGGTGACGGCACTGCAGCTGGCGCAGGCCTATGCCGTGCTCGCTGCCGACGGCCTGCTGCGCCCGCCCAGCTTCCTCAAGACGCCGACCGAGCCGGCGGTGCGGGTGCTGCAGCCGGCCACGGCCAGGGCTGTGCGGGCCATGCTCGAACAGGTCGTGGCCGACGGCTCGGGCAGGGCGGCGCAGCTGCCGGGCTACCGCGTCGGCGGCAAGACCGGCACGGCGCACAAGTCGGTCGGCGGGCGCTATGACCGCAATCGCTACGTGGCCGTGTTCGCCGGTCTGGCGCCGGTGTCCGCGCCGCGGGTGGTGGCCGTGGTGATGATCGATGAACCCTCGGCCGGCCAGTACTACGGCAGCGCGGTGGCGGCGCCGGTGTTCCGGCAGGTGGTCGACGCCGCCCTGCGGCTGCTCGCCGTGCCGCCGGATGCGCTGCCGGCGCAGCCTGCGCCCGCCGCCGCGGGCCTGCTGGCGCGGCTCGAGGCGCGGGAGGCCGGATGAGTCCGCAGCTCCCACCCATGCCGCTCGCCAAGTTGCTGCCGGCCGCGGCGCCGGTACCGGCGCTGGCAGTGGGCGATGTCTTCCTCGATAGCCGTCAGGTGCAGCCGGGCGGGTTGTTCCTGGCGATCCCCGGCGGGCGCCAGCACGGCCTGGTCGGTGCGCCGGAGGCCGAGCGGCGGGGTGCGGTCGCGGTCGCCTACGATCCGGTCGGCGCCGCCGTGCCGCTGGCGCTGGCCCAGCGGCAGATGCGCGTGCCGCTGGTGCCGGTGGTCGGGCTGGCGGCGCAGGTGGCCGAGATCGCCCGGTGCCGGTATGGCGAACGGGTGCCGGCGCTGGTCGTCGGCGTGACGGGCACGAACGGCAAGACCACCTGCGCCTGGCTGCTGGCGCAAGCCTGGCAGGCGCTCGGCCTCGGCGGCGGCCTGATCGGCACGCTCGGCTGGGGCCGACCGGCGGCGCTCGCGCCGGCCGAGCGTACGACGCCGGATGTGGTCAGCGTGCATCGCGAGCTGGCGGCGATGGCGGCCGATGGCCTGCAGGCGGTGGCGATGGAAGTCTCCTCGCACGCGCTGGTGCAGGAGCGCGTGGCGGCAGTGCGCTTCAGCGGGGCGGCGTTCACCAACCTCAGCCACGATCATCTCGACTATCACCGCGACATCGACGACTACGCGGCCGCCAAGGCGCGCCTGTTCGCGCGGCCGGAGCTGCAGTTCGCCGTGATCAACGCGGATGATCCCTACGGCGAGCGCATGGCGGCCGAGCTCTCGCCGCTGGCCGACATCACCCGCTACTGCGCCAGCGGCCGAGCCGTGGACGGCCGGCACCTGCGCCTGAGCGCGCTGACCGCCGGGACCGGTGGGCTGACCCTGCAGGTGGAGGGCGATTTCGGTCACCTGCAGCTGGCCGCGCCGCTGCTGGGGCGCTTCAACGCGGCCAACCTGCTGGCGGTCTGCGGCGTGCTGCTCGCCGGTGGCGTTGCCCCCGCGGCGCTGGCGCCGCTGTGCCGCATCCTGCAGCCGGCCCCCGGCCGCATGCAGGCGGTGGCAGTGCCCGGCCGGCCGCTGGTGGTGATCGACTATGCCCACACGCCGGCGGCGCTCGCTGCCGCCCTGGCGGCGTGCCGCGAACATACGACTGGCCGGCTGATCTGCGTGTTCGGCTGCGGCGGCGACCGCGATCGCGCCAAGCGCCCGGCGATGGGTGCGATCGCCGAACGGCTGGCCGACGTGCTGGTGCTCACCGACGACAACCCGCGCCGCGAGGATCCGGCCGTGATCATGGCGGAGATCCTGGCCGGCCTGCAGCGCGAGCCCTGGCGCGTGGTGCACGACCGGGCGCAGGCCATCGTCACGGCGATCGGCCTCGGTGGGCCGGGCGACGTGGTGCTGGTGGCCGGCAAGGGACACGAGCGATATCAGGAGGTCGGCAACAGCCGTCAGCCGTTCTCCGACGCCGAGGTGGTCGCCGATGTCTTGGGGGCAGCGGCATGATCAGCGGCCGGCTGAGCGAGTTCGCCCGCGGCATCGAGGCCCGGCTGGTCGGCGCGGATGCCGTGTTCACGGGCGTCGCCATCGACAGCCGCCGGCTCACGCCCGGCAACCTGTTCGTGGCGCTGCCCGGCACGCGCGTGGACGGTCATGACTACCTGGCCGCCGCCGCCGAGGCCGGTGCGGCCGCCAGCCTCTCACGCCCGCCGGGCGGCGCGCTGCCGGCGCTGGTGACCACCGAGCCCGCCGACGCGCTGGCCGCGCTGGCCAGCCTCTGGCGGGCGCGCTTCGAGCTGCCGGTGGTCGGCGTCACTGGCAGCAACGGCAAGACGACCGTCAAGGAGATGATCGCCGCCATCCTCGCCCGACGCGGCCCGGTGCTGGCCACGCAGGGCAATCTCAACAACGCCCTGGGCGTGCCGCTGACGCTGGCCCGGCTGGAGGCCGCCCACGTGGCGGCGGTGATCGAGATGGGCGCGAGCGGCCCGGGCGAGATCGCCACCCTGGCGGGCTGGGCACGGCCGCAGGTGGCGGTGGTGACCAACGCCGGGCCGGCGCACCTGGAGGGCTTCGGCAGCATTGCCGGCGTGGCGCGGTCGAAGGGCGAGATCTACGAGGCACTGCCGGCCGAGGGCACGGCGGTGATCAATGCCGACGACGCCTATGCGCCGCTGTGGCGTTCCCTGGCGGCGCCGCGCCGTTGTCTGCGCTTCGGGCGGACCGGGCGGGCCGACATCCGGCTGCTTGATGCCGGCCCCGGCAGCGCCGAGGCCAGCCAGCGCTTCCGCCTGCAGACGCCGGCCGGCGAGCTCGAGGGGGAGCTGCCGCTGCCCGGTGAGCACAACCTGCACAACGCCATGGCTGCGGTCGCGGTGGCCATCGCGCTGGACGTTGAGCCGGCGCAGATCATCACCGGCCTCGCGACCGTGCGCCTGCCGGGCGGACGCCTGGCGATGCGCGCCGGCGTCGGTGGCCTGCGGCTGATCGACGACAGCTACAACGCCAATCCCGCCTCGGTACTGGCCGCCGCCGACGTGCTGGCGGGGCTGCCCGGCCCGCGCTGGCTGGCGCTCGGCGAACTCGCCGAACTCGGCGGGGAGGGGCCGGCGCTGATGGCCGAACTCGGCCGGCAGTTGCGTGAGCGGGGCGTGGAGCGGCTGTTCGCGACCGGTGGCCAGGCGGCGGCGCTGGCCGGCGCCTTCGGCGCCGAGGCGGTGGCCTGCGAGAACGTGGCGGCGCTGATCGACGCCGTGCGGGAGGCGCTGGCCGCCGAATCGGGTGCGCCGGTGCTGCTGGTCAAGGGATCACGAGCCGGGCGCATGGAACGGGTCACCACGGCACTCGCCAGGGAGTAGCGGGCTTGCTCTATCACCTCAGCCAACTGTTGTTGCCGTATCAGAGCGCGTTCAACGCGTTCGGCTACATCAGTCTGCGCACGATTCTGGCGACGCTGACGGCGCTGGGCCTCAGCCTGCTGGTGGGGCCGCGGGCGATCGAGCGGCTGACGCGGCATCAGATCGGCCAGCAGATCCGCGACGACGGCCCGGCGAGCCACCTGAGCAAGGCCGGTACGCCGACCATGGGCGGCGGCCTGATCCTGCTGGCGATCGCCGCCGCCACCCTGCTGTGGGCGGACCTGACCAACCGCTATGTCTGGACGGTGCTGCTGACCACGCTGGCGTTCGGCCTGATCGGCGGGCTGGACGACTATCTCAAGCTGAGCCGCCGCCAGAGTCAGGGCCTGACGGCGCGGCAGAAATATCTGGCGCAGTCGGCCGTGGCCACGGTGGTGGCGATCTGGCTGTACCTGTCGGCCCCGACGGTGACCGAGACGACGCTGATCGTGCCGTTCTTCAAGAGCGTCGCCATCCCGCTCGGGCTGCTGTTCATCCCCTTCGTCTACTTCGTCATCGTCGGCACCAGCAACGCGGTGAACCTCACCGACGGCCTCGACGGGCTGGCGATCATGCCGACCGTGCTGGTCGCCGGCGGCATGGCGCTGCTGGCCTACACCTCCGGCAACATCCGCCTCGCCGAGTATCTGGCGGTGCCCTACGTGCCCGGCGCCGGCGAGGTGGTGATCCTGTGCGGGGCGATCGTCGGCGCCGGTCTCGGCTTCCTGTGGTTCAACACCTATCCGGCGATGGTGTTCATGGGCGATGTCGGTGCGCTGGCCCTGGGCGCGGCCCTCGGCACGATCGCCGTGGTCGTCCGCCAGGAACTGGTGCTGGCGATCATGGGCGGCGTGTTCGTGGTCGAAACGCTCTCGGTGATCGTGCAGGTGGCAAGCTTCAAGCTCACCGGCCGGCGCGTCTTTCGCATGGCGCCGCTGCATCACCACTACGAGCTCAAGGGTTGGCCCGAGCCCCGGGTCATTGTGCGGTTCTGGATCATCACCGTGATGCTGGTGCTGATCGGCCTGGCGACGTTGAAGCTGCGATGAGCGGGGCCAGCCGCCAGAGCGAACTGCCGACGCTGGTGCTGGGCCTGGGCGCCAGCGGCCTGGCGGCGATCGGCCACCTGCGGGCCCGGGGCGTGCCGGTGCGGGCGGCCGACAGCCGTCCTGCACCGCCCGGGCTGGCCGCAGTGTGCGAGCGCTGGCCGGAGGTGGCGGTGCGGCTGGGGCCGCTCGGGAGCGAGCTGCTTGAGGGCATCGGGCGCATCGTGCTCTCGCCGGGGCTGTCGATCGACGCGCCGGTGATCACCATGGCCGCCGCGGCCGGCATCCCCGTGGTCGGCGAGCTGGAGCTGTTCGCACAGGCGGCGCAGGCACCGATCGCGGCCATCACAGGCACCAACGGCAAGAGCACCGTGACCACGCTGCTGGGCGAGATGGCCCGCGCCGCGGGCGTGCGCGTGGCGGTGGGCGGCAATCTGGGTCCGCCGGCGCTCGAGCTGCTCCATCCGGACGTGGCGCTCTACGTGCTGGAGGTGTCGAGTTTTCAGCTCGAGGCCGCGCCCTCGCTGCGGGTGGCCGCCGGCGCCGTGCTGAACGTCACCGCCGATCACCTGGATCGCCATGGCGAGCTGGCCCGTTACGCCGCGCTCAAGCGCCGGCTACTCGAGTGTGCCGAGGTCGCGGTGCTCAACGCCGACGATCCGGTGGTGGCCGCCATGGCCGAGGTGCTGGACCCACGGATCGCGCGGCTGTGGTTCACCGCCGCCGCGCCGGACGATGCCGCCCACTTCGGTATTCGCCGGCACGGCGGCGATCGGCTGCTCTGCCAGGGTGCGGCCCGGCTGCTGCCGACCGCGGCGCTGGGAATCACCGGCCAGCACAACGAACAGAACGTGCTCGCCGCCTGGGCACTGGCCGAGGCCCTGCACGGGGTGGTCGACATCGCGCCGGCGGCCCGACAGGCAGCGGCCCAGCGTTTCACCGGGCTGGCGCACCGGTTGCAGCCGGTCGCCCAGCGGCAGGGGCTGCGCTTCATCGACGACTCCAAGGGCACCAACGTCGGCGCCACCGCCGCGGCACTCGAGGGTCTGGATACGCCGGTGGTGCTGATCGCCGGTGGGCAGGCGAAGGGGCAGGAGGTGGGCGAGCTGCGTGAGCCGCTCGCGCGGCGCGTGCGGGCGGCGGTGCTGATCGGGCAGGATGCGCCGCTGCTGGCCGCCGCCTGGGCCGGGGTTGTACCGGTGGTGTTCGCGGCCGACATGGCCGGCGCCGTGACCGCCGCTGCGGCGTTGGCACGCCCGGGCGATATCGTGCTGCTTTCGCCGGCCTGCGCCAGCCTCGACATGTTCACCGACTATCGCGACCGCGGCGCTGCCTTCGCCCGGGCCGTGGCGGAGCTGCCCGCATGAGCGTGGCACGCCCGGTGCCGACGGCGCGGCCCGCATCGCCGGCCCTCGCGCTGCCCGGGGCGCTGCAGGTGCTGCTCGCCGCCGCCGCCGTGCTGCTGGTGCTGGGGCTGGTGTTCGTCGCCTCTGCCTCCATGCCGTACGCTCAGGCCCACGGCGGCGATCCGTATCACTATCTGGTGCGGCAGACGATCTACGCGGCGCTCGGGCTTGGCCTGGGTGCCATCGTCGCCGCCACGCCAGTTGGCCTCTGGGAGCGACATGCCGTGGCGCTCCTGGCCGGGGCGCTGCTGTTGTTGCTGGCGGTGCTGGTGCCGGGGCTGGGCGTGGAGGTCAACGGCGCCCGCCGCTGGCTCGACCTCGGCATCGTACGCCTGCAGGCATCGGAGCCCGCGCGTCTGCTGCTGGTGCTCTACGTGGCCGGCTTCCTGTTCCGCCGGCAGGCGACGCTGCTCTCCCGTGCCGGCACGCTCGCACCACTGCTGGTCGTACTGGCGCTGGCGGCGGTGCTGCTGCTGGCGGAGCCGGACTTCGGTGCGGTGGTGGTGCTGGCCGGTACGGTGCTGGCGATGTGCTTCATGGCCGGCGTGCCGCTGTTCGCCTTCCTCGGCCTGCTGAGCGCGCTCGGCGGCGCCTTCTGGCTGCTGGTGGCGCTCTCGCCCTACCGCCTGCAGCGGTTGCTGGCCTTCCAGGATCCGTGGACTGACCCGTTCGGCGACAGCTACCAGCTGGTGCAGTCGCTGATCGCCATCGGCAGCGGTGGCTGGCTGGGTCGCGGACTCGGCGAGGGCGTGCAGAAGATGAGCTACCTGCCCGAGGCGCACACTGACTTCATCTTCGCCATCCTGGCCGAGGAACTCGGCCTGCTCGGCGTGGTGCTGGTACTGGGGCTGTTCTCGGCCCTGATCTGGGCGGGACTGGCCATCGCCGATGCCGCCGCCCGGCGGCAGCAGTGGTTCGGCGCCTACCTGGCCGGCGGACTCACGGCCTGGCTGGCGCTGCAGGTGACGATCAATCTCGGCGTGAACATGGGGCTGCTGCCGACCAAGGGGCTCACGCTGCCGCTGCTGAGCTACGGCGGCAGCAGCCTGCTGGTGGTGTGCGCGATGCTCGGCCTGCTTTGGCGCGTGGGCTGGGAAGCCGCGCGGGCGCCGGCGGAGGCGCAGGCATGAGCGCGCCGTTCCTGCTGATGGCCGGCGGCACCGGCGGGCATGTCTTCCCGGCGCTGGCGGTGGCGGCGGAGCTGCAGGCACGTGGGCGGCAGGTGCATTGGCTCGGCAGTCGCCACGGCATGGAGAACCGGCTGGTGCCTGCCGCCGGCTATCCCTTCAGTCCGATCCGCGTGCGCGGCCTGCGGGGCCGTGGCCGCCTGAGCCTGCTGGCAGCGCCGGGCCGGCTGTCGGTGGCGCTGGCCGAGGCGCTGGCGGTGGTGGGGCGCGTGCGACCGGCGGCGGTGCTCGGCATGGGGGGTTTCGCCGCCGGGCCCGGCGCCGTGGCGGCCCGCCTGCTCGGCCGGCCGCTGGTGGTGCACGAGCAGAACGCCGTCGCCGGAATGACCAACCGCTGGTGTGCACGCCTCGCCGACCGGGTGCTGGCGGCCTTCCCCGGCGCTTTCGGCAGCGAGATCACCTGCACGATCGTCGGCAACCCGGTCCGCCGCGAGATCGCCGCGCTGGCGCCGCCGGAGGTCCGCTTCGCCGAACGCAGCGGCTCGCTGCGGCTGCTGGTGCTCGGCGGCAGCCAGGGAGCGGCGGCGCTGAACGAGCGGGTGCCGGCGGCGCTGGCCCGGCTGCGGGCCGCAGGCGCGCCGGACGTGGTGGTGCGCCATCAGGCCGGTGGCGGGCAGCTCGAGCCGGCGCGGGCGGCCTATCGCCAGGCGCAGCTGCCGTTCGAGCCCGAGCCGTTCATCGAGGACATGGCAGCGGCCTACGGCTGGGCGGATCTGGTGATCTGCCGCAGCGGCGCGCTGACGGTGGCCGAGCTTGCCGCGGCCGGCGTCGGCGCGCTGATGGTGCCGTTCCCCCATGCGGTGGACGACCATCAGACCCGTAACGCGGCCTATCTCGCCGAGGCCGGCGCGGGGCGGATCCTGCCGCAGGCCGAACTGGATGCCGAGCGGCTGGCGGCCGAGCTGGCGCCGCTGCTCGCCGATCGCGCGGCGCTCACGGCGATGGCGGTGGCGGCGCGGCGTCAGGCACATCCGCAGGCGACCACCGCGGTGGCCGATGCCCTGCTGGCCATGGAGGCCGGCCGATGAGCGTGCCGCCGCACGTGCCGGCGCGGATCGCGCAGCAGGCCTGGATGCGCCGCATCCGGCGGATTCATTTCGTCGGCATCGGTGGCGCCGGCATGAGCGGCATCGCCGAAGTGCTGCACAACCTCGGCTACGCCGTGAGCGGTTCGGACGCGCGCGCCGGCGGGGCCGTCGAGCGGCTGCGCGAGCTCGGCGTGCCGGTGCATCTGGGTCATGCCCCCGCCCACATCGCGGCTGCCGACGTGGTGGTCATATCCACGGCCGTGGCGGAGGACAACCCCGAGGTGGTCGCCGCCCATGCGGCCGGCGTGCCGGTGGTGCGCCGCGCGGAGATGCTGGGCGAGCTGATGCGTTTTCGCTACGGCATCGCCGTGGCCGGCACCCACGGCAAGACCACCACCACCAGCCTGATCGCCAGCGTGCTGGCCGAGGGCGCGCTCGATCCGACCTTTGTGATCGGCGGGCGCCTCAACAGCGCCGGCAGCAACGCCCGGCTCGGCACCGGCAGTTATCTGGTGGCCGAGGCCGACGAGAGCGATGGCTCGTTCCTGCGCCTGCAGCCGATGATCGCGGTGGTCACCAACATCGACGCCGATCACATGGCGACCTACGGCGGCGACCTGGCGACGCTGCGCAACGCCTTTCTGACCTTCCTGCACAACCTGCCCTTCTACGGGCTGGCGGTGGTCTGCCTGGACGACCCGGCGCTGGCCCAGCTGCTGCCGCAGATCGGCCGCCCGGTGATGACCTACGGCTTCGCCGAGCAGGCCCGGGTGCGGGCGAGCGAGCTGGTGGCCGACGGGCCCCGCACGCGCTTCACCCTGACCCTGCCGGACGGGAGCCGCGAGTCGGTGACGCTGAACCTGCCGGGTCGGCACAACGTGCTGAACGCGCTGGCGGCGGCGGGAGTGGCTTACGAACTCGGGGTATCCACCGCGCAAATCGCGGCGGCGCTGGCTCGCTTCGAGGGCATCGGCCGGCGCTTCCACCAGCATCCGCCGCTGCCGGTCGAGGGCGGCGAGGCGCTGCTGGTCGACGACTACGCCCACCATCCGACCGAGCTGGCGGCGGCCATGCAGGCTGTGCGCGCGGCCTGGCCGGAGCGCCGGCTCGTGCTGGTCTTCCAGCCGCACCGCTACAGCCGTACCCGCGATCTGCTGGACGACTTCGCGCGTGTGCTCTCCACCGCCGATGCACTGCTGCTGTGCGAGGTCTATGCCGCCGGCGAGACGCCGCTGCCGGCGGCGGATGGCCGCGCCCTGGCACGCGCGGTGCGCCAGCGTGGCCAGGTCGAGCCGGTGTTCGTGCCGGTGCTGGACGAGTTGGCGCCAGCGCTGGCCGCGATGGCGCGGGCCGGGGATGTGGTGCTCACCGCCGGCGCCGGCGACATCGGTGCCGCGGTGGGACAGCTCGGCGGCCGCTGGCCGGAGCGTTCGTGATGGCCGCCCGCTTCAGCTCCCCGTATGACATCCGGCGCCAGGTGCTGCTGGCCGGTCACACGACCTGGGCCGTCGGCGGCCCGGTGCGCGAGCTGTTCACGCCCGCCAGCGAGGGCGAGCTGGCCGCCTTCTGGCAGGCTCGCCGGCCGGACCCCGCGGACGTGCTCTGGCTCGGCCTCGGCAGCAATCTGCTGGTGCGCGACGGTGGCCTGCGCGGGCTCGCCATCGCCACGCATCCGGCGCTCGGCGGCGTGGAGTTCCAGCCGCAGGGCCGGGTGTGGCTCGGCGCCGGTACGCCCTGCGCCAAGGTCGCGCGCCAGACCCGGCGGCGCGGCCTGACCGGTGCCGAGTTCCTCGCCGGCATTCCCGGCACCATCGGCGGCGCGCTGGCGATGAACGCCGGCGCCTTCGGCGGCGAGATCTGGCCGCTGGTGCGACGCGTGCGGGTCCTCGATGCCGCCGGCCGGATCCACGAGCGGCGCCGCGAGGACTACACCGCCGGCTACCGCGAGTTGCGCGGGCCCGCCGGCGATGCCGGCTTTCTCGCCGCGCAGCTGCAGCTGGCACCACTGACCGACGAGGTGGACGATCCCATCCGGCCGCTGCTCGCGCGCCGCGCCGCGACCCAGCCGCTCGGCGAGCGCAGCTGCGGTTCGGTGTTCCGCAACCCGCCGGGCGACCATGCCGCGCGGCTGATCGAGGCGGCGGGTCTCAAGGGCGCGGCCGTGGGCGAGGCCGTCGTGTCGCCCAAGCACGCCAACTTCATCATCAATCGGGGCGCCGCCAGCGCGCTGGATATCGAGCGGCTGATCGGGCAGGTCCGCGCCACGGTGGCGGCTCACGCCGGCGTGGTGCTGCGGCCCGAGGTGCGCGTCGTGGGGGAATTCGCATGAGCGGCGCAGCGCGTTACGGTCGGGTGGCGGTCCTGCTCGGGGGCACGGCGGCGGAGCGGGAGGTCTCGCTGCGTTCCGGCGCGGCGGTGCTGCAGGCGCTGCAGGCCGCGGGCGTCGATGCCGAGGCCTTCGACCCGCGTGAGCGGCCGCTGACCGAACTGCTGCGCTTCGATCGGGCCTTCAACGCCCTGCACGGACGCGGCGGTGAGGACGGTGTCATCCAGGGCGCGCTGGAGATGCTCGGCATCCCCTGCACCGGCAGCGGGGTCCTGGGCGCGGCGTTATCCATGGACAAGCTGCGCAGCAAGCAGATCTGGCAGGCGATGGGTTTGCCGACGCCCGCGTACCGGCCGGTGACGGCGCAGACCGAGCCGGCGGCGCTGGCCTCCGCGCTCGGCCTGCCGCTCGCCATCAAGCCGGCTCGCGAGGGCTCCAGCCTCGGCATGAGCCGGATCACCGCGGTCGGGCAGATTCCGGCCGCGATCGAAACCGCGCTGCGGCTGGACCGGCAGGTGCTGGCCGAGTCATGGATTGCCGGCGCCGAGTACACCGCCACGATCCTGCACGGCGAGGCGTTGCCGCTGATCCGGCTGGAGACCCCGCGCGACTTCTACGACTACGAGGCCAAGTACGCCGCCAACGATACGCGCTATCTCTGCCCTTGCGGGTTGCCGGCGGCGCAGGAGGCACGCCTGCAGGCGCTGGCGCTGGCGGCGTTCGCGGCACTGGATTGCCGTGGCTGGGGCCGCGTCGATCTGATGCTCGATGCGGCGGGCGCGCCCTGGCTGCTGGAAGTCAACGCCGTACCCGGCATGACCGACCACAGCCTGGTGCCGATGTCGGCCCGTGCCGCGGGCCTGGACTTTCAGGCGCTGGTGCTGCGGATCCTCGACACCGCCCTGACGGCCGAGCCGGCCCCGGCCGGCGGAGGCGCAGGATGAGCCGGGCCCACGGGCGGCATCGCCCCGGCCTGCTGCGCCGGGCGTTGCCGGTGCTGCTGCTGGGGGGCGTACTGGCCGCCTGGCTGGCCCTGCAGCTGCCTTCGCAGCCGTGGTTCGCGGTACGGGAGATCCGCCTGCAGGCCCCCTTGGCGCAGGCGCCGCTGGACAGCTATGCCGCCGTGCTGGCGCCCCAGCTCGGGCGTTCGCTGCTGGCAATCGAGCCGACCGCACTGGCCGCGGCCCTGCGCGAGCACGGCGCACTGCGCAGCGTAGAGGTGGAGCGGCGCTGGCCGGATGCGCTGCGTGTGGTGGCCCGCGAGGTGCAGCCGGTGGCGCGCTGGGGCGAGGTCGCGCTGCTGGACGTCGATGGCAGCCGTATCACCGCCGCAGCGCCGGATGCGGCGGTGGCGCTGCCGCTGCTGAACGGGCCGCCCGGCAGTGAGCGTGAAGTCCTGGCGACATGGGCGGAGCTCGGCCGCCTGCTGGCGCGGCATGCCCTGCAGATCAGCCAGCTGGTCGTGGACGAGCGCGGCAGTTGGCGGCTGACGCTCGGCAGCGGCGTGGAGCTGCGGCTCGGCGGCGAGGTTCCCGCGCCGCAGCGGCTGGCCGTCTTCCTGCAGCGCGGCTGGCCGGCGCTGGCCGCCGACAGCGACCGGCTGGCCTACGTGGACCTGCGCTATCCCAACGGGTTCGCCGTCGCACCGCGGCCGGCGGCGCCCATTACCGCCCGCAACGAGACATAGAGAGTACGCGTGGCTAGGAAACAGGAACAGGAACTGATCGTCGGCCTGGACATCGGCACCTCGAAGGTCGTGTGCATGGTCGGCGAAATCGACGACCACGGCGGCGTGGAGGTGATCGGCCTCGGCTCGCAGCCCTCGCGCGGCCTGAAGAAGGGGGTGGTGGTCAACATCGAGACGACGGTGCAGGCCATCCGGCGCGCCGTGGAGGAGGCCGAGCTGATGGCCGGGTGCCACGTGCATTCGGTCTACGCCGGCATCGCCGGCAGCCACATCCGCAGCCTGAACTCGCACGGCATCGTCGCCATCCGCGACCGCGAGGTGCGTCAGGAGGATGTCGATCGCGTGCTCGACGCCGCCCGCGCGGTGGCGATCCCGGCCGACCAGAAGGTCCTGCACATCCTGCCGCAGGAGTTCGTCATCGACGAACAGGAAGGGATCCGAGAGCCGATCGGCATGTCCGGCGTGCGTCTGGAAGCCAAGGTGCACATGGTGACCGGCGCGGAGAGCGCGGCACAGAACATCAGCAAGTGCATCGAGCGCTGCAACCTCGAAGTCGAGGACATCATCCTGCAGCAGATGGCCAGCAGCGCCGCGGTGCTCGCGCAGGACGAGAAGGAACTCGGCGTCTGCCTGGTCGACATCGGCGGGGGCACCACGGACATCGCGGTGTTCACCGAGGGCGCCATCCGGCATACGGCGGTCATTCCCATCGCCGGCGACCAGGTCACCAACGACATCGCCGTGGCGCTGCGCACGCCGAGTCACCACGCCGAGCAGATCAAGCTCAAACATGCCTGCGCGCTGCCCCAGCTGGTGCAGACCGACGAGGCGATCGAGGTACCGAGCGTGGGCGATCGCCCGCCGCGGCGACTGAAGCGCCACACGCTGGCCGAGGTGGTCGAGCCGCGCTACGAGGAGCTGTTCTCGCTGGTGCTGGCCGAGCTGCGCCGCAGCGGCTTCGAAGAGCTGGTCGCCGCCGGCATCGTGCTGACCGGCGGCAGCAGCCGGATGCTCGGTGCCGTGGAGCTGGCGGAGGAAGTCTTTCACATGCCGGTGCGCCTGGGCGTGCCGCAGAACGTCGGCGGTATGAGCGAGGCCGTCGACCACCCGATGCACGCCACGGCAGCAGGTCTGCTGCTGTTCGGCGCGCAGCAGTCGAGAGAGCGCGTCGAGGCGCCCGAGCAAGGCGGCCTGACGAGCGTATGGGAACGGATGAAGCGCTGGTTCCAGCGGAATTTCTGAGCACTTCCCGTGAGCGTCGCGCAGACGACGGCGGGGCCACAGCAAGCGGAGTACATCATGTTCGAGATAACCGATTCGTGTGACACCAATGCGGTGATCAAGGTCATCGGCGTCGGCGGGGCCGGCTGCAACGCGCTGCGCAACATGGCGCAGGCAAAGATCGAGGGCGTCGACCTGATCGCCGCCAACACCGACGCGCAGGCGCTGCGCAACCATCCGGCAGGCTCGCTGCTGCAGCTGGGGGCGAACGTCACCGGCGGGCTCGGTGCCGGCATGCAGCCCGAGCGCGGGCGGCAGGCGGCGCTGGAGGACAAGCAGCGCATCCACGAGATCATCGCCGGCGCGGACATGCTGTTCATCACCGCCGGCATGGGCGGTGGCACCGGCACGGGCGCCGCCCCGGTGGTGGCGGAGATCGCCAAGGAGGCCGGCATCCTGACCGTGGCCGTGGTATGCAAGCCGTTCGGCTTCGAGGGCTCGCGGCGCATGGCCATCGCCCGCAGCGGCCTGGATGAGCTGAGCAAGACGGTGGACTCGCTGATCGTGATCCCCAACGAGCGGCTGCCGCTGGTGCTGGGTAAGGACGTGCGTATGTCCGATGCCTTCGTGGTCGCCGACGGGGTGCTGGTCAATGCCGTGTCCGGCATCGCCGAGCTGATCACTCTGCCGGGTCTGATCAACGTCGATTTCGCGGACGTGCGCACGGTGATGTCGGAGATGGGCATGGCGATGATGGGCTCGGGCCGGGCGAGCGGCGAGAACCGCGCGCGCAAGGCTGCCGAGGAGGCGCTGGCCAGCCCCTTGCTGGAAGAGGTCAACCTGACCGGCGCACGCGGCGTCCTGGTCAACGTCACGGCGGGCCTCGACCTGTCGATCGGCGAGTTCGAGGAAGTCGGCAACACCGTGCGTGCCTGCGCCTCGGACGAGGCCAACGTCGTGGTCGGCACGGTCATCGACCCGGACATGACCGACGAGCTGCGCGTCACCGTGGTGGCGACCGGCCTCGCCGAGGCCTATGGTCAGGCGCCGCCTGCGCCGCGAGAGGTCAAGCCGGCCGTGCAGCCGGTGGCCCGCACGCCGAACGGCGAGGTGGACTACCACCACCTGGAGCGCCCCGCCGTGATCCGCCGGCGCAGCCTCGGCAACACCGCACTGGCACAGGAGCACGACACCGACTATCTGGACGTGCCGGCCTTCCTGCGGCAGCAGGCGGACTGATCGCGATGACGCAGGTCATGGCGCTGCGTTAAACTATGAGGCTTGCCCGGTCTCGGCACCAAGGTGCATCAGGCGCTGCCGCCTCGACGTGCCTGCCGTGCAGCGGCATCAGGAACAGGGTCGGCGAATGCTACGACAACGCACTTTGAAAAATTCCATCCGCGCTGCGGGGATCGGCCTGCACTCGGGCAAGAAGGTCTTTCTGACCCTGAAGCCGGCGCCGGTGGACGCCGGAATCACCTTCCGCCGGGTCGATCTGCCGGGTGCGCCGCAGATCAAGGCGCAGCCGGACAAGGTCGTCGACACGCTGTTGTCCACCACCCTCGGCGAGGGCGAGGTGCGGGTCGGCACCGTGGAGCATCTGCTCGCGGCGCTGGCCGGCCAGGGGATCGACAACGCCGAGATCGAGGTGTCGGCGGCGGAAGTGCCGATCATGGACGGCAGCGCCGGGCCGTTCGTGTTCCTGATCCAGTCCGCCGGCATCCGCGAGCAGGATGCCTTCAAGCGCTACATCCGCATCCGCCGCTCCGTGCAGGTGCAGGATGGTGACCGCTGGGCGCGCTTCGACCCGTTCGACGGCTTCAAGGTCGGCTACACGATTCACTTCGATCACCCCGTGTTCGAACGGCGGCCATCGACGGTCGAATTCGATTTCGGCGGCAGTTCCTTCGTCAAGGAGATCAGCCGGGCCCGCACGTTCGGCTTCATGCGCGACATGGAGCAGCTGCGTCAGCGCAACCTGGCGCAGGGCGGCAGCCTGGACAACGCGATCGTGGTCGGCGACTACCAGATCCTGAACGAGGACGGCCTGCGCTACGAGGATGAGTTCGTGCGCCACAAGATCCTCGATGCGATCGGCGACCTGTACCTGCTGGGCCATGGCCTGATCGGCGCCTTCACCGGGCACAAGTCGGGCCACGACATCAACAACCGGCTGCTGCGCAAGCTGCTGGCGGACCAGACGGCGTTCGAGACGGTGCAGTTCGAGGATCGGGCCGAGCTGCCGATCAGCTGCCAGCCCATCGGCGCTGCCGTCACCGGCTGAGCATCGCCGGTCAGTCGACCTCCGCGAGCCGGCGCAGCGCAGCCGCCAGTGCCTCGGAGCCAGGATCGGCATGCGCCGCCATCTCCGTGGCCAGTGCCGCAAGGGCGCGGCGGGCGGTGGTATCCGGCGGCTGCGCGCGTCGTGATGACCGCGGCCGGATGCTGCTCCCATGGGGGTCCAGCATGACGCGCACCTCCACCCGTCGGTGCGCCAGCGCCGGCAGCTGTGCCAGAATGCGCGGCGCACAGAAACGCAGTCGGGCGGCACGGGCAGGATCCGGGGCGCCCAGCACCAGACGATCCGGTTGCCATGCCGCGAGCCACCAGGGTTCGGGCAGAGGATCGGTCAGTCGTCGCCGCAGTTGCTGCTCGGCGCGCAGCAGCCGATTCGCCCGGGTGGCGATGGCACTGTCGGCAAGCAGGCAGTCGAGGCGGGTCGGGCGCGGGCCGGGCAGCGTCATGTTCATGTTCGATGGCGGCGGAATATGCATTTGACCTTGCATCTCGATTGGCGCGGCCGCAAGCGCCGGCTGATTCTGCCACTCTGGGTGCTGGCCGCGGTGGTGGTCTCCTACGGTGTGCTGGCCGCGGCGATCGGCAGCTGGGGCAGCAAGCCGGAGGCCGCCGACGCCAGAGTATGGCAGGCGGCGCTGTCGGTGGCGGGGGAGGAACTGCTGCGGGTACGTAGCGAGAGTGCCGCCCGGGTCGAGGCGCTGTCCGACGGGCTGAGTCAGCTGCAGGCGCAGGCTTCCCGACTGCAGATCCTGGGCGATCGGGTGGTGCGCGAGGCGGGCCTCGATGCCTCGGAATTCGATTTCGGCGCCGCCATGGGCGGCCCTGACCTGTACGCGCCCGCCGGCGATGAGGTGGCCCTGCAGCAGGGCGTGTCGCAGCTCGCCAGTCGGCTCGGCGCCCAGGAGCGCCAATTGCAGGCGGTGTCGCATTTATTGAATGGCCGGCAGGCGCTGGCCGAAGCGCTGCCTGCGGGCTGGCCGGTGCTCGCCGGCAGGATTTCCTCCGGCTTCGGCTACCGGCGCGATCCGCTCCACGGCCACCGCCGTTTCCACGCCGGTGTCGACATTCCCGGCCGCACCGGCGACCCCGTGCTGGCCGTGGCGGCCGGTGTGGTGACGGCCACCGGCGCGCGCAGCGGCTACGGCCGCACCATCGAGATCACCCATCTGGACGGCTATACCACCCTCTACGGCCACAATCGGCGACTGCTGGTGCGGGAAGGCGATGTCGTCGGACGCGGGGACGTCATCGCCGAGCTCGGCGCCTCCGGCCGTGCCACCGGCCCGCATGTGCACTTCGAGGTCCGCCGCGATGGCCGGGCCGTCGATCCACGTACCTACCTCAAGCGCGGCGACTAGACGCCGCCGCGGCACAGAACTCCAACGGCATCTGAGTCTATGTTTGGAAAGCTAGTACGCACGGTGGTCGGCAGCCGCCACGATCGGCTGATCCGCAAGCTGCGCGGCACGGTCGCCCGCATCAACGCGCTGGAAGCGGACTTCGAAGCCCTGAGCGATGCGGATATCACTGCCAAGACGGCCGAGTTCCGCGAGCGGCTGGCGCAGGGGGAGCGCGAGGACGACCTGCTGCCCGAGGCCTTTGCGCTGGCGCGCGAGGCGGCCCGGCGCACGCTCGGCCTGCGCCACTACGATGTGCAGCTGGTCGGCGGCATCGTGCTGCACCAGGGCAAGATCGCCGAGATGCGCACCGGTGAGGGCAAGACGTTGGTGGCCACGCTGCCGGCGTATCTGAACGCCATCGCCGGGCGCGGTGTGCACGTGGTGACCGTCAACGACTACTTGGCCAGCCGCGATGCGGAGTGGATGCGGCCGCTGTACGAGCGCCTCGGCCTCACCGTCGGTGTGATCGCCTCCGGGCAGGATTCGGAGACCAAGCGGGCGGCCTACGGTGCCGACATCACCTACGGTACCAACAACGAGTTCGGCTTCGACTACCTGCGCGACAACATGGCTTTCCGCCTTGAGGACCGCGTGCAGCGCGGGCGGGCGATGGCGATCGTCGACGAGGTCGATTCCATCCTGATCGACGAGGCCCGCACGCCGCTGATCATCTCCGGCGCGCTGGCCGACCAGAGCGAGCTGTACCAGCAGATCGACCAGCTCGTGCCGCGTCTGGAGGCGCAGGCGGAGGAGGATGGCCCGGGTCACTTCAGCATCGACGAGAAGACCCGCCAGGTGCATCTGACCGAGGAGGGTCACCAGTACGTCGAGTCGCTGCTGACCGAGGCGGGCCTGCTGCCGGAGGGCGAAAGCCTCTACGACGTGACCAACGTCGCCCTGATGCATCACGTCGATGCCGCCCTGCGCGCGCATCACCTGTACAAGCGCGACGTGCACTACATCGTGCAGCAGGGCAAGGTGGTGATCGTCGACGAATTCACCGGCCGCACCATGCCCGGACGGCGCTGGTCCGAGGGCCTGCACCAGGCGGTGGAGGCGAAGGAGCACGCGCCGATTCAGGCCGAGAACCAGACGCTGGCCTCGATCACCTTCCAGAACTACTTCCGCCTCTACCACAAGCTGGCCGGCATGACCGGCACGGCCGACACCGAGGCGTTCGAGTTCCAGCAGATCTATGGCCTCGAGGTGGTGGTGATCCCCACCAACAAGCCCATGGTCCGCCAGGATCTGCCCGACCAGATCTACAAGACCCGGCGCGAGAAATTCAACGCCATCGTCGAGGACATCGTTGCCCGGCGCGAGAGTGGCCAGCCGGTGCTGGTGGGCACGGCTTCCATCGAGGCGTCGGAATACCTCTCCGGCCTGCTGCGCAAGCAGAAGATCCGCCACGAGGTGCTCAACGCCAAGCAGCACGAGCGCGAGGCGGAAATCGTCGCCCAGGCCGGCCGGCCCGGCGCCGTTACAATCGCCACCAACATGGCCGGTCGCGGCACCGACATCGTGCTCGGCGGCAGCCTGGAGGCGGCGGCGGATGCCGAGGCCCAGGCGCGCGAGAAGCAGGACTGGGCCGTGCGCCACCAGCAGGTGCTCGACGCCGGTGGCCTGCACATCGTCGGCAGCGAACGGCACGAATCCCGGCGCATCGACAACCAGCTGCGCGGGCGTGCCGGACGCCAGGGCGACCCGGGCTCGTCGCGCTTCTACCTGTCGGCGGAGGACGACCTGCTGCGCATCTTCGGCCCCGGCCGGATCGGCGGACTGATGGCGCGCTTCGGCGTGGAGGAGGGCGAGCCCATCGAGCATCGCTGGCTGACGCGCACGATCGAGAATGCCCAGCGCAAGGTCGAGGGCCACAACTTCGATATCCGCAAGCAGCTGCTCGAATACGACGACGTCGCCAACGACCAGCGCCGCGTCATCTACGAACAGCGGGACGATCTGCTGCAGGGCGAGGACGTCGGCGAACTGGTGCAGCGTATGCGCGCCGATGTTGTGGACGACGTCGTGGCCACTCACGTGCCGCCGCAGTCGCTGGAAGAGCAGTGGGACATCCCTGGCCTGACCCAGGCGCTGCAGGAGCTGTTCGGCATCGAACTGCCGCTGGCGCAGTGGCTGGATCAGGATCACGAGCTCAGCGAGACCAGCCTGCGCAGCCGGATCCTGGAGGCGCTGGAGGCGAGCTACGCGGAAAAGGCGGAGATCGCCGGCGAGCAGACGCTGCGCGAGGTGGAGAAGTCGCTGATGCTGAGCGTGCTGGACGGGCTCTGGCGAGAGCACCTGGCCGCCATGGACTACCTGCGCCAGGGCATCCACCTGCGGGGCTATGCGCAGAAGAATCCGAAGCAGGAGTACAAGCGCGAAGCCTTCGAGATGTTCACGCAGATGCTCCAGCGCTTCAAGCAGGACACCATCAGCGCACTGCATCGTCTCAGGTTGCGCGGTGCCGAGCAGGCGCCGGCAGCGCCGCGACCGCAGGCGCCGGTGCGCATGCAGTTCAGTCATGCGGCACCGCCGCCGCTGCCTGCGGCCGAGGCCGCTGCACAGGCCGCGGACGGTGCCGGACCGGTCGCTGCCGAGCCGGCCCCCGGCGCGGCGGTGGAGCCGGTGGCGCCGTTCGTGCGGGATGGGCGCAAGGTCGGTCGCAATGAGCCGTGTCCCTGCGGTTCGGGCCGCAAGTACAAGCACTGCCACGGCCGTCTCGACGGATGAGCGAACCCGCCGACGGGGAGGCGCTGCTGGCAGTCCCTGGCATCGAGGTTGCGGCGGTGGCGGCCGGCATACGCAAACCGGATCGCCTGGACCTGACGCTCCTGCGGCTCGCGCCGGCTGCCACCTGCGCCGCGGTGTTCACGCGCAACGCCTTCCAGGCGGCGCCGGTGGTGCTGGCACGGCGACATCTGCAGGCGGGCCCGCCGCGGGCCCTGTTGATCAACACCGGCTACGCCAACGCCGGGACCGGTCCGGAGGGTGCCGAGGTCGCCGCGACCCTGTGTGCCGCGGCCGGCAAGGCGCTGGACGTGCCGGCCGCGGCGGTACTGCCGTTCTCGACCGGCGTGATCGGCGAATCGTTGCCGACGGGGCCGGTGTTGGCGGCGTTGCCTGGGCTGGTCGCCGCCCTGCGGCCGGATGGTTGGGCGCGGGCGGCGCAGGCGATCTGCACGACCGACACCCGGCCCAAGGCCATCAGCCGGCGCGTCCGCATCGGCGGGTACGAGGCGACGATCACCGGCATTGCCAAGGGCGCCGGTATGATTCGCCCGGACATGGCGACGATGCTGGCCTTCATCGGCACCGATCTGGCCATCGCGCCGGGCCCGCTGGCCGAGCTGCTGCGCGAGACGGTGGACCGCAGCTTCAATCGCATCACGGTCGATGGCGACACTTCCACCAACGATGCCGTGTGTCTGGTCGCCAGTGGCGCCGGTCCCGCACTCTCACCCGCCGCCGGCGATGACTGGGCGCGCTTTGGCGAGGCGCTGCAGGCGGTGTGTCTGCATCTGGCGCAGGCGATCGTGCGGGACGGTGAGGGCGCCACGCGTTTCGTGGAGATCGTGGTGGAGGATGCCGCCGATGCCCGCGAGGCCCGTGCGGTGGCCGATGCGATCGCGCATTCGCCGCTGGTCAAGACCGCCTGCTTCGCCGGCGATCCCAACTGGGGCCGCATCCTGGCCGCCGTCGGCCGCGCCGGAGTCGAGGGCCTGGACATCTCGCGGGTGCGGCTGTGGCTCGACGAGGTGGTGGTGGTGACCGGTGGCGGCCGCGACCCCGCCTATCGGGAGGCCGACGGCCAGCGTGTCTGCGCGCAATCGGCCTACACCATCCGGGTGGCGCTGGGGCGGGGTACGGCCGCGGTCGCAGTGTGGACCTGTGATCTCAGCTACGACTACGTCCGCATCAACGCCGACTACCGCACCTGAGGTGAGCACCGCGCCGGTCGAGGTGGCGGTGGGACTGGTGCGCGATGCGACGGGCCGGCTGCTGATCGCCCAGCGCCAGGCGCATCAGCCCTTCGCCGGCCTCTGGGAGTTTCCCGGCGGCAAGCTCGAGCCCGGGGAATCGCCGCGCCACGCGCTGGTACGCGAACTCGCCGAGGAGGTCGGCCTGCAGGTGGTGACGGCCATGCCGCTGTTGCAGCTGGCCGCCGATGGCCCAGCGGCAGGCGGACGCATTCGTCTGCACGTGTTCGAGGTGAGTGAGTGGCAGGGTCAGCCGCGTTCGCTCGAGGGCCAGCAGGTCCGGTGGGCGGCGCCGGCGGAGCTCGATACGGTGCCAATGCCGCCGGCCAACCGGGCAATGCGGCGGGCGCTGCAGCTGCCCCGGCATGCCGCGATCACGCCGCCGGACTGGCATCGCCGGTCGCCAGCAGCGCCGGCCACGCCCTCAGCCCTGATCGTCCTGCGCTTGCCGCAGGCGGGGCCGGCGACGCTGGCGGGGGCGATCGCACGGCTGGATGCGCTGGCCAGCGCCAACCCCGCGCTGCGTCTGGCCTGCAGCAGTCGCCATGGTGGCGCCGATCTGCCGCCACACTGGGGCGTGCACCTGACGGCGGCCGCGCTGGCGCGCGTCCAGGCGCGGCCGGCGGCGCCGCTGGTCGGCGCCTCGTGCCACGACGCGGCGGAGTTGGCGCGGGCTGCACAACTTGGTTGCGACTACGCTTTCCTCTCGCCGGTGCGGGCCACTTCCACCCATCCGGATCAGCCGCCGCTCGGAGTCGACGGCCTGGCCACGCTGCTTGCCGGGGCGCGTCTGCCAGTCTACGCGCTGGGAGGCATGTGCCCGGCCGACGAGGCGGCTCTGCACGAGGTGGGGGTGTTCGGCGTCGCCGGCATCGGCGCGTTCTGGCAGCCGGCGCCGCACGTCGGCTGAGGCTCAGGCGTCGGAATCGTCGCCCGGCGCCGCAGGATCGCCCGCCGGTGGGCCCGGGATTCGGCGCCGTTCATCCAGCCATTCGCCGAGATCGATCAGCCGGCAGCGGGGCGAGCAGAAGGGACGGGCGGGATTGTCCGCGCTGAGCACGGCCGGCTTGCCGCAGGTGGGGCATCGGCCCATCGCGCCGCGTCGGCGTTTCGAATCCGCGTCAGACGCCACAGCAGGCCAGGCGGAAGGCAACATCCTCCCGCGTCTGCACCGGCCGTTCATCGATGTCCGGCTGCACCAGAAAGCGGATGGTGATGCGGTGCCGGCTGCCGCTGATCTCGGGGAAGCACTCGCTGTCCTGCGGCAGTGTGACCACGATCATCTGACAGGGCCTGTTGGCGTCGAGCGATTGCTCATAGGCGCCTTCGTGGGCCGTGGCAGCGCCGCGCCGTCCGGTTTCGCGCACCAGCCGCAGGATCATCGTCACGGCGTCTTCCACCGTGGCGAAGTGCCGGTACCACTGCTGCAGCAGGGCCTGCTGTTCGGCCGCTGGGCGCTGCAGCCAGTGGTGCATGCGCGGCAGATCGAAGGCGCAGGTGCCGCCGGGGATGGCATTGCGCTGGCGATAGGCGATCAGGAATTCGTTGTTGCGCAGCATTGCACCGGGTTGCCCGCGCTGCTCGTGCAGCCGCTCGACCAGCCCGCGAATCTCGGCAAGCAGGGCGTCGAGCTGTTGCAGATCCAGCCCCTCGCGCTCGCGCAGGCCTTCCAGGTGTGCCGCGTGGCGCTCGAGTTCGCTGATGATCTCGCTCTTGATGTCGCCCTGCCCGAGCGCCTCCAGGATCTCCTGCAGATCGGCGACGGCATCGCGCGTGGCCCAGGCGTCGCCGCGCCCCACGTGGTAGCGCGTTTGCGCGAACAGGAACTCCAGTCGCAGGAAGCGCCGGATGCGCTCGTTCAGCGGCTGCTCGTAATGCACCAGCGGCGCGGCATTCGCGGTTGTAGAGGTAGCATCCATGTCAGTCTGGGTTCCGGCGCGGAAGAACGAATCGCTGTCGACGTGCCTGCGGATCGGCCGCCATGCGCAGATAGGCCTCGTGCAGCTCGTCGACGGCCGCCGCGATCACGGACCTAGGATGACGATTGTCTATGATGTCGTCGGCCAGGGCCAGCCGCCGTTCGCGCGTGGCCTGGGCGGCGATGGCGGCCCCAGCCTGTCCCGCATCGACCGCATCGCGCTGCATCAGGCGTGCCTGCTGGGCCTCGGGCGGCAGGTCGACGACCAGCACGCGCTGCACCAGGCGGTGCTGACCGCTCTCGATGAGCAACGGCACCATCAGGATCGTGTATGGCGAGCGGCTGGCGCGCAGCCGTGCCTGCATGCGCATGGCGATCGCCGGATGCGTCACCCGCTCCAGGCGCTGGCGGAAGTCATCATCGGCGAAGGCCTGCTCGCGCACCCGGGGGCGGTCGAGCTCGCCTGCCGCCGTCAGGATCCCATCGCCGAATTCCTTCACCAGCTGCGCCAGCGCCGGCTCGCCGGGGGCGACCACCTCGCGGGCGAGCGCGTCGGCGTCGATCACGTCGATGCCATGGGCGGCGAAGCGTTCGGCGACGGTGGACTTGCCGCTGGCGATGCCCCCGGTCAGTCCGACGAGGAACATCGGGCGGCGGGCGCGCGGTGGTGGCCTAGAGTCCGGACCAATCGAGATAGGCCTGGTGCAAGGTACCGCCCCAAAGTAGCACGATCCAGCCCGCCCCGGCCAAGAACGGCCCGAACGGCAGCGGCTGGCCGGACTGCAGGCGTCCGCTGGCGATCAGGCCCACCCCGAGGGTCGAACCGACCGCCGCCGCCAGCAGCAGGATCTGCGGCAGGCCTTGCCAGCCGCACCAGGCGCCGAGCAGGGCGAGCAGCTTGAAGTCGCCGTAGCCCAGTCCCTCCTTGCCAGTCGCCAGTCGAAAGCCCTGGTAGATGAGCCACAGCAGCAGGTAGCCGGCGGCGGCGCCGAGAATCGCCGAGGCCGGATCGGTGAACAGGCCGCCGACGGCGATCAGCAGGCCTGCCCACAGGCCGGGCAGGGTGAGGTCATCCGGCAGCAGCTGATGTTCGAGGTCGATTCCCGCCAGCGCGATCATCAGCCAGGTGAAGCCCATGGCAGCCACCGCAGGCAGGCCGGGACCGAACCGCCACGCCACCAGCACGGTCAGCAGCGCGCTGGCGAGCTCCACCAGCGGGTAGCGCAGGCTGATCGGCGCAGCGCAGTGGCGGCAGCGCCCGCGCAACAGCACAAAGCTCAGCACCGGCACGTTCTGCCAGGCGGCCAGCGGGTGGTGGCAGTGCGGGCAGTGCGACCGGCTGAAGATCAGGTCGGGCGGTACCGGCTCGTCGGCCGGCGGCGGCATGCCCAGCGCCGCATGTCCCTCCCGTCGCCAGCGCCAGAACAGGCGGGGCGGCAGGCGCAGGATGACCACGTTCAGGAAGCTGCCGACCAGCAGGCCGAGCACGCCGCTGCTGATGAGCCACAGCGCCGGCGATGCCGCCAGCATCGTCAGCACGGCAGGCACGCCTCAGATCACCTGGCCCATCTGGAAGATCGGCAGGTACATCGCCGTGACCAGGCCGCCGACCAGCACCCCGAGTACCACCATGATCAGCGGTTCCAGCAGTGCACTGAGGTTGTCGACCATGTCGTCGACCTCGGCCTCGTAGAACTCCGCCACCTTGATCGCCATGGTGTCCAGTGCGCCGGATTCCTCGCCGATCGCGATCATCTGTACCGCCATGTGGGGGAAAATCTCGGTTTGCTGCATGGCCCGGTGGAGTTGCTCGCCGGTGGCCACCTGATCGCGGATGCGCAGCACCGCCCGGCTGAAGAGGATGTTGCCCGTTGCGCCGGCGACCGAGGTGAGCGCGTCGACCAGTGGCACGCCGGCGGTGAACATGGTCGCCAGCGTGCGAGCGTACCTCGCCAGTGCCGCCTTGTAGAGAATGCTGCCGATCACCGGCACGCGCAGGATGTATTTGTCGCGTGCTGCCCGGAACCCGGGTGAGCGCCGGTTCAGCTGGACGATGGCGGTGCCGGCGGCGGCGAGTGCCAGCAGGATCAGCCACCACCACGTCTGCACGAATTCCGACAGCGAAATGACCAGTCGCGTGAAGGCCGGCAAATCAGCGCCGAAGCTGCCGAACAGCCCCTCGAACTGCGGCACCACGAAATAGAGCAGGATGCCGGTGACGATCAGCGCCACGGCCGTGATGACGGCCGGGTAGGTGAGCGCCTTGCGCACCTTGGCCTTGAGTGCCTCGGCCTTCTCGCGATAGGTCGCGATCTTGTCCAGCAGCGTCTCCAGGGCACCGGAGCGCTCGCCGGCCGCGACCAGGTTCACGAACAGCTCGTCGAAGAACACCGGCTCGGCCGCCAGGGCATCGGCCAGGGCGGTGCCGGACTCCACATCGGTCTTGATGCCCAGCAGCATGCTGCGCAGCGCCGGCTTGTCGCTGCCGCGGGCGACGATGTCGAAGCCCTGCACCAGCGGCACGCCAGCCGCCATCATCGTCGCCAACTGGCGGGTGAACAGGGCGATGTCCAGCGGCTTGATCTTGCTGCGCCCGCGCTTGAGCGCCCGCGTACTCTGCACCCGCACCTGGGTGGGCGTGATGCCCTGGCGGCGCAGCTGCGCCTTCACCACCATCTCGCTGGGCCCGCTCTGCCGGCCACGGACCACCTCGCCCCGCCGGTTCTTGCCTTCCCAGAGGAAGATCGACTGCTTTCCGATCGCCTGTGCCATCTGTCACCCCGGGGCGAAGCCCGCTATTCCACCGTCACCCGGTTGATCTCCTCCAGCGAGGTGAGGCCTTCGGCCACCTTGTTGAGGCCGGCCCGCCGTAGATCGATCACCCCTTCCGTGCGGGCCTGCGCCGCGATCTGCCGCGAATTGCCCTGTTCCATGATGATGCGGCCAATCTCCGCACTCACCGGCATCACCTGATACAGACCGACGCGGCCGCGGTAGCCGTTGGTGCAGCTGTTGCAGCCGACCGGCCCATAGGGCTGCACCTGGCGCGCCTCGGTCTCGGAGTAGCCCTCCTCGCGCAGGGCATCGGGGGGCACCTCGATCGGTTGCTTGCACTGGGAACACAGCCGCCGCGCCAGCCGCTGCGCGATGATCAGCGAGACCGACGAGGCGATGTTGAATGGCGCCACGCCCATGTTCAGCAGTCGCTCGAGCGTCTGCGGCGCGTCGTTGGTATGGAGCGTGGAGAGCACCATGTGGCCGGTCTGTGCCGCCTTGATGGCGATCTCGGCCGTCTCCAGATCCCGGATCTCGCCGACCATGATCACGTCCGGGTCCTGCCGCAGGAAGGCCCGCATCGCCGAGGCGAAGGTGAGCCCGACCCGGGGGTTCACGTTGACCTGATTGACGCCCGGCAGGTTGATTTCCGCCGGATCTTCGGCGGTCGAGATGTTGCGGTCGGCGGTGTTGAGGATCCCCAGGCCCGTGTAGAGCGTGACGGTCTTGCCGCTGCCGGTCGGGCCGGTCACCAGCACCATGCCCTGCGGGCGCGCGAGCGTGCCCAGATACAGGCTTTTGGCGGCGGGCTCGAAGCCCAGCGCATCCACGCCAAGCTGGGTCGTGCTCGGGTCGAGGATACGCATCACGATCTTCTCGCCGAACAGCGTCGGACAGGTGCTGACGCGGAAATCGATCGCCCGGTTCGCCGACAGCTTGAGCTTGATGCGCCCGTCCTGCGGCACGCGCCGCTCGGCGATGTCCAGCCGCGACATTACCTTGATGCGGGCCGCCAGCCGGGCACTCAGGTTGACCGGCGGCTTGGCGACCTCGTAGAGGATGCCGTCGAAGCGGCAGCGCACGCGGTAGATCTTCTCGTAGGGCTCGAAATGGATGTCCGAGGCGCCCTTGCGGATCGCGTCGAGCAGCACCTTGTTGATGAAGCGCACCACCGGCGCATCCTCGGCGCCGGCCTCGCCAGTGTCCGCTGCCGCCTCGGGCTCTTCCTCGGCGATGTCCAGATCCAGCTCGACATCGGCCAGCTCCTGCATGCTCGAGTCCATGGTCTCGAGCAGCTTGTCGATCGCCCGCAGCAGCTTGTCGTGCTCGACCAGGATGCCCTCGGTCACCTTGCCGGTGTGGAAGGTCACCTCGTCGAGCGCGGCGAGATTGGTCGGATCGGAGATCGCGACGAACAGGCGGTTGCCGCGTACCTTCAGTGGCAGCACCTGATGCTGGCGCACCAGCTTCTCGTCGACCACCTCGCGCGGCGACTGCGACAGATCGATGGCATCGAGGTCCAGCACCGGCACGCCGAATTCATCGGCGAGCAGGTTCGCCAGATCGCCCGGCCGCGCTGCCTTTTCCTCCACCAGCAAACCGACCAGCGAGAGCTTGCGCTCGCGGGCCTGCTGCTGCAGGGACTGCGCCTGCTCGGCGGCGAGCAGCTGCTCGGCCACCAGGCGCCGGCAGATGCCGTTCAGGCGGACGTCGGAGGCGGCGGGTGTAGCCATGCGAACCTGTGCGCGACGGACGAATGGGACGGCGCGGCAGGCGGCGCCGATGTTCGTCTATGTCGGCAGGGCGCGAGGTGCCTTCAGTCGGCCGGCGCGTGGGCGCCGAGGGGGTTTCAGGCGGACCGGGCGCGGCGCCGGGGGCGGGCGCCGCTGCCGGCGCGGGAGCGCTCCAGCCGGGCCTCGACGGCGGGCGGGCGCGGTGTGGCCGGCGGAAAGATCAGCGGCTCCAGCTCCACCAGTGCCTGCAGGTAGACGTGGCGCTTGAAGAAGATCACATCCTGCAGCGGCTGCCAGTAGGAGATCCAGCGCCAGGCGTCGAACTCGGGTCGGGCGTGGGCGTCCAGCCGCACGCGGCGCTCATCGCCCGTCAGCTCCAGCAGGAACCACACCTGCTTCTGGCCAATGCAGCGCGGCGAGGCGTGCTTGCGGATGAAGCGCTTGGGCAGGTGATAGTGCAACCAGCCCCGGGTGGCGCCGAGCACGCGCACATCCTCGGACCCCAGCCCGGTTTCCTCCGTCAGTTCGCGGTAGAGGGCGTCGATCGGGGCTTCGCCGTCGGCGATGCCGCCCTGCGGGAACTGCCACGAGCGCTGGCCGACGCGTCGGCCCCAGAAGACCTGGCGCTGCTGGTTGCAGAGGATGATGCCCACGTTGGGGCGAAAGCCGTCCGGGTCGATCACGAGGCGCGGCTGTCATGACGATATATGGCGGCTACCATAACGCACCGCGGCCGGCCTGGTGAAGCCGGCCCACCGCCGCCCACGCTCCGGAGAGACCTGTGCCGCTTGCCCTGTTCGACCTCGACAACACCCTCCTGGCCGGCGACAGCGACCAGCTCTGGGGCGCGTACCTGGCGGAGGTCGGCGCGGTCGACGGCGCGTGGTACCGGCAGGAGAATGCCCGCTACTACGCCGCCTACGAGGCTGGCACGCTCGACATCGAGGAGTTTCTCGCCTTCGCGCTCAGGCCCCTGGCCGAGCATCCGCCGGCGCGGCTGGCGGCCTGGCGGGCCGCCTTCATCGAGCGCGACATCCGGCCGCTGCTCCTGCCGGCGGCCCGGGCGCTGATCGAACGGCACCGCACGCAGGGCGATCATCCCGTGATCGTCACCGCCACCAACCGCTTTGTCACCGAGCCGATCGCCGCCGCGCTGGCGGTTATCGATCTGATCGCGACGGAGCCGGAACAGCGTGACGGGCGCTACACCGGCCGGGTGGCGGGCGTGCCCTCGTTCCAGCACGGCAAGATCACCCGCCTGCGGCAGTGGTTGGGGGAGGATGACGCCGCGCTGGCGCAGGCGAGCTTCTACAGTGACTCGGCCAACGACCTGCCGCTGCTGCGCGCTGTCGGCCGGCCGGTGGCAGTGGACCCGGATCCGCGTCTGCGGGCCGCCGCCGAGGCCGCCGGCTGGCCGGTGATCTCGCTGCGCGACGGGTCGACCGGCCGCTAGCGGCGCGGGCTCAGCCGTCGAACAGGGCTGCCAGCAGGGCCGGGCGAATGGCCGGCGCACTGGCCAGCATGCTGCGGGTCGACAGGCCGATCGGCTGCTGCTCGAGATCGGTCACCACGGCGCCGGCCTCGCGCAGGATCACGGTCAGCGCGGCGATGTCGAGGATGTTCAGGTCCGATTCGATCACCGCCTCGATCTTGCCCGCCGCCAGCAGGTGATAGTGATAAAAGTCGCCGTAGCCGCGGATGCGCCCGACCTGCGCCACCAGCCGGCCGTAGTCGGCCCAGCGCGCCGAACGCGCCAGGCTCTTCAGATTGCCGGCGGAGATGGCGGCATCGCCGAGCAGCGCGATCTCGCTGACGGCCAGCCGCTCGCCGTTCAGATAGCCACCCTGGCCACGTTCGGCCCAGGCCATCTCGTCGAACAGCGGCGCGTTGGAGACGCCGACGATCAGTTCGCCCTGGTGCATCAGCGCGATCTGCGTGGAGAAGAACGGGTAGCGGCGCACGAAGCTCTTGGTGCCGTCGATCGGGTCGATCAGCCAGAGATAGTCCGCGTCCATGTTCTCCTGGCCGCTCTCCTCGCCGAAGAAGCCGTGCCCCGGCCAGCGCTCGCGGATGGTGCGCTTGATGACTTCCTCCGCCTCCACGTCGGCCGCCGTCACCGGCGTCTCGTCGTGCTTGTAGCGCACGGCCACCTCGCCGTCGTAGTAGTGCCGAATCACCCGCTCGGCGGCGTGCGCGGCATCGATCGCGGTCTGCAGCAGCGGACCGGGCTTGGGCGGCTTGTCGGCCATGGCGACTCCTGAGGATGGGCAGCGGGCTGACATAATAGCGGCGCATGGGGAGATCGGGGTTGGTGCTGGGCGCGCTGCTGGCGGCGCTGACGGGGGCGTTGCTGCTGGCGGTCAGCGTGGGCAGCGTGGAACTTTCCGTGACTGAGGTGCTGGGCGCCCTGCGTGGCGGCGGCGAGCCGACGCACCGGCTGCTGATCTTCGAGCTGCGCCTGCCGCGCGCGCTGGTGGCGGTCGCCGTCGGCGGCCTGCTGGCGCTGGCCGGCACGCTGTTGCAGGTGCTGCTGCGCAATCCGCTGGCCGATCCCTACGTGCTCGGGGTGTCCGGTGGCGCGGCGGTCGCCGCGCTGGCGGCGCTGCTGGCCGGCCTGGCTGCCGCGCTCGTGCCGCTGGTCGCCTTCGCCGGCGCCCTCGTCTCCACCGTCCTGGTGTTCGGCCTCGCCCGCGGGCAGGGCGCCTGGGGTACGAGCCGGCTGCTGCTGACCGGCGTCGTGCTGGCCACAGGCTGGTCCGCCGTGGTCACCCTGCTGCTGGCGAGCGCGCCGCCCGGCGAGCTGCCCGGGATGCTCTACTGGCTGATGGGCGATCTGGCCGCCGCCCGTCGCCCGCTGCTGCCGCTGCTGGTGCTGGCCGGCTGTCTGCTGCTGAGCCTGCCGCTGGCGGCGCAACTGAACATCCTGGGGCGCGGCGAGCAGGTGGCGGCGGGTGTGGGCATCCGCGTCGGCCGCCTGCAGGCCGGAGTCTATCTGCTGTCCTCGCTGGCCACCGGCGTCGCGGTCGCCGCCGGCGGCAGCATCGGCTTCGTCGGGCTGGTGGTGCCGCACATGCTGCGGCTGATCGTCGGCAACGATCAGCGCGTGCTGTTGCCGGCCGCGGCTCTCGGCGGCGCGCTGCTGGTGCTGGTGGCGGACCTGGCGGCGCGTACGGTGGTCGCTCCGCAACAGTTGCCGGTGGGGGCGTTGACGGCGCTGCTCGGCGTGCCGGTGTTCTTCGTGCTGCTGCGGCGGCGCGGCTGATGCTGTCCCTGGACGCCCTGACGGTGCAGCTGCCGGATGGCCGGCGCACCCAGCCGCTGACGCTGACGATCGGCGCCGGCCAGAGCTGGGGCGTGCTCGGGCCGAACGGCGCCGGCAAGACGACGTTGCTGCATACGCTGGCCGGGCTGCGGGCACCGGCGGGCGGCGAGGTGCGGCTCGAGGGCCGCTCGCTTGCCGGCGCCCGCCGGCGCTGGATCGCGCGCCGGCTGGCATTGCTGCTGCAACACTACGAGGACAGCTTCCCGGCCAGCGTGCTGCAGAGCGTGCTGGTGGGGCGGCACCCGCACACCCATCCCTGGCGCGGCGAGCAGGCGGAAGACCGGCGCCTGGCGCGGGCGGCGCTGGCGCGCCTGGATCTGTCGGCGCTGGCGCCGCGCGCCGTCGGCTCGCTCTCCGGCGGCGAACGCCGGCGGGTGGCCATGGCGGCGGTGCTGACGCAGCAACCGCAGCTCTACCTGCTCGATGAGCCCTTCGACCAACTCGACCCGGCGCATCAGCAGCAGGTGCATCGGGTGCTGGTCGAGGAGCGCGCTGCCGGCCGCGCCATCTGTCTGACGCTGCACGACCTCAACATGGCGGCCCGCTGCTGCAGCCATCTGCTGCTGCTGCATGCCGATGGGCGCGTGGAGGCCGGCCCGGCGCCCACGCTGCTCGACGCCGACCGGCTCGGCGCGCTGTTCGCCTGCCGCCTGCACGCGCATGCCACGCCGGGCGGCCTGTGCTTCACCCTCGCCTGAACCGGGTTGACAGGCCCAGGCGGCCGCGCGTAGCGTTCGCGCCCGTTCGCCAGGTGTCCCACACGGTGGGATGAAACGGGAAGCCGGTGCGCCTTCTTGGCAAGGCCGGCGCTGCCCCCGCAACGGTAGACGAGACGGACCGACCTCACGCCACTGTGCCGCGACGGCACGGGAAGGCGGTCGGTCCCGCCGGAGGATCCGGCGACTCGTGAGCCCGGAGACCGGCCTGACGACGTAACCCGGGGACTGCGGTGGGCGGTCCGGGCGTGACTTTCCGTTGCGTCTGGCTGTGCCTGCGTCCCCGTCTGCCGTCTTTACGGGCGCGGGGCGCGCCAGCACAAGGAAAGCTCACGATGACACGCCGAATCTCCCGGACGCCGCTGGCGGCCCTGACTCTCGCCTGCCTGATCGAACCGCTCGCTGCCGCCACCGGCCCGGCGCTCGCCGCGGACGCCGATACGCTCGCCCCCGTCGTGGTGACCGCCACGCGTACCGCCCGGACGGTGGACCAGACCCTGGCGGCGGTCACGCTGATCACCCGCGAGGACATCGAGCGGCTGCAGCCACGCACGCTGCCCGAGCTGCTGCGCGGCCTGCCGGGGCTGGATGTCGCCGGCAACGGCGCGTTCGGCAAGAACACCAGCTTCTTCCTGCGCGGCACGGACGATGATCAGCTGCTGGTGCTGGTCGACGGTATCCGCTGGGGTTCGGCGACCAGCGGCGGGGCGTCGCTGGAGCTGCTGCCGCCGGCGCAGATCGAGCGTATCGAGATCGTGCGCGGCCCGCGCACCAGCCTGTACGGCGCGGACGCCGCCGGCGGCGTGATCCAGATCTTCACGCGCGGCGGTGCCGGTGCGTTCGGGGGCGGGTCCGGTCTGCAGCCGAGCGCCGCCGTGGCTGCCGGTCGCTACGACACCCGTTCGGCCCGCGCCGGCCTCGCCGGCGGCAACGATCGCACGCAGTTCGGCGTGTACGCCTCGCAGTTCGAGACCGATGGCTATGACGTGCAGGAGAACGGCGTGCCGGCCGGTTTCGGCCTTTCGCCCGTGCAGCCGGACGAGGATGGGTACCGCAACAGTGCCGGCAGCGCACGTCTGGCGCATCGCTTCGCCGGCGGCACACTGCTCGAGGCGAGCGTGCTGCGCAGCGAGGGGGAGACCGAATACGACGGCGCCCCGGATGAGACCGAGTTCGTGCAGCAGGTGATCAGCGCCGGCCTGCTGGTGCCGGTCAGCGACGCCTGGGACACCGCGTTGCGCGTCGGCGAGAGCCGTGACGAGAACGACAACTTCGCCGATCGCACCTTCTTCTCCACCTTCGACACCACCCAGCGCACGGCGAGTTGGCAGAACGTGGTCGCCCTGACGCCGGCACACCAGCTCACCCTCGGCGCCGACTGGCGGCGCGACGAGGTCGACAGCACCACTGCCTTCACCCGCGACAGCCGCGACAACTGGGCCCTGTTCGCCCAGGACGAGTTCAGCGCCGGCCCGCACCAGGTGATCGCGAGCCTGCGCCGGGATGACAACGAAGCCTTCGGCGTGGAGACCACCGGCAACCTCGGCTACGGCTATGCGATCGGCGAGCGGGCGAACCTCACCGCCAGCTACGGCACAGCCTTCGTCGCGCCGACCTTCAACGACCTGTTCTTCCCGGACGTCGGCTTCTTCGCCGGCAACCCCGACCTCGCGCCGGAGACGCTGCAGACGGCCGAGCTCGGCCTCGACGTGCTGACGCCGGCCGGGCGGCTGGCAGTACAGGGCTTTCGGACCGAGATCGACGACCTGATCGTCTTCGATGCCCTGCTCGGCAGCGTGTCGAACCTGGACGAGGCGGTGATCACCGGCGGCGAGGCCTCGCTGGAGACGGTGCGCGACGACTGGCGCCTGTTCGGCGCGGTGACGGTGCTCGACCCGGAGAATCGTCAGACCGGAGCGGTGCTGCCACGGCGGGCCAAGCAGTTCGCCCGCCTCGAACTCGACCGCCAGCTCGGATCCCTGGCGCTCGGCGGCAGCTGGATCGTGCAGGGCGAGCGCTACGATGACGTCGCCAACACCAACCGTCTGGGTGGCTACGGCCTGGTGAACCTGCGGGCCGCCTACGCGCTCGCGGACAACGTCAGTCTGCGGGCGACGCTCGACAACCTGCTGGACCAGGACTACCAGACCATCGCGACCTACCGCCAGCCGGGCCGCGCCCTGTTCGTCACGCTGGCACTGGACACGCCGTAGTCACGGCAGGAGGTGGCCATGGGACACCGGCTCTCGAAGATCTACACCCGCACCGGGGATGATGGCTCCACCGGCCTCGGCGACGGCTCGCGCACTGCCAAGGACGGGGCCCGGGTGGAGGCCTTCGGCTGCGTGGACGAGCTCAACAGCCTGATCGGCGTGCTGCTGGCGCATGGCCTCGGCGCCCCGGTCGCGGACTGGCTGGTCGAGATCCAGCACGATCTGTTCGATATCGGCGGCGAGTTGTGCATTCCCGGCCGCGAGGCGCTGGCGCCAGCGCGGGTCGATGAGCTCGAACGGTGGCTGGATCGGCTGAACGCCGAGCTGGCGCCGCTGAAGGAGTTCATCCTGCCCGGCGGCACGCCGGCGGCGGCGGCGGCGCATCTGGCGCGCACCGTCTGCCGCCGGGCCGAGCGGCGCACCGTCACGCTGCACCGCAGCGAGCCGGTCAACCCCGCCACGCTGCGCTATCTGAACCGCCTGTCGGACCTGCTGTTCGTGATCGCACGCACCGCGAATCGCCTGGCCGGCCAGCCCGACACGCTCTGGCGTCACGATCGACACTGACGCCGGCAGCGGCTCGATGAAGGGCGCCCTGCGGCGCGTCCTGCTGGCCATGGCGCTGTGCCTCGTGCTGCTGGGCCGCGGCGCGGCGGCCGCGCCGGTGCACGTGTTCGCGGTCGTCTCCGAACGCGCCGCACCGGCGCTGGCGGCCGGCGCGGCCAGTCTCGCAGCGCAGGCACCGCAGGTCCGGGTGCAGGCTCGCACGCCGGCGCAGCTGCGCGATCTCTCGCCCGCTGCCCTGCAGGCAGCACTGGCGCAGGCGGACGCGGTGATCATCGCCGGAATCTACGGCGAGCCGGCCGCTCCCCTGGCCGGCGCGCTGCAGGCCAGCGTACCGGCGGACGGCCGGCGCAGCGTCTGGCCGATCCGCAGTGACGGTGCGCTGCTGTCGTTGGCTGCGGCGCCGGCCGGGCAGCCCGGCTGGTCGAGCGCCGTCCCCGCACAGGCTGCCGATCTCGCCCGGGCGTTGAATGCCGGTGACGACCCGGCCATCGCCGCCCTGCACGAGCGCCAACCCACCCTGTCGCCCTGGATTACGGCCAATCGGTACTGGCAGGGGCGGGATGCCGCCAACATGGCCGGCCTGCTGGCGCTGGTGGCCCAGCAGGCCGGCGCCGCGCTGCGCGTCCCGGCGCCGGTGACGGTGCCGGCCTTGCGGTTCGAGACGCCGGCCGCTGGCACGGGCCCGGTGGTGGCGCTGCTGGACCTGGAGGCCAGTCCACATGCGGCGCTGCATGCGGCGCTGTGCGAGGCGCTCGCCGCCCGCGAGCTCACCTGCCTGCCGATCAGTGCTCGCTGGGGTCCAGCGACCACGCAGGCGCTGGAGCGGCTCGAGCGCCGCTATGGCGAGCGCCTTGCCGGCATCATCAGCCTGCAGAGCTTCGTGCTGGGTGGCAGCCAGAGCCGTGGCCGGGCCGAGGCCGCGCTGGCTGCGCTGGATGTGCCGGTCATGAGCGGCATCGTGCTCGGCGAGCAGAGCGTGGCCGAGTGGCAGCTGGATGTGGCGGGTCTGCCGGCGGCCTCGGTCTATCATCGCCTGGCGATGCCGGAGGTGCAGGGCCTGAGCCAGCCGCTGGTGCTGGCCGGCGCCGGTGCCACGCGGGAGGATGCGCGCACCGGCCTGAGCTGGCGGGAGATCGAGCCGATCGGACCGCAGCTCGCGCTGGCCGCCGGTCGCCTCGCGCGCTGGCAGCGGCTGGCCCGGCTGCCAAACGCGGACAAGCGGGTGGCGATCGTCTACTACAACCATCCGCCCGGCCGGCACAACATCGGCGCGGACAACCTCGACGTGCCCGCCAGCCTGTGGACGCTGCTGCACGCGCTGCGCCGCGCCGGCTATACCACCGGACCGCTGCCGTCCGACCCGGCGGCGCTGCTGGCGGCGCTCCAGACCCGCGGCGTCAACCTGCCGGAGGACCACGCCGCGCTGCGTGAACTGGCGCGCCGGGTCCCGCGTCTGCCGACCACCGCCTATGCCGATTGGTTTGCCACGCTGCCCGGGCCGGTGCGGGCGGAGATGCGGGGCGGGCCGCTGGCACGATTGCAGGCGCAGTTCGCGGCGGCGCTGCAGGCCGAGCCCGTGCTCACCGGGCCCACCCGCGAGGCGCTCGGGCGCCGGCTGACGATGGTCGAGACGGAGCTGCGCCATGTGCTGGAGGGCAGCGCCCATCCGGCGCGCGAGCCGGCGCTGGCCGGGCTGACGACGCTGATGGACGGCTATCGGGCGCTGCTGCGCCCGCCGGCGGCTGGCGTCGGGACCGCGCCGGCGCTGGCTGAGCTCGACACACGAGTGCAGGCGCTGACAGCGCTCGGCATCGAGGGGCTGCGCGGCTGGGGCAGCCCGCCGGGCCGATCCATGGTGGTGGGGGACTCGCTCGTCCTGCCGGGGCTCACCTTCGGCAACGTCTTCATCGGTCCGCAGCCGCCGCGTGGCTGGGAACTCGACGAGGAACTGCTGCACGCCAACCTGATCTTTCCGCCGCCGCACCAGTACCTGGCGTTCTACCGCTACCTGCAGCACGACTTCGCTGCCGATGCGGTCATCCATCTCGGCCGGCACAGTACCTATGAGTTCCTGCCGCACAAGCGGGCGGGGCTCGACGCCACCGATTACCCGATGCTGATCGCTGGCGAGCTGCCGGGTATCTATCCCTACATCGTCGATGGCGTCGGCGAGGGCCTGCAGGCCAAGCGCCGGGGCCTGGCGGTGATCGTCGATCACCTGACGCCGCCGATCGCCGCCAGCGAGCTCTATGGCGAGCTGCTCGGGCTGCGCCAGCTGGTGGAGAGTTTCGAGGCCGCGCCGGTGGGCGCGGCGGCACGTGGCCAGGCCGTGGCGAGCCTGCGCGAGCGCCTGCGCACCCTTGAGCTGGAAGACGAACTGGCGCTGGTGATGGCCGACGAGCTGGAGCGGCGCGGACAGAGCCTTGCGAGCGCATCGGACGAGCTGCTGGTGCACGAGGTGGGGCACTACCTGACCCTGCTGCAGGAACAGTTCATGCCCCTTGGCCTGCACGTGTTCGGTCGGCCGTGGTCGGATGAGGCGGTCGCCACGCTGCTGGACTCGATGGCGCCGCCAGCGGCGGCGCGGGCGCAGCAGCAGGCGCAGCTGATCGCCTCGCCGCCGGCCGAGATCGCCGCCGTGCTGGCCGCGCTCTCCGGCCGCTTCGTCCGCCCCGGCAAGGGCAACGACCCGCTGCGGGCGCCGGATGTGCTGCCGACCGGGCGCAACTTCCATGCGCTGGACCCGAGCCTGTTGCCGACCCGCATCGGCTGGGCCCTGGGCCGGCGGCTGGCCGAGACCGCCCGCGCCGAGTCGGCGGCGGATCCCGCAGCCAGCGAGGCGCTGGTCCTGTGGGCATCGGATACGGTCAGGGACGAGGGCGCCATGGTGGCCTTCGCGCTGGCGCTGATGGGTATCGAACCGCGCTGGAGCGAGCGTGGCCAGCTCGCCGGCCTGACGCGCACGGCGCAGGCGGAGCGGCGCGACGTACTGATCACGACCTCCGGGTTGTTCCGTGACCTCTACGGCGAGCTGCTGCACTGGCTCGACCATGCCGGGCGACTGGCGCTGGCCGGCTCGGCCCAGGTGCTGGCCGCCGAGCCGGCATTGCGACCGGCGCTGGCCGCGGCACTCGCGCCGCTGCCAGCGCCGGTACCCCGGGGCGCCGAGCCGCTCGCGCGCAATCACCTCGCCCGGCGCTGGCGCGAGCGGGTGCTGGCCCGGCTGGACACCGGCATGGCGCCGGCCCGTGCGGGGCGCGAGGCCGCCTGGCGCATCTTCGGCGATGCGCCGGGGGGCTACGGCGCCGGCGTCAACCGGCTGGCCGAGCGCTCCGGGGCCTGGAGCGAGCGCGGCGAACTCGCTAGCGCCTATCGCCGCCGCATGGGGCATGTCTACGGGCTCGACGCCGATGGGCTGGCGGCGCCGGCCGCGTTTGGCGACGCGCTCGCAGGCGTCGGGCGGACCTATCTCGGCCGGGCGAGCCACCTCTACGGCCTGCTCGACAACAACGATGCCTTCGACTACCTCGGCGGCCTCAGCATGGCAGTGGAACAGGTCCGCGGCACGGTGCCGGCCAGCCACGTCATTGATCACGCCGATCCGGCGCAGGCCCGTCTGCGGCCGCTGCCGGCGGCGCTGCTGGGCGAGCTGCGGGCGCAGTTCCTGAACCCGGCCTGGATCGAGCCGCTGATGGCGCACGGCTACGCCGGTGCCCGCACCATGGGCAGCGAGTTCATCGAGTATCTGTGGGGCTGGCAGGTGACCAACCCGGACATCATCCGATCAGCGGTCTGGGACGAGGTCGCCGCGGTCTATCTGGACGATTCCCTGGATCTGGGGCTGGCTGCGTTTCTGGCGCAGGAGGCGAACGTGCACGTGCAGACGCACATCATGGCGATCTTCCTGGTGGCCGCCGAACGCGGGTTCTGGCAGCCGTCGCCGGCGCGTCTCGAGGCACTCTCGCACCAGTTCGCCGAGCAGGTGACGGCCCATGGTCTGCCGGGTAGTGGCCACGCGGCGCCGGATCACCCGATGCTCGAGTCGCTGTCGGCCCGCCTGCCTGCGCCGCTGCGTGAGGCCTTCCTCGCCCGCCTGGCAGCGGCCCGTGGCGAGGATGCCGCCGGCCCGGTCCGGGCGCGGGTGCGGGCGCTCGATGAGCCGGCGCCTGCCGCGCCGTCGGCCCGTCCGGCCCCGGCCGCCACGCCGGAACCGATCGGGGCCGCGGCGCCGGATGCCGTGCCCGGCGAGGCGGCGCCACCGACAGCCGGCGAGGCGGCCTCATCAGGCTGGCAGGTCGCCCTGGCACTGCTGGCGCTGGCGCTGCTGGCCGCCGGCGTGCGGCGTGGCGTGCGCGCCCGGTGATGCTTTCCGCCGCCCCGCTGGCTGCCTGGCTGCACGTGCTGGTCGGCCAGCTGTTGCTGCCGGTGCTGATTGCGCTCGGCCTGGCGCTGGCGGCGGTGATCGTCGAGGCCGGCATCGCGCTCGGCGAGCGAGTGCGGGGTCTCGCCCGGCTGCGGGCGCAGGCCGATCCGGCCGCGGTCGCCAAGCTGGCCCGCCGGCGCATCGAGCGAGCCGATCTGCTGGCCCGCGCCGGGCCGATGCTCGGGTTGATGGGCACGCTGATCCCGCTCGGCCCGGGGCTGGCGGCGCTCGGGCGGGGCGAACTGGCCTCGCTGGCCGAGGCGGTGATCCTCGCCTTCGACACCACGGTGCTGGGGCTGCTGGTGGGGCTGGTCGGGTTCGTGCTCGGCCGCCTGCGGCGACGCTGGTACGACTCGCTGCTCGATGCGTTGGAAGCGGCGTCTTGAGCGGGCCGCCGCGGCGCTGGCAGTCCCGCTTCGAGGAGCCGGCCGCGCCCGATCCCGCCAATCCGCTGGCGAACCTGGTCGATATCATGCTGGTGTTCGCCTGCGGCCTGATCGCCGCGCTCGCCGCCATGACGCCGGCGCCGGACGCCCCTGCCGGCGCGCCGATCACGGCCGGGCACGAGCTGGCCGCGCCGCCGGCGCCAGCGGCCGCGGGCGGGCCGGGATTGACGCCGGTCGGGCAGGTCTATCGCGACCCGACCAGCGGCCAACTGCTGCTGTTCGAGGCCGCGGCAGGTGAGTCGCGCCCATAGACGCGGGCGATATCAGCGCCCATGGGCTTCGCTCAGCAACCGTCTCGCATGCGCGCCAGCGACCCGCTGAACGAGCTCCGTAGGTTCTGCAAGACGAACGGCGGGACCAGCGGCAATCCTGTCGCCTGCGGTGCGGTGTCGGCTGGGTTCGAAGCGGCGGTCTGTCGCTGTTGCGACTGCAGCTCGCAGTAGAGCTCGGCGTATCGGTCACGGAAGTCCGGCCGCTGGGCGATGGGTGCGACGGCACAAATGGGGTGCAGGTAGGCGGCTGCCGAGTCCATGCACTGGAGATAGATCCCATCGATACTCTGGCCGTTTCGCGCTGCCGCGAAGATGCGCTCCGGCAGGTAGTGCTGGTAGTCGCCGAACTTTACCTCGGCCGCTTCCACCGCCGCGTAGGCGCCAGCCTGGTCGCCGGCCTCCCAGCGGTGCGCGAAGAGCTTGGCATAGGTGCGCACGCCAGGATGAGTGCCTCTGGCAGCGAGATCGAGATTGGCGATGGCGTCCGCCCGCTCGCCCTGCGCTTCCCGCAGTTGATACTTCAGCCAGCGGCCTTCCCCGTAATGCTTGAAGCGGCCGCTGCTGGCCGGCTTGATGGAGGCGAGCCCCTGTTCGACCCTGCCCGCCTGCAGCTGACTTCGCGTGTCCATCACGGCCTGACGCACGTCCAGCAGCGTGGCGAATTCCGCCGAGGCCTGTAGGGCTTCCAGCCGCTGGGCCCGCGGTTCGCGATCAAGCGTGTCCGCATACTCCCGGTCGATGTAGCGGCGCAGCGTCTTCGCCCGCTTTTTCGGGTCGGGATGGTCGGGGCGGAGCCGATCGAGCACAGACAGGCGAGCGGCGTCGACGAGGCCTCTTTCCACCGTTTGCCGCAGCTCCTTGAAGAAGTCCGCTGGCGTGCTTTGCCCGTTGTTGATGGGTGTCAGCGTCTTGGAGATCTGCTCTCCCGTCATGTTCTTCAGGTAATCCTGGTAGGAGTTGAACAGTCGCGTGAAGTGGTTCTCGCGCGCCAGCATGGCCTGCTCGAGTTTCAGGAACACCAGCTCGGCGTAGTCGGGCGAATAGCCGGCGGCGGCGATCAGGTCGATGGCCAGCAGGTCTGCCTCGTCCTCGTGGCGGCGACTCCAGTGAGGCATGAACACGTCTTCCATGACGTCGTGGTAGCCATCGTAGAGATCGAGCGCCTTGCCCTGTCGCTCACGCACCTCGACCTCATCGATGTTGATTTCGCCGCTGTCGCGTACCGCGTCGAAGTCGATCGCGGAGATAGTGCCGCCGAGCCTGGCCAGCTGCAGCGCGACTTCGCTGGAGCGGCGGGTCTCTTCCAGGAAGTCTTTGTGGCCCATGTGGCCGAGCAGTACATGCGCCAGTTCATGCGCCAGCACAAAGGCGAGCTCATCCTCCACCTCCGCCTGCTCCAGCAGGCCCACATGCACCACGATCGTGTCGTCCGCGCTGGCCACGGCGTGATACTCGGAGGTTGGGAAGAAGCTGGACGCCAGGTGGACGGTGACCGGTGGCGACGGGTGCGACCATTGGTTCTGCAGCACATCCACCAGCGATTGCAGATATGCCTGGCTCGCGCCCGGCGGGAAGATCGTGCCGTCGCCCACGGCCCGCAGCGGCAGGATGTAGGCGGCGGGTAGCGCTGAGACCGGCTGCGCTGGCGGGTGAGCCTGCTCCATGAAGGTGCCCTTGCGCGGCATCGGACTGCGGGTGAAGGGCAGATCGAACTGAGCGGCGGCAGTGCTGCACGCGCCCAGCAGGGCCACGACCAGCAGTCCCCGGCGCGACAGACTGGGACCGTGGCGCTGAGGCCGATCTGCATCGGCGGGGTTCGGGCGATGGAGTGGGCGCTTCATGGGAAATCCTCCGCGGGGGGTGACGACGCTCGCGTCGCGGCGGGCTCAGCGATCGGCACATCGCGCTTGCAGTTCGCGGATCTGGTCGGCGCTCAGGCCCAGCCGGGTGGTGTAGTGATCCGTGTCCGGCCCCGGGCCGATGGACATCTCTGTGACTTTCAAGCACCAGTAGGACAGATCGTCGAGCGGCGGCGGCTCGCCGGAATTGTTCATCGCGACATCGAAATAGAACCGGCGGCCACGTACGGGTTGGCCGGCTGCCGTGCAGAAGATGACCTGGCCGTTGTCGTTGCCAAGTACGGGGATCGCGCCGCCATGACTGGCGAGCAGGCGCTCGAACTCTGTGACCGACAGTTGGACGTTTTCCTCGGACAGACTCTTGAGGCGGATCGGGTCGCGCGGTGTAGTCAGACCCTGGATGGTGCCGGTGGCGGGGCAGTCGCACCGGACGGGTTCGCACGCCGCCGCGTGTGCGAGGTGCCAGCCGGACAGCAATCCGCCCAGGACGATGAGCCGCATGGCGATACGCGAGAGTCGTGGCATCGAAGATTCTCCTGCTTCGGTCCGGTACGCTTAGCCGTGTACGGTTATTACTTTAGCTAACACTGTCGCCGTTAGGCAACAGCCTAGGCGACAGGAAGCAGATCCTCGAGCTGCTTGCGCAGAGTCAGCGTGTAGACCAAGGCGCCATAGCCGAGCACACCGGCGTAGTTGATCGGCGGAATGCCGCTGCGGGCCAGACCGTAGGCCGCTGCCGCGGCCAGCAGGAACAGCACGGCGAATGCCAGGGCATGCAGGGTCAGCGCTCTCAGCGCCTTGAGCCCCCAGGCGCGGGCGGTGCTGTCGGCGGCGGCAGCGACGAACGCGAAACCGCTGAGCATGATCAGCAGCACCACGATCACATCGGCAGGCGCGGGATCCCGCGCCGGGCCGAGCCCGGCCTTGAGCACGACAGCGAATCCCAGCAGCAGCCCGAGGATCGCCGCCAGCGGAAACCAGAACGCCGTCCCGCCGTCATCGCGGGTTCGCCGTGGGAGGGCGGTGAGCGGCAGCAGCAGGAGCAGCACGCCGATCAGGACGTCGATGCGCAGCTGCATGGCTGCCCGGGCGGTACCGGCCAGCGACACCAAGACGATATAGATCGCACTGGTGGCCCAGCCGCCGATCAGCAGCAGTTCCTGCGCCGTGAGGCGAGGGTGCCCGGATGGCGCCTCAGAACCCGCATCCGCGAGGCTGCCGTCGCGCTCGATCCGGGGCGAAGTGGCACCGCTGGAGCGATGCCGGGCCGATAGCCGTGCGCTGAGGGTGAAGGCCAGGCAGACGAACGCGGCCAGCAGGCCGACCTCGTATAGGTCACCCACCGTCAGGCCGGCCATCTCCACCGCGACCGGGGGGCTGTGCCAGTACACGTCGGTGCCGTTGCCTTCGATGAGGTTGTCCAGCGCCATCGCGTGCATGTACACCCCAGGCAACTGCCCCTGTACCGGCGAGCGAACGACGTCGGCATTGCCGGAAAAGTCGAAGCCGACCAGGACGATCTTGTCCTGCATCAGTTCGCGCAGCTCGTCGCGCAGCTCCCCTTCCTGGTCTTCGGCCGGGGTGGCGACGGCCGTGGCGAGGTGGATCGCGGCGTAAGGGAGCGTCAGGTGGTAAGGACAGCGCTGTTCGCCATATGCCGGGTCCACCCCCTGGACCAGCTCGCGTACCAGCACACTGACGTGCTGGCGCCAGTGCCAGGCCGGCGCGCTGTTGCATCCGGCGGTGTCGACCAGCGGGATATCGCTCTGGTGGTGCGAGAGATGCCAGCCCCAACGCACCGCCATGTTGCGTCGATCGGGTGGGGGTTCTGCCAGTGCATCGCACCAGGTACGCCAGGCCGGGCTGCTCTCAATGGGGCGGCAGTGGTGCCGATAGCGCCGGTAGAGGACCTCGGCTGCCGACGTCGACGCCGCACCCACGGTCGCGGTCTCGGCAGGGTGGCGCAGGATGTAGGAATCCGGCGGCAGATCGTTGCGCTGATCGACGGCGCCAAGGTAGGCGACCTGCGCGATGCGTCGCTGGATCTGAGCGGCGGTGGTGGGTGCGTGCGACAGGCTGTGCGCCGAATAGGCGCCGACGACCACTTCGACGTGGCCGCAGCTCCTATCGGCGCGGGGTGGATCGGTGGCGGCGTCGCCCCGCGCCGAGCGGCCGGTGATGTTGCCGAGCGTTGCCAGGAAGTCCTCGAACCCTTCGGGATCGCCCCGGTCGGTCAGGAACACGGCGTCGTAGAAGATGACGCTGGGGCAGAGCGTGACGGCGATCCGGTCGAGAATCTCCGCATGGTCGGACCAGTCCAGCGGCCAGGTGGCCTGCAGCTGTTCCCGCGCCGGTTCATCGAAGATGACGACGCGAATCTCCGATTGCCCCTTGCGCACCGGCCCCGGCGCCCCGCCGGGCGGCTCGATGATCGTCCCGTAACTCGGCGCCACCAGACGGGCGATCGACGCGGCCGATTGGCGATCCGTCGCGGTGGTGATGCCGAAGGGGTCGAGCCAGGTCGCCAGCAGCGCTCCGAAGCTTGCCAGCACTGTCTTCAGCAGGATGAGTTGCCAGATCCCTGCACGCCGAGCTGCCATGGACGACTCCTGTCGTGGTCCCGCCGGTGGCCTCGAGTTGACGCGATCGGTGGCGCGGCCTAGCCCGTGCCGATCTGATCCGCTGCCGTCGGCGCCGTCGCCTGCGCCTCGATCCGGGCCACGAGCCGCCGGGCAGCGCTGGCAATGGGCCCAGCCTGCTCCTCCAGATATCGCTCCGTCAGCTCCACGAGCCGGGAGACGGCAGCGGGCGAGGCGTCGTCCATCGCGAGCATGGTCTCCGGCAGGTGCGGATCGAAGCGGAAGTAGCTGTCGTCGCGCGCGAAGAAGGCGGCGAGATGGTGGTCCACCGAATCGACCTGGCCATCCAGCATGGCGTCGATCAGCGGCAGGTTCAGCCGCGGATCGAGCCAGCGCATCGCGCCCCATGCCTCGAGACGCGACAGTGGCAGCTTGCGATTCGCCTGGCCGGTGCCGATCGAGATCAGCAGTTGCGGCCGTGGCATCGGCCGCCCGCTGAGCGCGTGCGTCAGCGCGCACAGCGCCGGGTTGTTAGCGAACAGTGCGCCATCGACGATGACGTCGCTGCGCGAGCCCTCGAGGGGGCGAATCTCCACCGGCGGGAAGAAGATCGGTGCGGCGGTCAGCGCCCGGACCAGGTGCCGAAGGTGATAGTCCTCGGTGGGCGCGACCCGGGCGCTGGCGCTCGAGAAGAACCTGGCGGTGCGGTGGCGAATGTCGTAGCCGGGTAGCAGGACGGGCGTGCGTAGCTCCGAGAGCAGCAGGTCACCGAGTATCTCCTGCAGGATCGCCCGGTAACGCTGCTGGTCGTACGCCGGCCGCACGACCTGCTTGAGTCGCACCCAGCGCGTCCGCGGGAAGGCCTCCTGACCCCGCCGCGCATAGACGTCTACCAGATCATCGGCGGTCATCAGCGGGCGCCCGTCGGCGCCGGGGCCGCTCAGGCCGACCGCCAGCAGGGCGCCGGTGGAGGTGCCGGCAATCAGATCGAAGTGGCGTGCCAGTGGCTGGCAGGGCCGTCCGGCGGCACGGTCGGCTTCATGGACGGCCGCTTCGATGCGCTGCAGGATCAGCGCCGGGATGAGGCCCCGGAGGCCGCCGCCGTCAATGGACAGGATACTGACCGGCGACGCAGCTGTCGGCGCGACGTCAGCAACACGCGTGCCCGGCCCGCCTGCCATGTTCGCGTCCATGAATCCACCCTTCCGCCGGCGCCGAACACGAGGGCTCATCATCGTGCGGCATGCCGACCGTCCAGCCGTCGCTAACGCACGATAGCCGATCTGGCGGATGGGGCATAGGCAGGCGCGATCAAGCCTGCTCGTCGGACTCCGGGCTGGTGTCTGACGCCGCCGGCTCGGACGTATCCGCCGCCGGCGTGGGGGGTTGCGTGCTGGTCTCGCGCCGCGGGCGCGCCTTGCGGCGACCGGGTTTGCCGTTGGCATCGGCGCCTGGCGCCTCGCTCGCCTCGGCGGACTTCGGCTTGCGCCGCCGGCGCCGCGGCGGGAAGTCGTCGACGGCGATCACCTCGTCGATGGCAGCCTGGGTGCGCCGCAGCTGCTCGGCCTCCTCGCGACTGATGATGCCCTCGCGCAAGCCCTGCTCGGCCGCCTCGGCCAGTTCGTGTTCGGCGAGGCGCCGGCGCAGCGCGCGCTGCAGCTTGGCCTCGATCGGCTCGGCCGCCAGCACCTCGCGCAGGCCGTGTTCCAGCCGGCCGCGGGCGTCGTCGGTCTGCTGCGTCAGATAGATGCCGGCGATCAGCCGCTCGCGGGTGGGGGTGGGGGTCAGGATGGTCTGCACCGCCCGTTCCTCGGTGATGCCGGCGGGCGGCGCCAGCCGGTTGCCGAGCGGGAAGATCAGCCAGCGCAGGGCGATGCCGAGCCAGCGCTGCGGCAGCTCACGGCAGACGGCCTCCAGCGAGCGGCCGATGCTGGCGAGGCTGTCGTCGAGCGCCCAGCGGAGCAGGGCGAGGTCTTCGGCCGGCTGGCCGGTATCGGCGAAGCGCTTGAGCGTGCCGCTGGCCAGATACAGCTGGCTCAGCACGTCGGCGAAGTGCCCTGACAGACGCTCCTTGCGCTTGAGGTTGCCGCCGACGGTGAGCAGGGCGAGGTCCGCCAGCACGCAGAAGGCGGCGCTGAAGCGGCCAAGCTGCTGGTAGTAGCGCCGCTCGGGGCCGTCGGTGGGCGCCGGCGCCAGCCGGGCACCGGTGAGCCCGTGCAGCAGGGTGGCCGTGGCATTGCGCAGGCCATAGCCCAGGTGCGCCATCAGCGCCTGGTCGAACTCGAGCACCGCCTGGCGCTCGTCGCTCTGCTGCAGCGCCAGCATCTCGCGCAGCAGGTAGGGATGGCAGCGCACCGCGCCCTGGCCGAAGATGATCAGGCTGCGGGTCAGCGTGTTGGCGCCTTCGACTGTGATGGAGATCGGGACGTCGCGATAGATCTGGGCAAGGTAGTTGCGCGGACCGTCGCAGATGCCCTTGCCGGCGTGCACGTCCATCGCATGCTCGACGACGCGGCGCATGCCGTCGGTGAGCTGTTGCTTGACGATGCCGGAGATCACCGCCGGGTGCTCGCCCTGATCCAGCCCGATCAGGGTCAGCAGGCGGGCGCCGTCCATGCGGTAGGTCTCCCCGGCGATGGCCGCCAGGTGCGTCTGCACGCCCTCGAAGGTCGCGATCGGCAGGTGAAACTGACGGCGGATGCGGGCGTAGGCGCCGCTGGTCTGGCTGCAGACCTTGGCGGCGCCGACGCTCAGGGCCGGTAGCGAGATACCGCGCCCGGCCGCCAGCGCGCCCATCAGCATGCGCCAGCCCTGGCCGATGCGCTCGCGGCCGCCGATGATCCAGTCCAGCGGGATGAAGACGTCCCGGCCGCGCGTCGGCCCGTTCTGGAAGGCGGAGGACAGCGGATAGTGGCGATTGCCGATCTCCACGCCCGGGTGGTCCGCCGGAATCAGTGCCAGCGTCGGCCCGAGGTCCTCCTGGTTGCCCAGCAGATGGTCCGGATCGTGCGCCCGGAAGGCCAGGCCCAGCAGCGTCGCCACCGGCGCCAGGGTGATGTAGCGCTTGTCCCAGGTGAGCCGCAGGCCGAGGACCTCTTTGCCCTCGTGCTCGCCGGTGCAGACGATGCCGACATCCGGCAGCGCCGCGGCATCGGACCCGGCATGCGGACCGGTCAGGGCGAAGCAGGGGATTTCCTGCCCGCGCGCCAGGCGCGGCAGGTAATGCGTCTTCTGCGCGTCGGTGCCGTACTGCAGCAGCAGCTCGCCGGGTCCGAGCGAGTTCGGCACCATCACGCTCACGCCCGCCGCGCCGCTGCGGCTGGAGATCTTCATCACGATTTCCGAATGCGCCAGCGCCGAGAAGCCTTTGCCGCCGTACTCGGGCGGGATGATCATGCCGAAGAAGCCTTCCTCGCGGATGAACTTCCAGGCGCGGGCGGGCAGGTCCCTGTCCTGCGTGATGTCCCAGTCGCTCAGCATGTCGCAGAGCGTTTCCACCGGCCCATCGAGGAAGGCCTGCTCCTCGGCGCTGAGCGTCGGTGCCGGCAGGTCGAGCAGGCGCTGCCAGTCCGGCCGACCGCTGAACAGCTCCCCGTCCCACCACACGCTGCCGGCTTCCAGCGCCTCGCGTTCGGTTGGTGAGATGCTCGGCAGCACCTTGCGAAACCAGGGCAGGAGACGGGCGATGAGCTGCTGGCGGCGCAGTTCGTCGGCGTTGAGTACGGTCGCCACCGCGCCGAACAGCAGCCAGAGCAGGACCAACCAGGCGACCGGCGCCGAGCTCGCCACCGTGTAGAGCAGCAGGAACAGGCCGATTGCGGTGGTGCCGGCGAGAGGCTCGGTCCGCCGGTAGAAGACGGTGCCCAACACCACGATGAACAGTCCCAGCCAGATCACGCTCGCCATGGCAAGCCTCCGTGTCGTCGCCCGCGGGCGTCAGGCCTCGGCCTGTAACCGTAGCGAGAAATCCACCGCCTGCACGTGCTTGGTCAGCCCGCCGCAGGAAATGCGTGTGACGCCGGTCGCGGCGATGGCGCCGATCGTCTCCAGAGTGACGTTGCCGGAGGCTTCCAGTTCCGCTGGGTGTTGCCAGCGACGGTTCAGCGCCACGGCCTCGCGCAGCGTCTCGAGCGGGAAGTTGTCCAGCAGGATCAGGCGGGCGCCGGCCTCGAGCGCGGCCTGCAGCTCGGTCAGCGATTCCACCTCGATCTGCACCGGCAGGGCGTGCCGGGCCGCCAGCGCCTCGGCCGCCCGCAGCGCGTCGAGGATCGAACCGGCGGCAGCGATGTGGTTTTCCTTGATCAGGATGGCGTCGTAGAGCCCGAGACGCTGGTTGTCGCCGCCGCCGCAGCGCACTGCATACTTCTGCGCCAGGCGCAGACCAGGCAGGGTCTTGCGCGTGTCGAACACGCGCGCCTCGGTGTGGGCGATCGCCCGCGCGTAGGCTCGCGCGGCACTGGCGGTGCCGGACAGTGTCTGCAGCAGGTTCAGGGCGGTGCGTTCGGCCCGCAGCAGGCTGCGCGCCGGTCCGTGCAGTTCGCACACCGGCTGGCCGGGCGTCAGCTCGTCGCCGTCCGCCGCCTGCCAGTGCAGGGTGATGCGGGCATCGACCTGCCGGCAGGTTTCCTCGAACCAGGGCCGCCCGCATAGCACCGCCGTCTCGCGGCAGATCAGCCGGCCGCGCCGGGGCAGGTCGGCGACCAGCAGGGCGGAGGGATCCTGCGGTGCCTGCTGGCCCAGATCCTCGGCCAGCGCCGTGGCCACCAACGCGGCCACATGATGGCCGGCGGGCGGGGCCGGCGGTCCGGGGGGCACCGGGACGGCGCTCATCCTGGCTGGCGGCCGAAGCGTTGCAGACGCAGGGCGTTGCCGATCACCGAGACCGAACTCAGGCTCATCGCCGCCGCCGCCAGCATCGGGCTCAGCAGCAGGCCGGTCAGCGGGTAGAACAGCCCGGCCGCCACGGGGATGCCGAGGGTGTTGTAGCCGAAGGCGAACAGGAGGTTCTGCCGGATGTTGCGCAGCGTGGCGTGGGACAGCGTGATCGCGCGCTCGATGGCGTGGATGTCGCCCTTCACCAGCGTGACGCCGGCGCTTTCCATGGCGACGTCCGTGCCGGTGCCCATGGCGATGCCGACGTCGGCCTGCGCCAGTGCCGGCGCATCGTTGACGCCATCGCCCGCCATGGCCACCACGCGGCCCTGCTGCTGGAGTTCCTTCACGATCGCCTGCTTGCGTTCCGGCAGCACCCCAGCGTGTACCTCCGTAAGGCCCAGACGTGCCGCCACGGCCTCGGCGGTGGTGGGATTGTCGCCGGAAAGCATGACCAGCCGCAGGCCCCGCTCGCGCAGTGCGGCGACGGCCTCGGCGGCGTCCGGCTTGATGGCGTCGGCCACGGCGATCATCGCCACGGCGGCATCGTCCACTGCCAGCAGCATGGCCGTCGCACCCTCGCGGCGGGCCTCGGCGGCAGCCTCGCGCAGCGCGGCGGGCAGGTCGATGCCGAGCGGCTCCAGGAGCGCTTCGTTGCCGAGGGCGACGACCCGCTCGCCGACGCGGCCCCGGACGCCGCGGCCGGTGTCGGCGCCGAACTCGCTCACCGGCGGCAGCGTCAGGTCGCGCTCGCGCGCCGCGCGCACGATGGCCGCTGCCAGCGGATGCTCGCTGGCCTGCTCGATGCCGGCGGCCAGGGCCAGCGCGGCATCGGCGTCCATCGGCGCCGACGGTATCAGCGTGAGCGTGTGCAGCGAGGGCTGGCCAACCGTCAGCGTGCCGGTCTTGTCGAACACCAGCGTATCGACCTCGCGCAGCCGTTCGATCGACTCGGCGTTGCGGAACAGCACGCCCAGATGGGCGCCGCGCCCGGTGGCCACCATGATCGACATCGGCGTGGCCAGCCCCAGCGCGCAGGGGCAGGCGATGATCAGCACCGAGATGGCGTTGACCAGCGCATAGCCGAGCGCCGGCGGTGGGCCGAACAGGCTCCAGACGATGAACGTCAGCGCGGCGACGCCGACCACGGCCGGCACGAACCATCCCGCCACGCGATCCACCAGCCGCTGCACCGGCGCCTGACTGCGCTGGGCCTCCGCCACCAGCTGGATGATGCGTGCCAGCAGCGTTTCGCTGCCGACGTGACGGGCGCGGATCGTGAGGCTGCCGCTGCCGTTCAGCGTGCCGCCGATCACCGCATCGCCGGGCTCCTTGGCGACCGGCATCGACTCACCCGTGAGCATGGATTCATCGACGCTGGAGCGGCCATCGACCACCTCGGCATCCACCGGTACCTTCTCGCCCGGCCGCACGCGCAGCCGGTCGCCGGGCTGCACTGCTTCCAGCGGCACGTCCTGCTCGCGGCCCTCGGCGTCGATGCGCCGGGCCTGGGGCGGAGCGAGATCGAGCAGCGCCCGCAGCGCCCGACCGGTGCGCTGGCGCGCCCGTAGCTCGAGCACCTGGCCGACGAGCACCAGCGTCACGATGACCGCGGCCGCCTCGAAGTACACCGGCACGCTGCCGTCCAGCTCGCGCAGCGCCGGTGGCACGATGCCCGGCAGCAGGGTAGCGATGACGCTGTAGCCGAAGGCCACGCCGGTGCCCAGCGCGATCAGCGTGAACATGTTCAGGTGCCGCGTGCGCAGCGAGCGATAGCCGCGGACGAAAAACGGCCAGCCGCCCCACAGCACCACCGGTGCCGCCAGCGGCAGCTGGACCCAGCGCGAGAGCGATTCGCCGAGCCCGAGCCCGCCGCCCGGCAGCATCTCCAGCATGGCGATCAGGAACAGCGGCACGGTGAAGATCGCGCTGATCAGCAGCCGCCGCTGCATGTCGACCAGCTCGGGGTCGGGGCCCTCGTCCGCCGTCACCTCGCGCGGCTCCAGCGCCATGCCGCAGATGGGGCACTCGCCCGGGGCGTCCTCGACGATCTCCGGATGCATCGGGCAGGTCCAGGTGCGCCGGGTCGCCGGGGCCGCTGGGTTGCGCTCCAGCGCCATGCCGCACAGCGGGCAGATGCCGGGGGTGTCGGCGGCCACGCTCGGGCACATCGGGCAGATGTAGGGCGCCTGCGTCCTGGCGGCGCCGGCCGGGGCGACATCGCCGCCGTGGCAGCAGCCATCCGCCGCCGTCGCCGGCCTCTCGGGCGGGGTTTCGTTGGCTGCCGCGAAGCGGTTGCGGCAGCCCTGGCAGCAGAAGTAGTGGACCTCGCCGTCGCGTTCGAGCGAAATGGCGCTCGCCGGATCGACCTGCATGCCGCAGATGGGATCGGTGGCCAGCGAGGGCTTGTCGGTGTGCGCGTGCGTCATGAACTCGCTCCCATGAGACGGCGTGGGGCCAGCAGGCACAGGACGTAGGCGGCCAGCGTGGTCAGCACGATCGCCGGGCCAGCCGGCCAGTCCGCAAGATACGCCAGCGCCAGCCCCGAGGCGCTGCAGGCGGCGGCGATCCCCGTGGTCGCCAGGCTGATCGCCGGCAGCGTGCGCAGCAGGCGCTCGGCGCCAGCCGCGGGCAGCGTCAGCAGGGCGATCAGCAGGATCAGGCCGACGACCTGCAGCATGACCACCACGGTGAGCGCGATCAGGGTCATCAGCAGCAGCTCCAGCGCCATCACCGGCAGGCCACGCAGCTGGGCGAAGTCGGCATCGAAGCTCACCGCCCGCAGGTGGCGATGCAGCAGTGCCATCACGACCAGCAGCAGCCCATCGAGCCCGGCCATCAACATAAGTGCCGGTCCGTCCAGCATCAAGATGTTGCCGAACAGGTAGCTGGACAGGTCGTTCTGATAGCCGGGCGTGGCCGTGAGCAGCAGTACGCCGGCCGCCATGCCACCCGCCCACAGGGCGCTGATGAGCGTATCTTCCTGCGCCCGCCAGCGCCGGTGGATAGTGCCGATGGCCAGTCCCGAGAGCACGGCGGCGCCGGCGGCACCGAGCAGCGGCGGCCAGCCGAGCCAGTGCGCCAGCCCGATGCCGCCGAGCACGCTGTGGGCGATGCCGCCGGCGAGATAGCTGATGCGGCGGGCTACCACGAACGGACCGAGCAGGCCGGCCGCCAGGCTGGCCAGCATGCCGCCGAGCAGCGCGTGGGTCAGAAAGCGCTGGGTCAGAAAGGCGGTCAGCAGCGCGCTCATGCGGTGGCGCGCTCCTGGATCCGGCCGGCCGCGACGTCCAGCACGCGATCGGCGCGGCCGGTCAGCAGCTGCACGTCGTGGGTCACGAACAGCACCGTGTGCCGCCCGCGCCGCGCGTCGAGCGCCGCGAGCAGCAGTGCCTGACTACGGGCGTCGAGGCCGCTGGTGGGCTCGTCCAGCGCCAGCAGCGGCGCCTCGGTGGCGAGCGCACGGGCCAGCAGCGCCCGCTGCAGCTGGCCGCCGGACAGGGCGCCGAGCGAGGCGCCCGCCTGCGGTTGCAGCTCGACCTGGGCGATGGCGGCCTCGACGGCCTCGCGGCGGCGCCGGCGTGCCGCCGGGCCGGGCCAGCCGGGCCAGCGCTGCAGCCGGCCCTGGGCGACCAGCTGACGCACGGTCAGGGGGAAGTCGCGCCGCACCGGCAGGCCCTGCGGCACGTAGCCGACCCAGCCGCGCCGGCGCGTGGGCGGCTCGCCATCGACCAGCACCCGGCCGGCCGTCGGCGTCAGCAGACCGATCATCAGCTTCAGCAGCGTGCTCTTGCCGGCGCCGTTGGCGCCGACGATGCCGATGAAGCTGCCAGCGCTCAGCTGCAGGCTCACCTCCTGCAGTAGTGCGCGGCCGTCGTAGCGAAAGCTGAGCCGGTCGAGCTGCAGCGTGTTCACTGCAGTTCCGCGGCCAGGCGTGCCGCCACCATCCGCAGGTTCTGCCGGTAGTCCGCCGCCAGCGGATCGAGGGTGTCAGTCGCGACGGCCAGTTCGCGGGCCACCGCGGCAACGGCCGGTCCTGCGTTTTGCGGCTGGACGAACAGCGTGTGCAGCCCCTCGAGGGCCACACGCTGCTTCAGCGCGATCAGCCCGCGGGGGCCGGGCGACTTGCCCTCGTGCTCGACCGCGAGCTGCTCCAGCCCGTAGGCCGCCGCGAAGTGACTCCAGGCGGGATGCCAGACGAGAAAGACGCGTCCGGCGAACGGCTCGAGGCAGATGGCGAGCTCGCGGTCCAGGGCTGTCAGGCTGTCCAGATAGGCGGCCGCCCGCGCAGCGTAGTGCGCCGCGTGTGCCGGATCGGCCACGCTCAGGGCATCCCGGATACGCTCGACCTGTCGGGCGGCCTGCGCCGGCGCCGTCCAGCGGTGCGGATCGGCGGCGCCATGCGCGTGGTCATCGGGCGTCGGCGCAGCACTGCCCGCCGTCTCGGCCGGCGTGCCGAGGTCGACGCGCCGCATGTGGCCGTTCAGCCCCTGCAACCGGTCGAGCCAGCGCGCCTCGCCGGCGAGCCCGGCCGCGAAGTACAGCTCGAGGTCGGCCGCTGCCGCCAGCTCGCGGGGCGACGGTTCGAAGGTCTCCGGCAGCCGCTGCGCCGGGATCATCTGCACCACCCTCACGTGCGGGCTGCCGATGGCCTCGACGAAGTGGGCGTGCGGCGCGATCGTGGCACCGACCTCCAGGGCGGCGCTCCAGGTGGGCAGCGCGAGCAGTAGGACGGCGAGCAGGCAGCGGGCCACGGACCGGTGATGCCGGCGCAGCGAACGCGTTGCTATGCTCATGGGATGTTCCTTGCCCGCCGTGTCGCGCTTGCCGCCATCCGCCTGTACCAGGTGGCCATCTCGCCTTGGCTCGCTCCGCGCTGCCGGCACTGGCCGAGCTGTTCGGCCTATGCGGCCGAAGCGATCGCCCGCTACGGCGTCGGCCGCGGCGGCCTGCTGGCGCTGCGCCGTCTGGCGCGGTGCCACCCGTGGGGAACGTGCGGGGTCGATCCGGTACCGGACCTCACGCCTGAACACAGGCACGAGCCGGCGCGGCGCGAGTGAAGAAGTGGTCGGGGTGACAGGATTCGAACCTACGACCTCCGCCTCCCGAAGGCGGCGCTCTACCAAGCTGAGCTACACCCCGTATCTCGACCGCCCGGCCGCCTAGAAGCGGCGCAGCACGGCGAATTCGAGCAAGTCGCCTAGCGCTGCCTTGCAGGACGAATCCGGAAGTCGTCCGAGCAGCGCCTTGGCCTGCGCCGCATGGTGCTGCGCGAGCTGCGCAGTGTAGGCGATCGCCCCGGTCGATTCAATCGTGGCGAGCACCTCGTCGAGCTGCTCTACCGCCCCGGCGCGCACCGCCTGACGCAGCTGCTCCGCCTGGGTCGACGGCGCCTGCTGCAGAGCCCGGATCAGGGGCAGTGTCAGCTTGCCCTCGGCCAGATCGTCGCCGAGGTTCTTGCCGATCAGCTCGGGTTCGCCATCGTAGTCGAGCACATCGTCCACCAGCTGGAAGGCCAGGCCGAGGTGCTTGCCGAAGTCGCGCAGGTCCGCCACCCGTGCGGCCGGCGCATCGGCGATGAGGGCACCGCACTGGCTGCTGGCCTCGAACAGGCGCGCGGTCTTGGCATAGATGATGCGCAGATACTCGGCTTCGCTGAGCGCCACGTTCTGCACGTTCGACAGCTGCAGGATCTCGCCCTCGGCGATGTCGTTGGAGGCATCGGAGAGCACGCGCAGGATGTCGATGCGGTCGAGCGCCAGGATGAGCTGCGTGGCGCGGGAGTAGAGGAAATCGCCGACCAGCACGCTCGCGCTGTTGCCCCAGATCGCGTTCGCGGTGCGCCGCCCGCGGCGCAGGCCGGACCGATCGACGACGTCATCGTGCAGCAGCGTGGCGGTGTGGACGATTTCCACCGCCGCGGCCAGCTGGATGTGGGCATCGCCGGTGATGCCGCAGGCGCGGGCGCTCATCAGCAGCACCGCCGGTCGCAGGCGCTTGCCGCCACTGCCGATGATGTGATCGCTGAGCGAGTGGATCAGCGGCAACGAGGAGGCGAAGGCGTCGTGGAGAAACTCGTTCACCCGGGCCATGTCGGGGGCGACGGGGTCCAGCAGGGAATCGAGTTGCATGCGTTGCGGTGTCCGTTTGCGTGTGGCGCTTGGGTTCGACGGTCGCCGGCGGGCGTCGCGAGAGTGGCTTTGAGCGATGGTCATTGACGACGGGTGCCCTGTCTCGTTAATCTTCGCAGTCTTTGTTCGGGCAGAGCTACCGACCGTGGAGATTCAGTAATGTACGCCGTGTTTCGGACCGGGGGCAAGCAATACCGGGTGGCTGAGGGAGACCTTCTGGAGGTCGAAAAGCTGTCTGCCGAGGCGGGCGCAACGGTCGAGTTCGACGAGGTGCTGCTGGTCGGCTCCGGCGACGAGGTGAAGATCGGCGCGCCGCTGGTGACTGGCGGCAAGGTGACCGCCGCCGTCCAGGCGCAGACGCGCGGACGCAAGATCCAGATCATCAAGTTCCGTCGCCGCAAGCACCACATGAAGCGGCAGGGGCATCGCCAGCACCTGACCCAGATCCGGATCACCGGCATTTCGGCAGGCTAAGAGGAGCAAGGCGGCATGGCACACAAGAAGGCAGGCGGCAGCACGCGCAACGGGCGCGACTCCGAATCCAAGCGACTCGGCATCAAGCGCTACGGTGGCCAGGTCGTGAAGGCCGGCAACATCCTGATCCGCCAGCGCGGCACGCGCTTCCACGCCGGCACTAACGTCGGCTGCGGCAAGGACCATACACTGTTCGCCACGGTAGCCGGGCGGGTGGTGTTCGAACGGCGCGGTCCGGCGAACCGCAAGTTCATCAGCGTGGTCGCGGACTAAGCAGGCGTTGCAGCCGCAGACAAGCCCCGCCTCGGCGGGGCTTTTTCGTTGGGGGCGCTATGAAGTTTGTCGATGAGGTCGCGATCGAGGTGCAAGCCGGTCGTGGCGGGAACGGTTGCCTCAGCTTCCGCCGCGAGAAGTTCGTGCCCTTCGGCGGGCCGGATGGCGGCGACGGCGGCGACGGCGGCGATGTCTGGCTGGTCGCCCGGTCCGGCCTCGGCACGCTGGCGGACTTTCGCATGAAACGGCACTTCAAGGCCGAGAGCGGCAGCCCGGGCGCTGGCCGTCAGCGCACCGGTGCCCGCGGCGCGGACTGCGAGATCGCCGTGCCGGCGGGCACGTTGGTCCGGGACGTGGACACCGGCGAGCTGCTGGGTGATCTCACCACCCCGGGCCAGCGCTTACTGGTTGCCAAGGGTGGCACACACGGCATCGGCAATACGCGCTTCAAGAGCAGCGTCAACCGCGCCCCCCGGCAGTTCACACCCGGCACGCTCGGCGAGCGGCGCCGGTTGCAGCTGGAGCTGAAGCTGCTGGCCGACGTCGGTCTGCTCGGCCTGCCCAACGCCGGCAAGTCGAGCCTGATCCGCAAGCTGTCTGCCGCCCGTCCGAAGGTCGCCGATTATCCCTTCACCACGCTGCGTCCGGCGCTGGGCGTGGTGGACCTGCCGGCGGGGCGCGGCTTCGTGGTCGCCGACATCCCCGGGCTGATCGCCGGCGCGGCGGAAGGCGCGGGCCTCGGCCATCGGTTCCTGCGCCACCTGCAGCGCACGCTGCTGTTGCTGCATGTGATCGATCTGGCACCGGCGGAGGGCGAGCAGGCGGTGATCGAGGGCGCGCGGCAGATCATCGACGAACTGGCTGCCTTCGATGCGCAGCTGGCCGCCAAGCCGCGTTGGCTGGCGCTGAACAAGTGCGACCTGTTGGATGACGACACCCGCCGCGAGCGCCGCGAGCGGCTGTTGCAGGCGCTGGCCTGGGAGGGCCCGGTGTTCGAGATCTCCGCGCTTTCCGGCGAGGGCGTCGCGCGCCTGGTCGACGCGCTGGCTGCCGAGCTCGAGCGGCTGCGGCCGGCGCCCGAGCCCACCCCGGCCGAGGCACCGGCCCCTTACGATCCGTTGGCCTGAGCGGTGCTGACCGAGCAGGCGGCACGCGTCCGCTACGGCAGCGACAGTCGGCGCATCGTCGTCAAGATCGGCAGCGCACTGATCACGGCCGGCGGTCGGGGCGTCGATGCGCCGGCGATCGAGCGCTGGTGCCAGCAGATCGCGGCGCTGCGCCACGCCGGACGCGAGGTGGTGCTGGTGTCATCCGGCGCGGTCGCGGCAGGCATGAGCCGGCTCGGCTGGGCGCGTCGGCCCCACGCGCTGCACGATCTGCAGGCGGCGGCGGCCATCGGCCAGATGGGGCTGGTGGAGATCTACGAGCGCGCATTCGCGCGGCACGGCCTGCAGCCGGCACAGGTGCTGCTGACCTACGACGATCTGGCCAATCGCCGCCGCTACCTGAACGCTCGCAGCACCCTGCGCACGCTGCTCGATCTCGGCATCGTACCGGTGGTCAACGAGAACGACACCGTCAGCACCGAGGAGCTGCGTTTCGGCGACAACGACACCCTGGCCGCCCTGGTGGTCAACCTCATCGAGGCCGACGCGCTGGTGATCCTGACCGATCAGGCGGGGCTGTATACCCGTGATCCGCGCGTCGATCCGCAGGCGCCGCTGGTCGGCTTCGGACGCGCCGACGATCCGGCGCTGGCCGCTGCCGCCAGCCCACGGGGCGGCGCGCTCGGCCGCGGCGGCATGGCCAGCAAGCTGACCGCCGCGCGCCGCGCTGCCGTGAGCGGCGCGGCGACGTTCATCGCCGCCGGTGCCGCTCCGGACGGCCTGACGCGGCTGCTGGCGGGCGAGGCCCTGGGCACGCTGCTGGTGCCGGCGCAGCCACGCCAGGCGGCGCGCAAGCAATGGATCGCCGGACAGCTGAAGTCACGCGGCGCGCTGAGGCTCGACGCCGGCGCCGTGCGCGTCCTGCGCGAGCAGGGCAAGAGTCTGCTGCCGGTCGGCGTCACCGCGGTCACCGGCAGCTTCGATCGCGGCGACGCGGTGAGCTGCCTGACGCCCGAAGGCGTCGAGATCGCACGGGGGCTGGTGAACTATTCGGCCGATGAATGCCGGCGGATCGCAGGGCTGCCGAGCGGGCGGATCGAGGCGGAGCTCGGCTACATCGACTCCGCCGCGCTGATCCATCGCGACAATCTGGTGCTGGTCTAGCCGCCGGTGAGCGTGGCGGCCTGCCGTGCCGGCGCGGGCTCGGCGTGCGCCGGGTGGGGCGTCAGGCGGCGATGATGAACAGCGCCACCACGCAGGCCACGCCCGCCGACCAGACCAGGGTGCGTAGCGTCGCCAGATCCGCCACGTAGATCGCGCTGTAGGCGATGCGCAGTGCCACGAAGGCCAGCGCCCAGCCGTTGATGGCAGCCTGCGAGGCATCGCCCAGGTGGGCGATGATCACCGCCGCGGCGAAGGCGGGAAAGATCTCGTGGTGGTTCTGCTGCGCCCAGTCGGCACGCTTGCGCCAGCCGGTCTGCTCGGCGAGGTAGTCGCGCACCCGGGCGTTGTCGAATCCCGTGCCGCCCACCTTGGCGAGGGCGGTCATGACCAGCGGGATGAACATCGCCGCCAGCACGCACCAATAGGCGAGTGTCATGCGGCGACCGCCAAGGCTACGACGCCTGCTCGCCCGTGGCCAGGCGCTTGACCTGCGTGTTCAGCCGGCTCTTGTAGCGGGCCGCCTTGTTGGCGTGGATCAGGCCCTTGCCGACCATGCCGTCGATGAGCGGCGTCGCCGCGCGCAGGGCGCTGGCCGCGGCTTCGGCATCCCCGCCCTGCAGGGCCCGCCGGACCGCCTTGACGGAGGTGCGCATGCGCGAGCGCAGGCCGGCGTTGTGCTGGCGATGCTTTTCGTTCTGCCGGGCGCGCTTGCGCGCCTGCTTGCTGTTGGCCAAGATCGACTCCGCGGGATTCGTGAACACGGCAAATTTCGGACGCGAAATTCTCTGGATTCCGGCGCTGAATGTCAAGGTAGCGGTCTTGGCCGCTGGCCGCGCCCGCGTCGATGGCATACGATCCCGGCCTTTTCTCCGGCAGCGCGCACTTGGCCAGCCTGTTCCGATCCTCCGTCGCCGTCAGCGGCATGACCATGGTCTCGCGTGTGCTCGGCTTCGCGCGCGACGTGGCGCTGGCTCGCGTGTTTGGCGCCAGCCCGGCCATGGACGCCTTCCTCGTCGCCTTCAAGATCCCCAATTTCCTGCGCCGGCTGTTCGCCGAGGGCGCCTTCGCCCAGGCCTTCGTGCCGGTGTTCGCGGAATACAAGACCCAGGAGGATGCGGCGGCGCTGCGTGAACTGGCCGATCGGGTCGCCGGCACCCTGGGGTTGATCCTGTTCGCAGTGAGCGTGCTCGGCGTGCTCGGAGCGCCGCTGCTGATCCTGCTGTTCGCGCCGGGCTTTGCAGATGACGCCTCGCAGTTCACGCTGGCCGTGGACCTGCTGCGCATCACGTTTCCCTACCTGCTGTTTATCTCGCTGACGGCCTTCGTCGGCGGCATGCTCAACGCCTTCGGCCGTTTCCTCGTGCCGGCGCTGACGCCGGTGCTGCTGAACATCTGCCTGCTGCTGGCGGCGCTGGTGTTCGCGCCGCGCTTCGCCGAACCGGTGCGGGCGCTCGCCTGGGGCGTGTTCGCCGCCGGCATCGCCCAACTGCTCTTCCAGCTGCCGTTCGTCTGGCGCCTGCGCCTGTTGCCGCTGCCGCGCTGGGGCTGGGCGCACGCCGGTGTCCGGCGCATCCTGCGACTGATGGTGCCGACGCTGCTGGGTTCCTCGGTGGCGCAGATCAACCTGCTGCTGGACACGCTGATCGCCTCGTTTCTGGCGGCCGGCAGTCTCAGCTGGCTGTACTACTCCGACCGGCTGATGGAGTTTCCGCTGGGCGTCTTCGGCGTGGCGGTGGCGACGGTGATCCTGCCGAGCCTCTCCCAGCGCCATGCCGGCGGCAGTGCGGAGCATTTTCGCGCCATGCTGGACTGGGCGCTGCGCTGGATGGTGCTGGTCGGCATCCCGGCCGCGGCGGGTCTGGCGATGCTCGCCTGGCCGATCCTGGCCACGCTGTTCTACTCGGCGAGCTTCCAGGCCGCCGATGTCTACATGTCCACCCTCAGCCTGGTGGCCTACACGCTGGGCCTGCCGGCGCTGTTGTTGGTGAAAGTGCTGCTGCCGGGCTTCTATGCGCGGCAGGACACGCGCACGCCGGTGCGCATCGGCATCATCGCCATGGTCGCCAACATGGGGCTGAACCTGCTGTTCGTGGTGCCGCTGGTACGGCTGGGCTTTACCGGACCGCACATGGGCCTGGCGCTGGCCACTTCCTGTTCCGGCGCCCTGCAGGCCGGGCTGCTCTACCGGCAGCTGCGCGTGGCGGGCGTCTACCGCCCGTCGCCCGGCTGGGCGCGGCTGTGGCTGCAGGTGGTGTTGGCGGTGGCGGCGATGCTCGGGGCGCTCTGGCTCGTCGGCCCGCCCCGGCAGGACTGGCTGCTGATGTCCGGGGCGAGCCGCGGTCTGTGGCTCGCCGGCCTGGTCGGCGCGGCTGCGGCGGTCTACGGCGCGGTGCTGCTGCTGGCGGGGCTGCGGCCGGCGGACCTGCGACAGTCGCCGGAGTCGGCAGGGTGACGCGTTCCTTATACTGGCATGCTCGCCCCTCCGGATCGTGCGCCGGAGCCGGCGAGGTCCAGGGTCCGAAGGTGGAGCGCAGGATGGAGATCCGCCGCGGCTGGCGCCGCAGTCCCCGGCCGGCGGTGGTAACCATCGGCAATTACGACGGTGTACATCGTGGCCACCAGGCGATCCTGGCGCAGGTGCGCCAGGCGGCGCAGCGGGCGGGGGCGGCCACCGTCGTGGTCACCTTCGAGCCGACGCCCCAGGAGTGCTTCGCGCCCGCCCGCGCGCCTGCCCGCCTGACGCGCCTGCGTGAGAAGGCGGTGCGGGTGGCCGCGTGCGGGATCGATGAGCTGCGCGTGCTGCGCTTCGACCGCGAACTGGCCGCGCAGTCGGCCGAGGACTTCGTCCGCCGGCTGCTGGTGGATGCGCTGGCCGCCGGGCACGTCGTGGTGGGGGATGACTTCCGCTTCGGCCGCGACCGCGCCGGCGACATCCACACCCTGCGCGCGCTGGGCCAGCGCCACGGCTTCAGCGTTGCCGGCAGCGCCACCATCGCGGCCGACGGCGAGCGCATCAGCAGCACGCGCATCCGCCAGCTGCTGGCGGCCGGCGAGCTGCCCGCGGCGGCGCGACTGCTGGGCGGCCCCTACACGATCTGCGGCCGGGTGATCCGGGGTCGGCGTCTTGGTCGCCAGCTCGGCTACCCGACGGCCAATCTCTCGCTGCGCCGGCGTCGCGCGCCGCTGCGCGGGATCTACGTGGTCGAGGTTGCCGGGCTGGGGCCCACGCCGCTGCCGGCGGTGGCCAGCCTCGGCACCCGACCGACCGTGAACGGTCGCGGCGAGCTGCTGGAGGTGCATCTGCTCGAAGGGGCGCATGCGCTCTATGGCAAGCTGCTGGAGGTTCGCTTCCTGCACTTTCTGCGCCCGGAAGCCCATTTCGCCGATCTGCCGACGCTCAGGCAGCAGATCGGCCAGGACGCCGAGGCCGCGCGAGCGTGGTTCGAGGCGCGCCGATTCCAGGATGATCCGTGACCGACTACAAGCCGACCCTCAATCTCCCCCGCACCGATTTCCCGATGCGGGCGAACCTCGCCCAGCGCGAGCCGCAGCGGCTGGCCCGCTGGCAGACGCTCGATCTCTACGGCCGGCTGCGGCGCGAGCGTGCCGGCCAGCCGAAGTTCGTGCTGCCCGATGGGCCACCGTACGCCAACGGCGACATCCACATCGGTCACGCGGTCAACAAGATCCTCAAGGACATCATCGTCAAGGCGCGCAGCCTCGACGGCTTCGATGCGCCACTGATCCCGGGCTGGGACTGCCACGGCCTGCCGATCGAGCTGATGGTGGAGAAGCGTCACGGCAAGGCCGGCGGCAAGCTCGACGCGCGCCAGTTCCGCAGCGCCTGTCGCGACTACGCCGAGAGCCAGGTGCGGCGCCAGAAGCAGGACTTCCTGCGGCTGGGCATCGTCGCCGATTGGGCGCAGCCCTACCTGACGATGGCGCCGCGCTTCGAGGCCGACACCATCGCCGCCTTTGCCCGGATCCTGGAGCGCGGCCATGTCTACCGCGGTTTCAAGCCCGTGCACTGGTGCGTGGACTGTCGCTCGGCGCTGGCCGAGGCAGAGCTGGAATACGCCCCGCATGTCTCCGATGCCATCGACGTGGCCTTCGCCTGTGCCGATCCGGCGGCAGCGGCGGCGGCGTTCGGTGCCGCTGCCGGGGGGCCGATCGCCCTGGTCATCTGGACCACCACGCCCTGGACGCTGCCGGCGAACGAGGCGGTGGCCGTCAACGCAGAGCTCGATTACGTGCTGGTGGAAGTGACGCTGGCGGGCGAGCGCGTGCGCGTGGTGCTGGCCGAGGCGCTGCTGGCGGCGACGCTGGCACGCTGGGGTGCCGAGGCGCCGACGCTGCTCGGCACGGCCCGCGGCGCGGCGCTGGAGGGGCTGCGCCTGCAGCATCCGCTCGATCCGCGGCAGGTGCCGGTGATCCTCGGTGAGCACGTCACCACCGAGGCCGGCACGGGGGCCGTGCACACCGCGCCGGCCCATGGTCAGGAGGATTACGTCGCCGGTGCCCGCTACGCGCTGCCCGTGCATTGCCCGGTCGACGGCGCCGGCCGGTTCCTGCCCGACACGCCGCGGGTCGGCGGGCTCGCCATCGGCGAGGCGAATCCGGTGCTCATCGAGGCGCTGCGCGAGCAGCGGCGCCTCGTGCACCACGCCCGCTACCCGCACAGCTACCCGCACTGCTGGCGGCACAAGACGCCGACGCTGTTCCGGGCCACGGGGCAGTGGTTCATCGGCATGGACCGGGCCGGACTGCGGGCGGACGCGCTGGCGGTGCTGCCGGCGGTGCGCTGGATGCCGGCCTGGGGCGAGCAGCGGCTGGCGAACATGCTGGAGGCCCGTCCGGACTGGTGCGTCTCGCGCCAGCGCACCTGGGGCGTGCCGATCCCGCTGTTCACGCACGTGCGCACCGGCGAACTGCATCCGCGCACGCCGGCGCTGCTCGCCGCCATCGCCGATCAGGTCGCCGAGGCGGGTCTGGAGGCATGGTATGGCAGTGACGACGCCGACTGGCTGGGGCCGGAGGCGGAGGACTACGAACGGGCGGGCGACGTGCTGGACGTGTGGTTCGATTCCGGCGTGGTCCATCATGCGGTGCTCGATCGGCGCCCGGAGCTGACCCGGCCGGCCGATCTCTACCTCGAGGGATCCGACCAGCATCGCGGCTGGTTCCAGTCCTCGCTGCTGACCTCCGTCGCCATGGGCGAGGGCGCCCCCTACCGCGCGGTGCTGACGCACGGCTTCACGGTCGACGCCAAGGGGCAGAAGATGTCCAAGTCGCTCGGCAACGTGGTCGCGCCGCAGCAGGTGGTGGATCGGCTCGGGGCCGACGTGCTGCGCCTGTGGGTCGCCAGCAGCGACTATCGCGCCGAGATGGCGGTGTCCGACGAGATCCTCGATCGCACCGCCGATGCCTATCGGCGCATCCGCAACACCTGCCGCTTCCTGCTCGCCAACCTCGCCGATTTCGACCCGGCCGCCGATGCCGTGGCGCCGGCGCAGATGCTGGCGCTGGATCGCTGGCTGCTGCACGAGGTCGGCGCGCTGCAGGTGGCGATCCGCGCCGATTACGAGGCGTGCGAATTCCTCGCCATCGTCCAGCGCATCCACGGCTTCTGCAGTGCGACGCTCGGCGGTTTCTATCTCGACGTGGTCAAGGACCGCCAGTACACGCTGCCGGCCGCGAGCCGGCCCCGGCGCAGCGGCCAGACGGCGATGTATCACACCGCGCAGGCCATGCTGCGCTGGCTGGCGCCGATTCTGAGCTTCACGGCGGACGAGGCCTACGAACACTTGCCGGGTGAGCGGGCCGACAGCGTGCTGCTGACGCAGTGGTACGCACCGCCGGCCGTCGAGCTGCCCTATGGGCCGGGGTTCTGGCAGGTGCTGGCGGCGCTGCGCGAGGCGGCGGCGCAGGAGCTCGAGGCCCTGCGCAACGCCAAGGCCATCGGCGGTTCACTGGATGCGCGGCTCACGCTGTACGTGCCGGCGCAGCTGCAGCAGCTGCTGGCGCCGGCGAGCGGGGAGCTGCGCTTCGCCTTCCTCGTGTCCGATCTCGCCATCGAGGACGCCGAGGCGCGCCCGGCGCAGGCACGGGCCGTGGCGCTGACGGCGCCCGAGGTCTCGGCCTGGCTCGCGGTCGCACCCTCCACGGCGCCCAAATGCGTGCGTTGCTGGCATCACCGGCCGGACGTGGGCGTGGATCCGGCGCATCCGGAGATCTGCGGGCGCTGTGTCGACAACATCAGCGGGGACGGCGAGCGGCGTGTCGTCTTCTAGCGCGGCGGTGACGCGGCCGGCGACGAGTCGCGCTGGCGCCTTCGCCCTGGCCATTCTCGTGATCGCGGCGGATCAGCTCAGCAAATGGCTGGCGCTGCACTACCTGGCGCCCTATGAGCCGGTGCCGCTGCTGCCCGGGCTGAACGCCACGCTGCTGTTCAATACCGGCGCCGCGTTCAGCTTCCTCAGCGAGGCCGGCGGCTGGCAGCACTGGCTGTTCCTGCTGTTGGCCTTCGTCGTGGCGCTGGTGCTGGCAGTCTGGCTGTGGCGGGGCGTGCCCGAGCGCGGCACGCGGGTGGCGCTGGCGCTGCTGCTCGGCGGTGCGCTCGGCAACGCGATCGACCGGCTGTATCGCGGCCATGTGGTGGACTTCATCGACGTCTATGCCGGCCGCTGGCACTGGCCGGCGTTCAACCTCGCCGACAGCGCCATCACCCTTGGCGTGCTGCTGTTGCTGTGGACCACCCGGCGCTGACCGCGGCCGCCCGGCCGGCGCAGATGCTAGGCTAGGGGCATGAAAATCCTGCTCGCCAATCCACGTGGCTTCTGTGCCGGGGTCGAACGGGCGATCGACATCGTCGAACGCACCATCGAGCTGTTCGGCGCGCCGATCTATGTGCGCCATGAGGTGGTGCACAACCGCTTCGTGATCGACCGGCTGCGAGCGCTCGGCGCGATCTTCGTGGACGAGCTGCACGAGGTGCCGGACGGGGCCACGGTCATCTTCAGCGCCCACGGGGTTTCGCGTGCCGTGCAGGCGCAGGCCGAGCGCCGTGGGCTGACGGTGTTCGATGCCACCTGTCCGCTGGTGACCAAGGTGCACGTCGAGGTGGCCGCCTATGCCCGGCGCGGTTACGACGTGGTGCTGATCGGCCATGCCGGGCATCCGGAGGTCGAGGGCACCATGGGTCGGTTCGATACGCGCTTCGGCGGCCGGATCCATCTGGTGGAGACGCCGGCGGACGTGGCGCGCCTCGCGCCGCGCGAGCCCGCCCGGCTGGCCTACGTGACGCAGACCACGCTCTCGGTCGACGACACCGCCCGGGTGATCGATGCGCTGCGCGCGCGCTTTCCGCAGATGCAGGGGCCGCGCAAGAACGACATCTGCTACGCGACGCAGAACCGGCAGGATGCGGTGCGCGAGCTGGCGCGGCAGGCCGAGGTCGTGCTGGTGGTGGGATCGGTCAACAGCTCGAACTCCAACCGCCTGCGGGAGCTGGCCGAGGAAGTCGGTGCCCGGGGCTATCTGGTGGACGGGGCGCAGGATCTCTCGCCCGACTGGTTCGCGGGGATCGCCCGGGTCGGCGTCACGGCCGGGGCCTCGGCGCCGGAAGGGCTGGTCCGCGAGGTGATCGCCCGCCTGCAGCAGTGGGGCGGCGAGCTGCCGCAGGATCTGCCGGGGCCGGAGGAGACGATCTACTTCGCACTGCCCAAGGCGCTGCGCCGCACGTCGGATGCACTGGCCGGCGCCGGCGGGACCTGACGGACCACGCCGTCCTCGTCCTCGGTCGTGGCCCCTGCCGGCGGCCACGGCGGGCCGCCCCGGCCGAGCGCCAACCTACGTTTCTTCTTGCCCGCACCGGTTGGCAAGTCCAGCCGGACGGCCTGTGGCGCCGGCGAGGACGCGGGTGCATTGCCGCTGGGGCGGCTGTCCTACGGGCATGTCTGCGCCGGATCCTCTTCCAGCCGCAGGCGCCCGGAGTTGGCGAGGACGAGCCGGCGCGAGGCGGGATCGGTGGCGTTCAGGCACAGGAAGATCGAGCCCGGGGTGCCACGACTGGTGCCGTCGTCCCGGAAGGTGACGGTGTCGTCGAGCTGGCTGTTGCCGCGCAGCAGGTACCCGGCCGGCAGCGCCGCGCCGCGCCGGATGATCTCGCCGCCATCATCGGCACCGTCACACGCCAGATCCCCGTCCGCATCCTGGCAGTCGCCGTCCCGGTTGACGTCGACGAACATCAGCCAGCCAGCCTCCCAGCCGGCGGCGTCGGTCACGCAGCCGGTTGCATCCGCCGTGCACAGCCGCACCCATTGTCGGCGGGTGACGGCCTCGCTGCGGGCGGCGCGCAGGGCGCCAGCGAAGCTGTTGATGGTGGTCGTCAGCTGCGCCTCGCGCATCAGGTTGGCGATGGGCGGCGCCGCCAGCGTGGCGACGATGCCGGCCACCGCCAGCGTGATCAGCAGCTCCGACAGGGTGAAGCCGGCGTGGCGGGGTTTCACCAGCACGTCCCCGTGGTCTCGCCGTCGTCGGCATCGAAGGCCGAACGGGTGCCGGACTGGTCCAGCACGAAGCGGGCACAGTCGGTGTCGTTGATCTGCGGTTCGGAGGTGAGCGCGACGACGGTGACGGTGTAGAGCGTGGGCGCGCTCGACTGCGTCGCCACGCTGGCCTGGTAGTAGCCCTCCGTGGAGTCGAGGGGGGCGGTGACGCAGCCATCGTAGGTCGCGTTGTTGGCGTAGCAGCGTTCCAGCCGCTGGCCGGTCAGCAGTACCAGCGACTTGGCGTCGGCCCGCCGCGAGCGCTCCACGTAGTCCTGATAGCCCGGGTAGGCGACACCCGCGAGGATGCCGACGATCACGATCACGATCATCAGCTCGATCAGCGTGAATCCGGCCGCCGAGCCGCGGCGGGCGGATCCGATTCGGCGGCTCATTCGGCACGCACCCAGAAGGTACGCCGGGTCGGGTTCTCCGCCGGGCTCGGCAGGATCTCCGGGCCGACCAGCACCCGGATGCCACCGCCGGGCATGAAGTAGACCACCGGCGCCGGCGGCAGGCCCGGCCGGTTCAGCCGCTGGCTGCGGTCGGCCTTGTCCAGCGCGTCGTCGGTCGCCGGATCACCGTCCGCGCCGCCGTTCAGCGGCAGGTCCGGTGCGGCGTTGAACAGGTCGAGGACGTAGTAGTAGCCGTTACCCAGGCCGCCGGTGCAGGCATCGTTGATCTCCGGCTCGGGCTCATAGGTGGTGAAGATCACCCGCTCGTTGACGATGGCGCTCTCGGACATCACCTTCTCGCCGCCCCGCTCCAATTCGATGAACCAGCCGGGCTTGGCCGCCAGTGCGGCGCGGGCGGCGCTGCGCTGCGCCTCGGTGCCCTGGCCGACGAGGTTGGCGGTAGCGTCGTAGAAGTCGGCCGCGGTGAGCGCCGTGTAGCTGATGTCGCCCTGCTCATCGACCGGCGGTGCGTATACATGCGGATCGCGCAGCACATAGAAGCGATCGTCGATGACGGTATCGAGCGGATGGGCCCGCCAGCCCGAGCCGATGGCCACTGCCAGCACGAGCTGCGGCCCCTCGCGCACCAGCGCCACCGAGGGCGGGTAGTAGAAGCGGCGCGCGCCGGCGGCCTCGTTGCTGGCCAGTTGGGCCACGACACCGCCGGTGATCAGCTTGTCACTGCCTGTGGCGTTGTTGTTGACGTCGAAGCGCCAGAGCTGGCCGCCCATGTCGCCCACCCACAGCTGATCTGCCAGGCCATCGCCGTCGATGTCGACGGTGCGTACCTCGGCCGGGATGCTGTAATTCATCTCGGCAAAGGTGTCGGTGAAGGACTCAGCGTTGCTGGCGCCCGTGGCGCCGCCGGACCAGAGCAGGGCGCCGGTCAGGGCGTCGACCACGTAGATCGCACGGCCCTCGTCGTCGTACTCGCGCACGCTGGCATCGTCCTGGTCCGGGTCATAGCCGCCGCTCAGCACCAGCACGGTCTTCACCGTGCCGTTCATGCGCATCCGCGTGACCACCGGCTTGCCCCAGCTCTGGCCGAGCTCGGCCAGGGCGCCGTTGGCGGCGGACAGCGTCCACATCAGGCGCGGCGCGGCGCGGTTGGTCACGTTCATGCCGTAGAAGTTCTCACCGCCCCGGCGCATGCCGAAGAACAGGTACACGCCCTCTTTCGACGGATCGATGACGCCGTTGCGGTCCCGGTCGTCGATCCAGCTCGCCATGGCGCCGTCGAGCCCGTAGCTGTTCTTGCCGATGCCTTCGTTCAGGAACACCTTCATCAGGTTCGGCAGCAGCTCCTTCGGCAGGAACGAGAAGGTCTCATCGCCGGTTTCGCCATCGATGGCGTGGAAGAAGCCCTCGTTGGTGGTGACGAACACGGTGGTGTCGGGGTTCGTGTCGTCGCCCCCGTAGGTGACCAGCACGGGCCGGCTGTGCAGGGGATCGCCCATGCGCTTGCGGGGCTCGCTGGTGTTGCCATCGCCATCCTCGTCCAGCACGTCCGTACCACCGGCCCAGGCGATGAACTCCGTGACGTCCTCGATCTGATCGAGCAGGGGGGCGATGGCATCACCCAGCAGGGGCAGGCCGGTGAGCAGCGTACCGGTCCCGGTGAGCAGACTGGTCAGCTCCGCCGTGAGGCTGCGGCCGGCGAGGCCGATGTTGGATTCGGTACCGAAGTAGGTGTAGATGTCGCGAGTCAGGGTCTGGCGATTCGCTGCGCCGCCCTCGGTCACCTTGTCGCCATCCGCCGTGGCGCTCCACAAACTGCGCGCGTTCTCCGAGAAGCTGCCGGTCGCCGGGTTCACGGCCGGATTGCCATCGGCATCCAGCACGCTTTCCCCGTTCGTGTCCGCAAAGAACTTGTACTGCTTCAGGTTGCCCGGCCAGCGGGTGGATTCGGTCGGCTCGAACAGCGCGAAGTACAGGCTGTCACGATGTTCCAGGCGGTTGAAGGCATTGACCGAGACCGCCGGCGAGGTGAACAGGCCGCTGCGCGAGATGATGTCCACGATGATCTGGTTGAACGCCTCCTGCAGCTCGAAGTAGGAGTCGGCGGTGTAGTACTTGCCGCCGCCGCGGTTGGCCGCGCGCACGGCGGTGTCCTGCACGAGCTGGGTGTCGCCGCTGTTGAGATTCTCCATGGCGAAGCCGATCACGTGCGTGGTGATCAGCTGCTCGTCGTCGATGCCGGCGCTCTGATCGACCGTGTGCAGGTATTCCGCCAGATCATCCAGGCACTGGCCGTTGGTGTTGCTGCCGCTGTTGGCCGTGCAGGCCTTGCCGATCAGCGCCGGAATCTCCGTGTTGGAATCGACGTCGCCCTCTGGCTTGCCGTCGGTGAGAAAGACGATGTAGTTCTTCTGGCACTTGCCGGCGAACGGGGAGCGGTAGGTCCAGCCGGTGCGCGAGCTGGGCACGCTGGTGGCGGGGGCCGTAGAACTACCATAGTCGACGCCCTCGCCCCGGAAGTAGCGCGCCGCCTCCCGCAGCGTTTCGGACAGCGGCGTGCCGCCGTACGGGTTGCGCTCGCTCTCCCACTGGCCGTTGGTGCCGATCAGCCGCTTGAATTCGGCGCGGTTGGCGGCGATGTCGCCGATCGGGAGTGCCACGTAGCCGCCGCCGGGGTTGTTGCCGTCCTCGTCGAAACGCATCAGGCCGATGTTGACGTTGCTGATGCTGTCGACCAGCCGGGTGGCGGCCTCCTGCACGATGGTGTAGCGGGTGCGGGTGCTTTCGCTGTAGCCGCCGTTGAGGTAGTTCAGGTAGTTGTCGTTCCAGAAGGTGTAGGTGCCATCGTTCCAGGAAGAGCTGACGTCCTGATCGTCCTCACAATCGACGCGGTGTTCGTTGAATCCGCCGCTCAAAGAACGCCAGCTAAAGTTACGCCAGCTGAATGTAAAGGCACCGCGGTATTGTGAAGCCTTGTCCTGGTAATAGCCGGTGTCGCCCTCCAGGGCGTTACCGGCCGAGTCACAGGTGAAATCGTCCTTTCGTACCCATTGATCGGTGCCACAGCTCGGCGGACTACTGTTCGAGCTCCAGTAGATGCGGCTGTCCTGGCAGCTTCCTGAATAGTCCTCGCCCGAATCGTAGGGGTTCTCGGTGGTGATGGTGTTGTTATGCATGCTGCCCGAGGTATCCATGATGAACAGGATGTTCGGCTGCAGCGCGCTGGTGACCTCGGCGACGTAGACCTCCGTGTCATCGGCGGTGGCAAGGCCCGTCGTCAACAGCGGTGCGGCGCCGGCACACAGGGCGAACAGCTGGGGCAGGGTAGGCTGGTGCATGTCGGTCTTCCTCGGCATCAGCGCGCCGGTTCGGGTGCGGCGGGCTGCCAGTAGATCTGCAGGGCGCGGCCGCTCGCCGCGTCGTAGGTCACCACGCCGGCCTGCTCATCGAGGCCGCTCGCGGCTGCGGCGAGCGGCCGGAGGGTGTCGCCGGCCAGCAGGCGCGTGTCCGCGTCCGCTGTGACGACGACGGAGGTGCAGCCGCCGCAGGGATAGGGATGCACCCGCAGGCGCAGCGTCTCGCTGGTGGCGGTGAGCACTTCGATCCGGGGCGACTCCATCGAGGTCTGGGCCCACACCGGCAGGTGGGTCAGCCCGCCCAGTGCCAGCACCAGCGCCGTGGCGCGCATCGCCCATCGGCGGTTGATGGCGCCTGTGCTCATGGCCGCGCCATAGCCCGGGTCAGGCCCTGGCGGATGTTGGTGTCGTTGGCCGGCGCGCTGCCCTCGGCATTGCGGCCGGTGGCGTCGACCTCGAAGTGATAGCCACTGAACAGGCCGAGGTCCCAGCCCAGCGGCGCGCTGCCCTCCCCCAGGAACTTCAGCTTTGCATCTCCCTTGACGCGGGCGCGCGCGATGATCGCGGTCAGGGTGACCGGCTGGCCGCTGTTCAGCGCCGAGCTCATCTCGCTGGTGCTGGTACGCACTTCGGCCACGGCCGCCTCGACCGTGCTCTCGGCGGTCTGGAAGGCCTGGTTGTTCAGCAGGGCGTTGGCTGCCATGCGCTCGCCGAGCGTCGCGTTGCCGACGGCGGCCAGGCCGGCGACCGTCATCACCAGCGGCACGACGAGCGCGACCATCAGCACCGCGCCGCGCTGGCGCTGGCGCTGGGGGGCCGGGACGGGGAGGGTGGCTGACTCGGGCATGGGCTTACTCCCGGCGATTGCGGATCGCCACGGTCGTGGTGACGGGCCGGCGCAGGCGCCGGTCGTCGGCGAAGTTGATGTCGGCGGTCTCGCCATTCGGCGCGAAGACCAGATCGAGCAGCGAGAAGGCCGCCGGCAGATCCGCATCCAGCACCCGGTCCGGCGAGACCAGCAGCGCGCCGAGCTGCACGCTCACGATCTCGCCCGGGTCCAGTGCGCCGTCCGTCGCCGGGACGTAACGGAAGTCCCCGGCATTGCTGATCTGCTGGCCGTAGAGCACGCGCAGGTGCTCCACGCCTTCCACCAGTTCCTCCACGCCATCGCTCCAGGTGCCGGTGCGGGGCACGGTGAACTGATAGAGCGAGATCACGGGAGCACCCGCCTCGGTGGTGCGGCCGGTATCGCTGACGAAATAGGCTCTGTGCAGGAAGCGCATCACCTCGGTGGACGAGGCGGTGTCGTAGGCCTTGCTGAGCGCCGCGCTCGTGTTCTGCCCGCTATCGGTGGCGTGCTTGAGCGTCGTGCCGCTGCTGCCCGTGCTGGCGCGGAAGATGTTGGCGCGGTCGCAGTCGGCTATCATGACGAGCTCACCGATGTCCATGTCCGGGTCGGCAGACAGCACGATGTCGGCGCTGGTGCCGGCCATGTCGGTGGCCAGCGGCACGAGGTCGTCGCCGCCGCGCTGGATGAGGATCACGTCCGTGCCGGGCAGGGGATTGCGACCGACACGCGCCCAGTCATCCGGCGCGGCCGGCTGCCAGTTGCCGCCACTGTCGTAGTGGTACGGCTGGATGGCGGTGTCGATCAGGTCGATCGGCGGTACATCACCGGCCACCACGTTCGGTACCTTCGAGCCGGTGACGCAGCCCTGGAAGCCGGCGGCGCGGACATCGTTGATGAGCGTTTCCATCACGAAGCGCGCATCTTCCTGCAGCCGGCCGGCCGCGTCGGTAAGCCGGTAGGTCTGCTGATTGGCGCTGAAGACCTGCAGCGTGCCGGCCACCAGCATCAGCCCGATCACCAGCGCCACCATGATCTCGACCAGCGTCAGTCCGCGCTGGCGGCCGGCCGTTGCTGCCGGCACGTTCACTGCAGCTGCGCCTCTACCGTCAGGCGCTGGTTCTCGGCGCCGTCGGGCCCGAGGTCTGTCCAATCGATCTGCACGGTGAAGTCATCGCCGGTCCGGCCGACCGTGCCGTTGCCGCCGGGCAGCATGGTCACCACCAGCGCCCATTCGGCGATGTCGGTCTGTGCCCGCTGGGCGGGCGTGCAGCCACCGGCACTGCGCTTGCAGTTCGGGTCGGCCGGCGCGCTATCGGTATCGACGGTGTCGTAGTTGCCGGCGGCCATGCCCTGCGGATTGGCGCGGATCCGATCGAGGATGTCGTAGGCGGCCATCGAGGCCTGTGAGCGCAGATAGGCGCTCTGCTGGAAGCGCAGGCCGAACAGCTGCAGGCTCGCCATGCCGAGCAGGGCGACCGACAGCACCAGCACCGAGACCAGCACCTCGATCAGGGAAAAGCCGCCGGCGCCGGCGCGAGCCCGGCCGGATGGCGATAGACGGACGAACGGCGCTCGAGGACGGATGCTCATGTGCTGGTTGTCGCGCTGCGGCGACGGTTCCTGAGCGGCGCCCGACGAGCCCACGCTCCGGTACGATGGTCGGCATGAACAGGCAGATGTGCGGCCGGCGGCCGCGAGGACGATGCGGGTAACGATCGTCGGCGGCGGGCTGATCGGCCTGCTGAGCGCACTGGCGCTGCACGACGCCGGCGCGAGCGTGCAGTTGCTGGAGCGCGGGCGGCTGGGGCAGGAAGCCTCCTGGGCCGGCGGCGGCATCCTCTGGCCGCTGTATGCGTGGCGCTACCCGCCGGCCATCCAGCGGCTCGCCGCGCACGGCGTGGCCGCCTATCCGGCGCTGGCCGGCCGGCTGCAGCGGGAAACCGGCATCGACGTGGAACTCACCGTCAGCGGTATGCTGATCCTCGACGCCGCCGAACGCGCTGCCGCCGAGGCCTGGGCTGACGCCGCGGGGCGCCCGGCCCAGTGGCTGACCGCTGCCGAGCTGAGCAGCCGCGAACCGGCCCTGCAGGTACCGGAGGCGGGCGCCACCCGCCTGCCGGATGTGGCGCAGCTGCGCAATCCGCGCCTGATCCGTGCCCTGGGCAGCTACCTGCGCCAGCGCGGCGTCACCGTGCACGAGCGTACGCCGGTGACCGCGCTGGTGGCTGCGGGTGAGCGCATCGAGGCAGTGCGCGTGCCGCAGGGGGAGCTGGCGGTGGGTGATGCGCTGGTGATCGCCGCGGGCGCATGGAGCGCGGGGCTTGCGCCCCCGGCCGCGCGGCTGCAGAGCCGGCCGGTGCGAGGGCAGATGCTGCTGCTGCAGACGGCGCCCGCGACCCTGCGCCACATGCTGATTCATCGCGGCCACTACGCCATCCCGCGGCGCGACGGCAGCATCCTGTTCGGCAGCACCATGGAGGCGGTCGGCTTCGACGGCCGGCCGACGGCAGCTGCCGGCGCGCGTCTGCTGGCGAACGCCCAGGCCCTGCTGCCGGCGCTGGACGCCGGCCGCCTGCGGGCGCAGTGGGCGGGGCTGCGGCCCGGCAGCGCGGACGATCTGCCGGTGGTCGGCCGGCATCCGGCGGTGGCCAACCTCTGGCTCAACACCGGCCACCTGCGCAACGGCGTGGCCATGGCGCCGGCCGCTGCCGAGCTGCTCGTCGCCCTGATGCACGGGCGTGCGCCGCGGGTGGATCCGGCGCCCTACGCGCCCGGAGCGATGGAATCGGGCGCGGCCCTTCCTCTATAATTGCCGCCCCACCGGGGCCGAAGTAGCTCAGTCGGCAGAGCAACTGATTCGTAATCAGTAGGTCGGAGGTTCGAATCCTCTCTTCGGCACCATCTCCCTGATCGTTCGCCTGCGGCCTTGCCGCCATGCGGCGCTGCACGCGTCCGAACGATCGCTGAAATGGCGTCGGCCGGGTTCAGACAGTCCGGGTCGCTGGCGCGCTCACTGATGCAGGGCGTAGCGCACCGGCACCTTGAAGGTGTGCCGCTCTACGCCCGGCGGCAGGGCCGGCAGCGGCTGTGCCTGGCGCACCAGTTCCAGCCCCGCCTTGTCGAGCAGGCGATGACCCGAGGGCTCCACCAGCCGGGCGGCAAGCACCCGACCGGCCGCATCCACCGTCAGCTCCAGCGTCAGAGCGCCCTCCTGCATCCGGCGCAGGGCCCGGGGCGGGTACTGCTTGTGCGCGTTCAGATGTTGGTGCACCGCATCGCGATACCCCCCCCAATCGGGCCCCGCGGCCGCCGCGGGTGGGTCGGCGGTGGTCTGCTGCCGGGCGGCTGGCGCCGGTGCGGCCTGGCCGCCGCCGGCCACGGGTTCGGCCACGGGCTCGGCCACGGGCTCGGCCACGGGCTCGGCCACGGGCTCGGCCACGGGTTCAGCCACGGGTTCAGCCACGGGTTCAGCCACGGGTTCAGCCACGGGTTCAGCGACGGGTTCAGCGACGGGTTCAGCGACGGGTTCAGCGACGGGTTCAGCGACGGGTTCAGCGACGGGTTCAGCGA